>OGJN01001161.1_pt1 | contig 11083 bp, 8 predicted proteins | sample 1572221 | NCBI WGS metagenome assembly OGJN01 (sample SAMEA2582148, study PRJEB24529) | metagenome | biome: Human gut stool | place: China | collected 2011 | reverse complement strand
AGTAATTTTATCTTACATCAGTTTGGAGGTTTACACAAACTTTGGGATGCTCCCTATACTTTTCTGAAACTTTCCCATATATTATGACTCACTCACAGACAGGTGCTGTGATATTATGGCACGTATTGCACCGAACAGGTAAGGCTTGATGGTTTCCAAATCAACAGGCTCACTATAGAGTATTACACTATAGCATGTTGAGCTTACAAGTTCTATAATAAGGAATAACATTATTTCCGGTTCTTTTATTGTCTCTGAACAATTCTCTATAATATGATAGAAAACATCTTCAAAATTAATATCATTTTCAGCAACATTAGTTGTCAATGCTTCCTTAAATATTCCCCAGCTCAGATTCTTGGATATGAATGTAAGAAGCGCTTTATTAGAGTTGAGTGCATTAATAATATGATTAACCATAAATATTATCTGGTCTTCAAATGAAAGTTCACCATCTGTATTTTCTGAGTACTCTTTTAAATCTTTGGCAGCATTTTTGAAGAGCTTGCTTGATTCATGGGATATGAGCTTATTTCTTATATCATATTTATCCTTAAAATAAAGATAGAAAGTACCCTTTGCAATACCAGCCTGCTGTGATATTTCTGCAATAGAGGTCTTATTAACTCCTTTTGTTGTAAAGAGCTGGAAAGCGGTATTAAGCAGAGAGGTCTGTTTTTGTTGTTTATTTGATTCTATTTTTCCCATAGTATCTCTCCATTCTTATATTATACAGGTACATATTTATAATCAGGAATATTAAGTCAGATTATACATATGTAAATAACTATATATTAAATTCCTAGTTGTTCTTTTAATACATAAGAATCTGTAAGTAATAACATTAATAATTAATAAATACAGCTTATATATAGTAGATTCATAGTTACTGTGAACAGTAACCTTATTTATATATCTGATTAACATTGCGGTTTATGGAATATTAATCTCATAAAATATTAGATTACTTTTTCTTAAAAGTCAATTGATTTTGAGAAAAAATGACTGGCGGTCAAAAAAAGTTATAAAATATATTGACTAATGGTCATTTTGTGCTATAATGACTTACGAAATTAAGAATGACCACTAGTCATTAAGCTGTTTTTAATCAGACAGGAGGTTTAATATGGAAAAAGTAGGAAAAGTAATAGTTAAGTTAAGAATACCAATTCTTATCATTAGTTTCTTATTGCTTATACCGGCAGGACTTGGTTATGTATATACAAGAGTTAATTACGACATATTGTATTATCTTCCGGGTGATATTGAAACTATGAAGGGTCAGGATATTCTTCTTGATGAGTTCGGAAAAGGTGCTTATGCAACGGTCGTTGTGCAGGGCATGGATTCAAAAGACGAGGCAAAGCTTGAAGATAAGATTAAGAATGTAGATCATGTTACAGATATCGTATCTTATAACAGCTTTGTAGGTAATACAGTACCAACGGAATTAATTCCTGAAAAGTATAGAAGTATTTTCCAGAATAAGGAATCCGGATGTACGATGTTTGTAATCTTCTTTGATGATACGACATCAAGTGATGAAACAATGAATGCAATTGGCGAGCTTAGAGAATTGGCAAGAGGACAGTGCTTTATAAGCGGTATGTCAGCAGTTGTTACAGATACTAAGAAGATAACACAGCAGGAAACACTTGCATATGTTGTTATAGCATGTGTACTTACAAGTATTGTTCTTGCAGTATTTATGGATTCTTTCCTTGTACCGGTATTTTTCATGTTAAGTATCGGTATGGCGATTGTATATAATTTAGGTTCTAACATATTTATGGGAGAGGTATCATTCCTTACAAAAGCACTTGCGGCGGTATTGCAGTTAGGTGTTACAATGGACTACTCAATTTTCCTCTGGCACTCATATAAAGAGAAGAAGGAAGAAAATGGTGATGACCACAACAAGGCAATGGCACAGGCTATCGGAAGCACCATTACATCAGTTGTAGGTTCATCAATTACAACAGTAGCAGGTTTCTTAGCACTCTGTTTTATGAGCTTTACACTTGGTCTTGACCTTGGTATTGTAATGGCAAAGGGTGTTGTTATCGGTGTTATCGGATGTGTAACAATACTTCCTTCATTAATACTTACATTTGACAGGGCACTTGAAAAGACAACTCACAGAGAGATTATGCCGGCAAGATTCGACAGACTGGCTGACTTTGTAGTTAATCACTCATGGATATTTATTATAGTATTCTTAGTATTATTAGGACCGGCAATTTATGGTTACAATAATACAAATGTATATTATAACTTAACTGATACATTCCCTGAATATCTTGACTGTGCACAGGCTAACAAGATGCTGGAAGAAAACTTCGACCTGAATTCAGTATACATGGTGCTTGCAGATGCAGATCTTCCAACTAAGGAAGCCACACAGATGTTAGATGACCTTAAGAATGTAGATGGTGTATCATTTGCACTGGGATATAATTCCATAGCAGGCAATACGATACCTGAGGAAATGATTCCTGACGAATTAAGAGAAACCATGATGAGTGAACACCATCAGATTATAGCAGTGGCATCGGATTATAAGCTTGCATCTGATGAGCTTAATGCACAGATTGAACAGGTTAATACAATTACTAAGAAGTATGATTCTAATTCTATGGTTATTGGTGAAGGACCTTGTACTAAGGATCTTATAACAATAACAGATAAGGATTTCAAGACAGTTAGTGTTGTATCTATCGCAGCAATATTTATTATTATCATATGTGTATTTAAGTCAGCAGTACTTCCTATTGTACTTGTTGCAGCCATTGAATTTGCGATATTTATTAACATGTGTCTGCCATACTATCTGAATACAACAATACCATTTATCTCATCAGTAGTTATTGGTACAATTCAGTTAGGTGCTACGGTCGATTATGCTATTCTTATGACAACACGTTACAGAAAGGAAAGATTTGAAGGCGCTTCTAAGAAGGAAGCCATTTCTATAGCACTTTCAACATCAATTCCATCAGTTATCGTAAGTGCACTTGGTTTCTTCGCTGCAACTTTTGGTGTTGGTGTATATTCAAGTGTAGATATGATTGGTTCACTTTGTACATTAATGGCACGAGGCGCTATTATCAGTATGTTTGTAGTTATATTTATACTTCCTTCATTCTTTGTTGTATTTGATAAGATTATAATTCATACCAGTAAAGGATTTATAGATAAGAGCAGGAAGATTAAGGCAGTGAATCCGGAAGTTACTAATATATAAACAGGATTTACATAATGAATTATATGGTGGCTGACCTGGGATTGTATTTGTCAGGCCGCCACCCTGGAAATAAAATTAATATGGAAATGGAAACTGATTCACCACGGTTCAGATATGAACGGGCTGGCTGCTTCAGGGCAGGAACAGACAGTCATTGATGTCGGGAAAAGACCGGAGTATAAGCCGGTTACATCACATCATCGTAATATAGCTGCTCAGAAATGGAGATTACTATGATTAAAAAGAAATTATTTAAATATGGTTCAGTATTTATGTGTGCAGCCCTTATGGCATGCAGTCTTGCAGCATGTGGTACTAATTCAGCCAGAACAGAAAGTGCTACAGCAGTAAGTGCTGCCGCTGCAAATGATAATGATAGTATTTTATCAAATGCTTTAAGCAATACATTATATTCAGCATCCCAGACAACATCTAAGAATGTTTCAACAGAAAAGAAGACTAATTCTAAGGATGAAACAGTATATGTATTTACAGATGTTACAGGTAAACAGGATCATTTAATAGTTAATGAGAAGTTAAATAACGTAACAGGGGTATCTACAATTCAGGATGTATCAAAATTAAGCAATATTAAGAATCTTACAGGTGATGAAACATCTACATCAGGAAGTGATGGTAAGCTTACATGGGCTGCGGACGGTAACAGCATTACTTATCAGGGAACATCAACACAGCAGACACCTGTAACAATTAAGGTTACATACTATCTTGATGGCAAGGAAATATCAGCAGATAAGCTTTTAGGACAGAGCGGTAAGGTTAAGATAAGATTTGACTATACTAATAATGAAAAGAAGACTATTACAGTAAATGGTAAGACACAGACAGCATATGTACCATTTACAATGCTTACAGGAATGGTTCTTCCAAAGGATAAGTTCTCTAATATTGAGGTTACTAATGGTAAGGTGACACAGGTAAATGATAACAATATCGTAATCGGTGCAGCAATGCCGGGATTAAAGGACAGCTTAAATCTTACACTTGGAGATGATAAACTTGATATTGACATTCCTGAATATTTTGAAGTAACAGCAGATGCTAAGGACTTCGAGCTTAACGATGTTATGTCAGTAGCTACAAGCAGTCTTTTATCTGATGTTGATACAGAAGCAATCAATTTTGATGATGTAAAGGATCAGATGGATGACCTTTCTGATGCTTCTAACCAGTTAATAGATGGAACATCAACTCTTGCAGATGGTACTGCAACATTAAAGGATGGAACAAGCCAGCTTGTAGACGGAACTAACCAGTTATCAGATGGTTCTGCACAGCTTGTAGATGGAGCAACAGCTCTTGCGGATGGTACAGGCGAATTAAATGGAAAAGTTCCAACACTTACAAGTGGTATTACAAAGCTTAATGATGGAGCAGCAACTCTTGCAGCAGGTACAGGCGAATTAAATGGAAAAGTTCCAACACTTACAAGCGGTATTGCACAGCTTGATACAGGAGCAGGACAGTTAGCAGATGGAACTAACCGGTTATTCTCTAAGATGCCAACACTTACAAGCGGAATTGCACAGCTTAATGATGGCTCAGGAGCATTAGCAGCAGGAACTACTAAGTTAAACGATGGTGTTACAGCATTAAAGGCAGGAACAAGCAAGCTTGCATCAGATACAGAAGGTCTTGGAGCATTACAGACAGGTGTATCAGCATATACAGATGGTGTATCATCAGCTAATGATGGTGCAGATACATTAAAAGATGGTACAGCTCAGATTAATGCAGGTCTTAGCACACTTGCTTCTAACTTTGCAGGAGATGGAACAGAAGAAAATCCTGGTCTTGTAAATGGTGTAGAGCAGTTAAATGATGGAGCAGACCAGCTGGATGCAGGTATTAATAAACTTGCAGATACATTAAATGCTTCATTTGGTAATATTGCATCACAGGCTGCAACTTATGGAAGTAATACAGAAGCGCTTACACAGGCTAAGGCTATTGAAGATGGAATTGGTGCTAATGTAAACAGCATTTTAGGAGCGTTAGGCAATGCTAACCTTCTTATTACACCATATACAGATATGAATACAACAATGAACGATGCTACAATATCTACTCTATATGCAAAATACATGGACGCATATCAGTTTGTAGGTGCTAACGCAGGTAATCCATATATACAGCAGCTCAATGCAGCTATAGCAGCCTCAGGTACACAGTTTACAAGTCTTGCAGATGTATATAATGCCCAGATGGGATTATTATTTAAGACAGTAAGCAACCAGAGTATATCAGGAGCTTTAACACAGGTATATAATACAGCAACACAGACAACAGATCCTGAAACAAATATGAACCTTACACAGAGTCTTACAGCATTAAAGCAGGGTTCAGCAGCATTAAAGAGTGGTATTGCAACGGTTAAGGCAGGTATTGGTACTCTTGATGAACTTACAGCTAAGACACCACTTGCAGCACCTACAACAGTATGCCAGGCACTTAATGCATTGGTTACAGGAAGTGATCAGGTTAATGCAGGTGCAGGTCAGTTAAAGGCAGGACTTGGACAGCTCGTTGCCAATAATGATACATTAAATAACGGTATGTCAACAGCAGTGGCCGGAGCTAAACAGCTGGATGCAGGTGCAGCACAGCTTACAGACAGCACTAATGGAGTTCCTGCATTAGTAGCAGGAAGTGAACAGTTAAAGGCAGGACTTGGACAGTTAGTAGAGTCAACACCAGAGCTTACAACAGGTATTAATGCATTAAATGATGGTGCTAAGCAGTTAAAGCTTGGTACGGCACAGTTAAATGAAGGAGCCGGAGCATTAGCACTTGGAGTTAATGCATTAGACAATGGCGCTAACCAGCTTAAGGATGGTACATCACAGTTAGCAGAAGGAGCCGGAGCATTGGCAGACGGTGTAGGAGCATTAGATGATGGTGCTAACCAGTTAAAGGATGGACTTAATACATTAAAGGATGGTATCAGTCAGGTTAGTGACGGAGCTATCCAGCTTGATGATGGTGCTATCCAGTTAGCAGATGGAACAATAACATTAAAGGATGGCATGCTTCAGTTTAGTGAAGAAGGAATTGAAAAGATTACTAAGATGTTAGGAGTAGATGCTCCTGAGATTACTGAAACACTTAAGAAAGTAACAGAGCTTGGTAAGAATTATCAGTCATTTGCGGGTAAGGCAGATGATACAGAGGGTACGGTAACATTTATTTATAAGACAAATGGTATCACTAAATAAGCCAGTTTCCTAATTTTCCATATATTAAACGGCCGGGGAGAGGTGTATGCCTCTTTCCGGTCAATTTTGTTTGCGCGCCATGGGTGCGCCCTAACGGGTGCAAGCCCAGGACACGCCAGGATAGTGGGAAGTGTATAGCCGGACAGTAATATAGATGACTTGTCAATTGGAAGGAATAGTTGTATTATAAGAAACGTCGTGTTTTTAATTTGCAAAATCGTATGAATAAATATTTATTGTTAGAAGCATAACAGATGAATTATAATGACATTTTGTTATTTATGAAATTGTATAATGAATATTACAGAATATAAAAAATTACTATAGGCTAAGAAGAAAGGAATTATGTTATGAGAAATAAAAAGGTACAATTTATAACGCAGGGAGCTGTAATTGCAGCTATTTATGTGGTATTGGTTCTGATATTTGATACATTCAGTTTTGGACCGATACAGTTCAGGATTGCAGAGATGCTTACAATTATGCCATATTTTACGCCGGCAGCCATTCCGGGACTGTTTGTCGGGTGTCTTATAGCTAATATTATTGGTGGCGGACTGATATGGGATATTGTGTTTGGAAGTATTGCAACACTTATAGGCGCTATAGGTTCATATCTTGTAAGAAAGAATAAATGGCTTGTGCCATTGCCGCCAATCATAGCCAATATGGTTATAGTTCCATTTGTATTAAAGTATGCATATGGATATGATGGTCTTTTGGTATACTTTATGTTTACGGTAGGTCTTAGCGAAATTATTGTATGTGGAATTATTGGAATGGCTCTGCTTACTGTTATGGCAAAGAACAGGGAGCATATTTTTAAGGATTAAATGGTGAAAAATACAAATTGATTATGTCAGGGAGTATAAGCTTAAGGAAATGATATAGCTTATACTCCATTTTTTAGTTTATGCAATAAATTATATATGAATTATTATCAGTAACTAAGAGAAGCAGCAGATATTAAAGGCGTTCTTAAATAATTATAAAAAAGAGTATGTATGGATAATTAAATATTATCCGTGGTATACAGATGATATGGTACGCCTGTTGTATACCAGATGAAGATACATTGCATCCTTTGCCTTTATGGAATCATGTGCAGCAATTGCATCGGCTATTTCCCGGTGTGTCTCAATTGTTTCGTTTTTAAGACAATTACCTGTTGTCTCTACGAAAAGAGGGATGGAACTGTTAATTACAGGGATAAGTCTTGGGATAACAACATTTTTGCTGCTCATGGCTATTGCATTGTGAAAAGCAATATCAGCCTGAGTATGGTCTTTTTGTTCAATAAGAAGTTTTTCAACCTCATCACATAATTCTACTATTTTTTTTATATCATCTTTGTCAGCATTTGATGCAGCCATAGCGGCTATGGAGGGTTCTAATAGCAGACGAACCTCTAAAAGGTCGTGTACGAGTTGTTTCTTATTTACTATAAATGTAAATCCTAAGGGGTCGTTTACAATTCCCGGGGATGCTGCAACATATGTTCCTGAACCCTGACGTATTGATACAATATTTCTTGAAGCAAGAAGCTTCATGGCTTCCCGTATAGAACTTCTTCCAACAGATAATTTTTCTGAAAGGATGGCTTCATTGGGAAGTTTGTCACCGGGTTTAAGATTTTCTTTAAGTATAAGAGAAATTATATCTTCTGAAATTATTTGTGGAAGACTTTTCTCATCTGTTGATGAATTCATCATACGAATTACCTCATTCCTTAATTGTTATATTTATTAAATAATATGATAAATACTATTAAATAAAATGTCAAACTGGCAATATGCACAAAAAAATGTCTTGATTTTAAGTAAAAATATATTATTGATTTTTTTATGAAAAGAGTTTATGATGAATTCATCAGATGAATTTCGGAATTAATCTAAAAAAATACGAAAAAAAATAATAAAAACAGCAAAAACCATAGAAAACATCAGATGAATTATTACATAGAAAGTGGTCTGATGAATAAAGGAGGTATATTATGGTGGAAACGACATTTTCGGGTGAACCATTAAGGGTTATGATTTCTGCGGTAGTGGGAATTGTATGTCTGCTTATATTGATTATTAAGTTTAAGCTGCATCCGGTAATATCTATGATGTTGTCAGCAGTAATTATAGGAATTGGTGCAGGAATGCCACTTGAAATGATTACTAGTACAGTTGAAAAAGGCGTGGGAAAAAACATTGCAGGGAATAGCTTTACTTGTTGGTCTTGGTGCAATGTTTGGAGGAATACTTGAAGTCAGTGGTGGAGCACAAAGAATTGCAACTACACTTATAGATAAGCTTGGGCAGAAAAAAGCCGGATGGGCTTTAGGAATTACAGGTCTGGTAATAGGAACTACAGTATTTTTTGAAGCCGGTGTTGTGGTATTAATACCTCTGGCATTCAGCGTTGCCAAGCAGACTAAGAATTCAACATTATTTTATGCAATTCCACTCTTAGCGGGACTTGCAAGTGGATATGCATTTATACCACCATCAGCAGGCTCGGTACTTACAGCTAATACATTAGGCGTTAATCTTGGAACAATGATTATGGTAGGCGTACCGGTAGCTATAATATGTATGGTTGTCTCAGGTGTTATATGGGGAAAGTTCATTGGTGAAAAGATATTTACAAAGCTTCCTGCTAATGTTGAAGAGGTGCAGGATGATGGAAAAGAACTTCCGGGATTTGGACTTGTGGTTTTTGTTATTTTAATACCACTTGTATTGATACTGGTAAGTACAATATCACAGTATATTCCAATGAATAGTAACATTAAAAGCATACTTGCATTTATAGGGAAACCATTTTTTGCATTAACAATTGCTACTATTGCAGCAATGTATTTCCTTGGAATAAGGAGAGGTTTTTCAGCAGACCAGCTTAAAAAAATATTAGATCATTCATTAAGACCGGTTGGAATGATTCTTCTTGTCATTGCAAGCGGAGGTGTGATCAGATGGATGCTTCAGGATTCAGGACTTGGTGATATCATAGCTCCGGCATTGGAAAAGAGTGGAATGCCTTTAATAATAATCGCATTTTTAATTGCATTATTTGTAAGGGCTTCTGTGGGAAGTTCTATAGTTGCAATGACTATGGCTTCAGGGATAATGGCTGCAATGCCGGCGGTGATGGCAACAAGTGTATTATATAGAGCAGCTATGTGTTGTGCAATATGCGGAGGTGCTACAGCATTAAGCCATGTCAATGATGCGGGATTCTGGCTTGTAGGTACGTTTCTTGAAATAGATGAGAAGACTACATTAAAATCATGGACGATTATGGAAACAATAATAGGTGTTACAAGCCTTATAATTAGCTTTATTATTTCAATATTTGCATAAATTGTGCGGAAATGGAGTGTAAAATGGTTAGGATTCCTGTGTATTTAAGAAGCTTAAATGATGCAAAACATCTTGTTATGGTAGCAGAAAGCTGTAAAGACGATGTGGATTTGGCATGTGGAAGATATGTAGTCAATGCAAAATCCATGCTGGGAGTATTCAGCCTGCCACAATTTGAAGATGTTGAAATGCTGGTTGATGAACATAATGAGGAAGATATACGATGCAGTCTGAAAGAATGTAATCTGATAAAAAGTAATGAGTAAGCAGCTGTATATTGTCAAATGTAATAAAAAAATTAAATTCTAAAGGAGTGAAAATTATGAAATTAGTAAGTCAGGAAATGAGAAAATTAGCACCGGAACTTGATCCGCTGCGTATAGGAACAGGTTGGAAGAAGGAAGACCTTGATAAGGTACAGGTAATTATAGAAAGTACATATGGTGATAGTCATCCGGGAAGCGGACACTTAAATATTCTCGTAGATGAAGTAAAAAAAGGTATTGAACAGGAAAATGGATTTGGTGCAAAATACTTCTGTACTGATATATGTGACGGAGAAAGTCAGGGAACAGATGGTATTAATTATAGTCTTGCAAGCCGTGAAATGATTGCTAACATGATTGAAATACATGCAAATGCGACACCTTTTGATGCAGGTGTATATCTTTCAAGCTGTGATAAGGGAGTTCCGGGTAATCTTATGGGAATGTTGAGAGTAAATATTCCATCAGTATTCGTTCCTGGTGGTACTATGAATGCAGGACCTGAAATGCTTACACTTGAACAGTTAGGAATGTATAGTGCACAGTATGAAAGAGGCGAGATTGACGAAGAAAAGCTTGATTGGGCTAAATGTAATGCTTGTCCTAGCTGTGGAGCATGTTCATTTATAGGAACAGCCTCTACATTGCAGATTATGGCAGAGGCGCTTGGACTTGCATTACCAGGAAGTGCACTTATGCCAGCAACTAGCCCAGACCTGTTAGAATATGCTAAAGAAGCCGGAAGACAGTCAGTAAGGCTTGCAAAAATGAAGAATATGAAACCTTCAGATATCGTTACAATAGAAAGCTTTGAGAATGCAATACTTGTCCATGCAGCTATATCAGGAAGTACTAACTGTCTTCTTCATCTTCCAGCAATTGCACACGAATTCGGAATAGAGATTACTGGTGATACATTTGACAGATTACATAGAAATGCCAGATACCTTCTTGATGTAAGACCAGCAGGACGCTGGCCAGCAGAAT
>OGJN01001159.1_pt1 | contig 11089 bp, 9 predicted proteins | sample 1572221 | NCBI WGS metagenome assembly OGJN01 (sample SAMEA2582148, study PRJEB24529) | metagenome | biome: Human gut stool | place: China | collected 2011 | reverse complement strand
GTTTGCAATGATAGGTTATTATCTGTTCTCACCGGCATGGAAGGAAGTTATGAGACTTGCGGGAGAGAAACAAAATGAAGGCGAGAAGAATCTTGCGTAAAAATATGTGATGCAGCACAGACGGCTATATGGTCGTTTGTGCTGTATTTTTTTGTGTCAAAAATTTCTTTTGGATAATTTCCCTCTACGATAGCCATGCTAATCTGTCCGTTATCAAGTAATTTCAGGAGTTGAAGTGTATTGCCATAATGAAGATAATTACTTCTTTATGTTTTTCATTGTTTTTAATTATTATAAGGTATTTACACAGAATTTCACCAGAATGTGTGATAAAATATGTTCTGTAAATCATTAACAGTATTATATTTTGAGGAGACTTGGCAATGAACAATCAATATTTTCATTACCGGGTGGCAGAAAGAACAATTACTAATTGCACAGGGTTAAGAAAATGATAAAATCTACCGATACATTTCACAGATAATTAATAAAATAATACATAAGACAGATTAATGACATAATAATATGCCATTTTGATAATAGGAAAGCGAGGCGGCAATCATGCGTATTGATGCTTATAATGCGATAAGTCAGGTATATCAGACTAATAAACAGACAGCTCCTAACAGGAATAAGAATGTTAAGGATACAAGTGACAGAATAGAATTTTCCGAGACAGCTAAGACTTATCAGACTGCTAAGACGGCAGTTGATACAGCACCTGATATAAGAGAAGATAAGGTGGCACATATTAAGGCTATGATGGCTGCAGGAACATATAATGTAAGTGCGGCCAAGATAGCAGATAAGCTTATTAATAACAAGTCAACATTGACATTTTAAGTACGGAGGGATATATGGCAAGTTTAATAGATTCATTAATAGATATTCTGGATTCAGAGAATACCGAATATGAGAAGATGCTGGATATATCCATGGAAAAGACAGATGCTATAGTCAATAGTGACATTGACAGACTTCAGGACATATTAGTTAAAGAACAGGCGCAGATTGATGTTCTTGATAAGCTTGAATTACAGCGCCGTAATAATGTAGGTGACATATGTAAGGTGCTCAATTTATCGCCTGAGGGAATAAGGGTTAATGATATAATTGAGATATTAAGAAAGAGACCTAAAGAACATGATGCATTGTCAGAGGTACATATGAAGCTGAAAAAGACAATAGACAGTCTTGTAAAGATTAACGAGAATAATAAGTCACTCTTAAAGGAATCAATGGATATGATAGAATTTGAGATGAATCTTGCAAAGAGCATTATTCTCGGACCACAGACTAACAATTATGACAATGCAGCATATGAGCAGGGAAGCGCATCTGTATCAGGACGATTTGATGCGAAGCAGTAGAGTGTATCTGGTATCTCATCTGTGATGGCCAGTTTCTCTATAGGGAGAGAACAATACTGTTTGCAGCAGGAGTTCAATCTCCGGCTGATATATATGTTCTACGAGAGTAGTTTGAATCTAATCTATATATAATATAAGAGTCTTCAAAGGATGTGAAGATTGCCAGGGCTTACGGACGGGCAACCAGGGCAGATAAGGAGTAGTAATGGCTAATGGAATGGGCAGCTTGTATATAGGTGTAAGTGGTTTGCAGTCGGCACAGACCGCCCTTAATACAACAGCACATAATTTATCTAATATTAATTCAACAGGTTATACAAGACAGCAGACAAGTTTTGCAACAGCGACATACCTTCCGATAGGAAGCGGTCTTAGCACCAAACAGTATGGTCTGGGTGTAAAGATCGAAGATATAAGACGAGTGAGAAATGAATTTGTAGATGATGCATACCGCTCATCTAACGGACGACTGGGTTATTATAAGAGCCAGTATGAGGCAGTAGAGGAAGTTGAGGAATTATTCGGAGAACTTCAGGGAGTTACATATCAGGAATCTCTTAATAACCTTAAGGAAGCAATCAACGAGCTTAGCAAGAATCCTACAAGTACAACTGCAAGAACATCAGTTATACAGCAGGCAACGGCATTTATGACAAGATCTGATACAATATACCAGCAGCTCAATGATTATCAGACAACACTTAATGCACAGGTAAGTAATCTGGTCGATAAGATTAATTCTCTGGGTGATGAGATTAAAGATCTTAACAAAAGAATCCTTGATATCGAAGGTGCAGGTGTTGAGAGTGCGAATGATTTAAGAGACCAGAGAGATAACGCACTTGATGAATTAAGTCAATATATTAATGTTGACTATTATTATACAAGCGAGGGCAAGCTCGTTGTCAATGCAGAGGGTACACCATTTGTAACAGAAGGACTTGTAAACCATATGTCAATGAGAATAAGCAATGACAGAGGTTTATTAATACCGACATGGCCGGCATTTGATAATAATGATGTATTTAATGAGGATTTATCTAAGGCTAATAATTATAATAATACAGACTCAGGTAAGCTTGAGGGAATAATTATTGCAAGAGGTAATGGCTCGGCAGATTATACAGATGTTCCGGTTAAGCCCAATGCAGCAGATTATGATGTTAATACTCCGCAAGGAGAAGCAGCATATAATAGTGCGATGGAGGAATATCAGACAAAGCAGGATTATTATAATAAGTATATCGAGCCATCAGCAATATTAAGTGCAATGTCAGGACTTGATAAGCTGGTAAATGGTCTTGTTGAAGATATCAATAATGTACTTTGCCCTGAAAAGACACAGATAACTACAGATGCCTTACTTGATGCAAATGGCAATGAACTTACGGCGGTTAATTATAAGTATAATAATTCAACACATGCTGTATTATATAATCATCAGGGTAAGACTGTTAAAGGTGTTCTTGTATCAGGAGAGGGAGAGAATGCAGTATACAGATATGATTCAGCCGAAAAGCTTTATACAGATATGAATGGTGAGCAGGCAGAGCCGGTAGATGAATATACATATGCATTTCTTGATATGGATAAGACCTCATATGGAATGGATGCAGATAAGACAGTAGGTTGTGAACTGTTCTCAAGAAATGAAACGGAAAGATATATAAAGACAACAGATGCAGATGGCAAAACTATCTATCTGAGAAATAATATCAATAAAAGAGGCGATTTATCATTATATACGCTTGGTAATATTTCTGTTAATCCTACAGCTTCACAGAATATTGATAAGATACCGCTTGTGACAAAGGACGGTAAAGAAGATTTCTCAAGGGCACAGGAGCTTGTAGATCTTTGGGATAAGAAATTTGCATCACTTAATCCGGAAGATTATTCAATAACTAATTACGGTGATTTTTACAGTGATTTTATTGGTGAATTTGCGATGGTCGGACAGGTGCTTGATAATTACACAAGCAACCAGCAGAAGATGGTAACGGGTTATGATGACCAGAGACTGCAGATATCAGGTGTTGCTTCTGATGAAGAGTTAGAGAAGATGATTAAGTATCAGCAGGCATATAATGCAGCTTCAAGATATATTAATGTTGTTGATGAGATGACAGAACATCTTATAACATCACTTGGAAAGTAAAATAATATATTATACAATTTATGAAAGAGCAGATAAAGAAGAGCATTAAGGATAAATTACTTTTGTTTATGGCTCGTATACATTTGCATCTGGCAGATTAAGTCAGGATAAATATAGAAAGGACCGGATATGGCATCTACATTTTTTGGATTAACAATAGCATATACAGGACTTCAGGCAGCTTCAACTTCTGTCAATGTTACAGCCCATAATATAGCCAATATTAATACAAAGGGATATTCAAGACAGACGGTTACTGTTAAAGCCAATGAAGCGATAAGAACACATGCAAGATATGGAACACTTGGTGCAGGTGTTGATGTTACAGATATTAACCAGTTAAGAGATTCTTATTATGATGATAAGTATCGTAATAACGAGGCTTTATATGGTGAATATTCTAATAAGTATAATTATATGACACAGATTGAAGATTATTTCAATGAATTTTCACTTAAAGGATATTGTCAGGAATATAACGATTTCTATGCGGCTGTCAACCAGCTTACACTTACGCCGGGTGAGAGTTCTGCTAAGAATGCATTAATTAATAAGGCAACAAGCCTTGCAAATTATTTTAATACACTCTATACCAATATGCAGAATGTGCAGAAGGATATTAATAGTGAGGTTAAGTCACAGGTTGATGAGATTAATACCATTGCACAGAACATTGCAGCACTTAATAAGCAGATTAATCATATAGAGGCATGTTATGGTAATGCTAATGATTTAAGAGATCAGCGTAATGTACTTGTTGATAATCTTTCTAAGATTGTTAATACATCAGTGTCAGAGACAAGTATAGGTAACGGACTTACAGAATACAATGTATATATTAATGGACAGGCAATAGTTAATTCTTATGCTCATCGTTCCCTTGAGGTTGTTGCAAGAGCAGATGGCGATAAGCGTAATGAATCAGATGTTAATGGTCTTTATGATATACAGTGGGAAAATGGCGGAAGCTTTAACATATACAGCAGTTCACTTGGAGGAACATTAAAGGGACTTATAGATGTGAGAGATGGCTGTAATGGCGGCTATGAGCAGATTGCTGTAGATGCAGACGGCAATGAGGTAACAGACAGCGATGGTAATAGAACACTTGAGGTTGTAACAAAGGAAGGAAGCAACATTAATTATAAAGGTGTTCCATATTATCTTTCGCAGATTAATAAGTTTGTACAGATATTCTCAGATTCTGTTAATAAAGTTATGACATCAGGATATACAGAAGATGGACAGCCGGGTGAAGCATTATTTAAGGCAGCAGGCACAGGAGTTATGAATGCGCAGAATATATGTGTAAACAGCAACATAATAAATGATAATACAAGACTTCCTGTGAAAGCTACGGCATCGGCAGGTGAGTCGGATGCGACACTTATGGAGAAGATAAGCGCATTACAGAGCCAGAAGATATATAACGGTGGTACAGGTGCATATTTCCTTGAAAGTATGGTCAGTGACGTATCTATTGATTCAAGTAAGGCAACTAACATGCAGATTAATTACCAGAGCCTTAAAAAGACTATCAATAATCAGAGACTTTCAGTAATGGGTGTTGATACAGAAGAAGAGGCTATGGATCTTATGAAATATCAGCAGGCATATAATCTTAATTCTAAGATGATGTCAGTGATGAATGAATTATACGACAGGCTCATTAATCAGACAGGATTATAATTAATTATTAATAGAAAGGATAAGCTGTAACAGCAGGTGTTAATATATGAGAATAACTAATCAGATGATGATTAATACAAACATGGCAGATATTCAGACTAATAAGCTGCTTCTTAATAAGTATAATACACAGATGTCAACACAGAAGAAAATTAACAGACCATCAGAGGATCCTATTATTGCGATAAGAGCATTACGTTTAAGAACGAGTCTTGATCAGGTATCTATGTATCTTGACAAGAATATCCCTGATGCAAGTTCATGGCTTGATACGACGGAGGGTGCATTAGATGAAGGTAATTCAATAATTACACAGTTATATGGATATTGTGAGCAGGGTGCTACTGATTCATATTCTTCTGAGCAAAGACAGACTATCAGTGAGACACTTAGTAAGTTAAAGGAAGCGTTTTATGCAGAGGGAGATGTTGAATATGCCGGAAGATATGTATTTACCGGATATAAGACAGATACACCGCTTACATACCAGTCAGATGACGATGCTAAGAATATAAGCTATACAATTTCACAGGATTTTAATAGAAGTTATCTTACAACTAAGAAAGCATATACTAATTCATATACTAATGATGATATTATGAATCTTAATCTTCATAAGGATGCCGATGGTAATATTGTAACTCCCAATGTAAAGACTGTCCATACATTAAGGACAGCATATACCGGAGTACATGATACAGGCTTTAATATGACATATAATAATACGGATATTAAGGTGTCAGAGGATGGAACTTCTGCTGTGGTTACAACTTATGAACTTGATGATGATGGCAATATTAAAAAGGATGACAACGGCAATCCGGTTGTTAAGGATACACAGACGGTAACAGGTGATGCTGATGGAAAGTTTACATTTACAGATACAGAGGGTAAGCAGGTAGTACTTGGAACGACTAAAGATGATAATGCCATACCGGAAGATAATGAGATAATATTTAACAGTTCAACAGGTGAGATTATTCTTGGAGCTGATATTTATTCCAACGTATATGAGAGTAATAAGTTCTCTGTTTCATATACTAAAGACAATTTCCAGAAGGGGGATCTTAATCCTACGATGTATTATAACTGTATTGATAATAATACAGGTGTTACATATGAGAAGAAGGATGAGGCAATTGAATATAATGTCAACTACTCACAGAAGCTAAAGATTAATACACAGGCAGATGAGGCATTTAATATATATCTTGGAAGAGATATAGATTCTCTTGTCACTTCTGTTAATGATGTACTTGATATTGAGGCACAGATATCACAGGTTAAGTCAATGATGAGTGAAGAAAGATATAGTGATAAGACTTCACAGAGTACTCTTAATTCGATGCTTGAAGGACTCAATAAGCAATATGACCTTGCAAAGAATAATATGACTGAGGCATTTGAAAATGGTGTTAAGCAGATGAAGTCATATCAGCAGCAGAATTCAGTTGCTAAGGCAGATGTAGGTAACAGAGAGTCACGACTTACATTGACAAAGAGCCGTGTTACAGAGCAGAAGACTAATTTTAAGTCACTTAAGTCTAATAATGAAGATATAGATCTTGAAGAGGTTGTAATCGGTTATGCATCAGCCGAGCTCGTATACAATGCTTCACTTTCAGCAGCAAGTAAAGTAGTTCAGCAGACACTTCTTGACTTCTTATAAGATATGCCGATTAATATGTTATAAGCTGTATGGAAATGCAAATTAGAAAATAAGCTATAATCATGATATTTATATCAGATAGCGGAAAGGTGTGATAATCAATGAGAATTAATACAGAAAAGTTCGGAACTATAGATATATCAGATGATAAGATTATTACATTTGACAATGGAATAATAGGTTTTCAGGATTATAAAAAGTATACACTCATATACGATGCAGACTCAGAGGAAAAGTCAGATTCGGCCATGATGTGGTTACAGTCAATGGAAGAGGCTGCATTTGCACTTCCGGTATTGAAGCCTGAATATGTGAAGCCTGATTATAATCCGATAGCAGATGATGAGATGCTTAAGTGTCTTGGAAGTGATGATATTGATAATGCACATCTGTTAATATTTGTTACAATAACAGTGCCACATGACATTACAAAGATGACATGTAATCTTAAAGCACCGATTATCATTAATGCAGATACATTAAAGGCAGTCCAGTTGATTGCTGAAAATGAAGATTATCTTGTGAGATATCCAATCTATGACTATCTTAAGGAACAGTCAGGAAAGGATGGTGAGTAGATATGCTTGCTTTATCGAGAAGAAAAGACGAGGCGATTATTATCAATGATAATATTGAGATTAAGATAATTGATATCAAGGGAGATCAGGTTAAGCTTGGCATATCTGCTCCTAAGTCTGTACCGGTATACAGAAAAGAGGTATATGCACAGATACAGGACGCTAACAAAGAAGCTGTTGCATCTGTTGATATTAAGAATCTGCAAGGACTTTTTAATAATAAGTAATATAAACTATTCATATAAAGGGTTAATTTTGAATATCTAATACCGATATATTTTTTGACAGGGTTAGTATGCAGACTATAATAGATACTGTATACTTGATAGCATCTGTATAACTAGACATACAGATAGTATATACTCGTTATATATTGATGTGTGATGTATAATATACAAGACTGACATGTCATATTGTTATGTTACAATTATTACATCATACATGCAATTATATTAATAATTTACAACAATAGAGAAAATTTTTATTCTTTCACACGGAGGTGGATATAATGGGAATTGAAGCAGTAAAGGGAGCTGTAGGAGCTAATAGTTATCAGGGTCAGGCAGTGTCAGCAGCCAAGCCGGTTGAGAACGTGGCTAAGACAAGCTCAGCATCAGATGCAGTTAATGTATCAGTTGACCATCAGACACAGGTGGTAGCTAAGACTAATGAAGGAGCTGCTAATAATAGTGGTCAGAATACTAATCAGGACGAGAGTAATTCACAACAGGCTACTATGCAGGATATCAAGGAGATTAATAAGCTTATTAATCGTAATACAGTTGCTGAATTTGGTTATAATGAACCAACACACAGAGTGACTATAACAATCAAGGATAAAGAAACAGATGAAGTTATCAAGGAGATACCATCGGAGAAGGCTTTAAAGATGCTTGAGAAGGCATGGGAGCTTGCAGGTATCCTTGTTGATGAGAGAAGATAATATTTTACTGTCTGTGCATAGGTGTCACAAACAGTATATATGTTAATGCCTGCTAAGTGTATGAATTACTCAGGCATTAAGCAGACAGTAATGATATAACATATATTATGGAATGGAGGAGAAGAATATGCCTATAAGACTTTCAGGTATGTCATCAGGACTTGATACAGAAGCATTGGTATCTGCTCTAGTGTCAGGATATAGAACACAGAAGGATAACCTTGTTAAAGCACAGACAAAGCTTCAATGGAAGCAGGAGAAGTGGAGTACAATGAATACTAAGATATATTCATTCTATACAGGTTCATTAAGTACTTCACGTTTCTCTAAGAATTATACACTTAAGAAAGCTAAGATATCTAATTCTAATTATGCCACTGTTGAAGCCTCAACATCAGCAGTTACAGGTACACAGAAGCTTAAGGTTAATCATCTTGCAACGGCAGGTTATCTTACAGGTGCAGTAATTAAAGCTGACAGCTCTAAGGCTGATAGTACTAAGATTAAGGGTGATACCAAGCTTAGTGCTATTGATGGCATCGGTACAGGAACTTCAGGAACACTTCAGGTAACAGCAGAAGGCAAGACTACAAGCATTAAGTTATCTGATGATATGACAGTTAATAATCTTGTGGTACAGCTTAAGAGTGCCGGACTTAATGCCAGTTTCGATGAGAATAACCAGAGATTCTTTATCAGTTCCAAGACATCAGGAACAGAGCATGAATTTTCACTGACAGCAGCAGATGAGAACGGCAAGACAGCACTTGGTGCATTAGGACTTACGGATACATCTGTTGGTAATATTGATAATATTATCAAGCCATATCAGGCAATTACAGATATTGATAAGAATACATACATTAACAATAGTGCTAAGGGAAGATATGACAGTGATGTAAGTACATTTAATGGTAAGGTAAGTACATATCTTAGTAATATCAAGTCAGCTACATCAAGTCTTAACACAGCTAATGTCAAGAAGAGTTATATAGAAGCATTTATGACAACTGCAGGTGAAGATGGTTCAGGTATTGTACAGGCGAGAAAGAATCTTGCGGATGAGAAAACAAAGCTTGAAGAAGCACTTAAGAATGACCCTCTTACTGATGATGAAAAAACAACTGTACAGGCAAGACTTGATGCAGTTAAAAGTATAATCAGCCTTGCAGATGATACATCTACTTATGAGGCAGCACAGAAGCTTAAGACTTCTACAGAGACTGAGATTACTAACCTACAGTCAACTATTGACAGTAACACTAAGTCAATTACAGATATGTATAGTGAAGCAGGTTTTGGTGAAGCATCAGAAGCTACATATACTATAGATGCTGTTAATGGTAAGATTAATGTTATTAATGCCGATATGGCTAATTATGTTGGCGAAGATGGCAAGATAGATACAGAGAAGTATACATATGATTTAGCTGAGGCGGCTACATCAAGTGATAGTTCATCATCTATCAGCAAATATAAGGCAGCAGCACAGACACAGTATGAGTATGCAGCTAAGATGGTAGATGCATATAATACGGTTACGAATGCCACTGAATCAGATAAGGCAACAGAAGCATATATAACAGCACTTAATACATTAGGTGTATCGGATGAAACATCCGGAACAAGTGCTAAGAGAATATATGCACAGGATTCAGAGATTGAGCTTAATGGTGCTACATTTACCAATAATACTAACACATTCTCAATTAATGGACTTACAATAACGGCTACAGCAGTTACAGACAATAATGAGGTAACTATATCAACTGAGAATGATATTGATGGTATATATGATTCGATTAAGAGCTTTATAAGTGATTATAACAGCCTTATTAAGGAGATAGATACAGCATATAATGCTGCAAGTGCTAAGGGATATGAGCCACTTACAAGTGATGAGAAGTCTGCTATGACAGATGACCAGATTAAGGAATGGGAAGAGAAGATTAAGACATCACTTTTAAGAAGAGACAGTACATTAAGCTCTATATCTAGTATGATGAAGACGGATATGCTCAGGTCGTTCACAATTAATGGCAAGGCATATTCATTATCAAGCTTTGGAATATCGACAGGTGGATATTTCTCATCAGGAGATAATGAAAAGGGTGTGTTACATATAGATGGTGACAGCGATGACAGTACTTCAGCTTCTAATGAAGATAAGTTAAAGGCAGCTCTCGCAAGTGACCCGGATACAGTTATATCATTCTTCTCACAGCTTGCAGATAATCTGTATACAGACCTGGGTAAGAAGATGCAGGGTACAACCATGAGAAGTACCTTTAAGGTATACAACGATAAAGAGATGGCTAAGGAATATTCTGACTATACTACCAGGATTAAGGATAAGGAGACAGAGATATCTACCTGGGAGGATTACTATTATAGTAAGTTCTCTAAGATGGAATCTGCACTTGCATCACTTAATTCACAGCAGTCTTCTTTATCAGGATATTTTGGTTGATTACGGGCTATATACTTTATGAATATAATGAAGATGGCAGGTTGTTATTGAGAAATATAATATAAAATGCTGCTTAATCAGCATTTGGACTAACACGCAGGCAATTAATTATTTATATAATAATTGTTTGCGTGTATGTTTATTATGTTATATAATATCTGTAATAATGCGATTAGGAAAAGAGAGGATATATACATGGCTATTAATCAGCA
>OGJN01001141.1_pt1 | contig 11378 bp, 9 predicted proteins | sample 1572221 | NCBI WGS metagenome assembly OGJN01 (sample SAMEA2582148, study PRJEB24529) | metagenome | biome: Human gut stool | place: China | collected 2011 | reverse complement strand
GGCGAAGTCCGTGGCAGAAAGAAATCTCTTAATGCTCTTGTTGACAAGATTGATACATATATGGGTTCATATAAAAATGAAACTGACGTTGTATTCTTAGGACATGGCGACTGTCCTGAAGATGCACAATATGTTGCTGATAAGGTTAAAGAAAAATGCGGTCTTGATGTATGGATAAATACCATTTGTCCGACAATAGGCACACATTCTGGTCCCGGAACAGTTGCATTATTCTTTATGGGTGAAAAAAGGCTATAAAATAACAAGCTGCCGCACTTAGAAAATTTATACAGGATATAGATATATGAAAAGTAATTAGTTCTATTATCCTGTATAATTTTCTTTAGTACGGCAGTCTTTTTACATTTTATACAATTTATGATTATCTGTTTGTTCACACCAGTTCTGCTATCTCAGATAATCTTACATACTTATCTGATATTTTATACCATGTTGCAAAGTCAACTACACCGGTCTGCGGCATATCAAATATTCTTTGGAACTGTCTTACCGCATCTGCTGTTCTCTCACCATATATACCATCAGGAATAAGTACAGGTATACTGTTATAATATTCTCCTATAAGATTGAGCTGCTCCTGTAACTGTCTGACCTTCTGTCCTGATGAACCTATATCAAGATTATTTCCCGGCCACGACGATGGTATTCCGCTTATTTGTTCTGCACTGTTAATATACATATCATCACCATAATAATATCTTAATATTTCTATTGAATTATAGCTTTGATCACCAAGATACTTACTTCCCCACTGACTCATCCAGTTAGGACAGCTGACTCTTTTCCCGTCACAATACTGCGTCAATATTGGCTGTTTTACATTCGGTCTTGACAGGTAATTATTAAATACCTCATCCACCACATCTGATATACTTTTAAATATATTTCTTCCATTCATCCACTTATGGTCATATGCCGTTGAAGATGTTATTGTAAAATCATACCCCTGATTTCTGTACCATTCTGTATACACCCTGTTTAAGGTAAATGACATTATTGCAAGTACATTTGCTTCTATCGTTTCTACCGGCCATGTTGAATATATCTCGCTGCAGGCTACATTTTTAATATAATCAGAATATCTTACATAATAATTAGTCGCCGAATTATCAGACGGCGAACCATCGTGTACCACTATGGTTTCCGGTATAACAACCCTGCTAAGTACTATTTCCCCCGGTCTGTTTATCTGCTTTATCTCACTTTCAGCAATCTTTGGTGGATATTCCCCAAAAAGTGTATGTGCAGGTATTACTATATTATCTGGTGCTTCACTCACAGAACTTGCCACAATCTGAGCATCCTGTAAACTCTTCTCGCCTGACATCACATTTACACCTGATACACTGAATGGCTCAAATCCACTCATACGCACCGTTACTGTATATTCTGCATACGGCTGGTTAATTCCCGGCTCCATACTATATTCCAACGGCGGTGCCGGAAGTATAATCTCCTCTGTCTGACCGTCACTGTCTGTCGTAAGCTCTTCTATCATAGAAGACGGATCTGCTGTATATGAAATATCTACCACCGCATTATCTACAGGTCTGTCTGTCAGCCTGTCAGTCACGCTGACCTTAAGGCTTCCCTTATCAGACATTCCAGTGGGTGTCTCAAGTGTATGCACATATCCAATACTCATTCATAATCCCTTTCTGTCAGTTTTATTATATTATGGACAATAAAGATGCAGGATTACCACTTATTCAACATTTTTATAAGTTAATACAGCATAACCTCAATTTCTTAATATGTGACTGCTTCAACTTATTTAACATTTTTATAAATTATCCTTATAGCACCCCACTTATAATATATGTAATCCCCCTGCACTTATTACCTAATATTTATAACTGTTTTAATTATATGGTCTGAACTGTCTTATTAAACATTTTTACAATTAACTTATATCTTTCTTATCTGAATGCAGTAGCATACATTAATAATACTGAATACAATAGAATAACGATTTATTAAAATGGAGTATATAATGGCAACGACAACTGTTATATTAGATGCGGGACACGGCGGTACAGACCCGGGTGCTATATATAAAGGACGACAGGAAAAAGATGATGCACTTCGTCTTACTCTCGCTGTAGGAAAAATATTACAGGACAATGGAATAAATGTTATATATACAAGAACGTCAGATATATATCAGACACCATTTCAGAAAGCAACTGATGCCAACAACGCAAAAGGCGACTATTTTGTATCAATACACAGAAATTCATCTGAAAAAGATAATCAGTATCAGGGAGTAGAATCCCTTGTATATAATGACAATGGAATTAAAGCGGTCATGGCCCGCAATATTAATTCAGAGCTTGAAAATGCCGGCTTTAAAAATCTGGGTGTAGATGAACGTCCTAATCTTGTTGTGCTTAAAAGGACAAAAATGCCTGCTGTACTCATAGAAGCAGGTTTTATAAACAGCGACTCCGACAACGAATTATTTGATAAAGATTTTCAAAAAATCGCAAAGGGAATTGCCGATGGAATATTAAAAAGCCTTCCCAAACAGACAACTGCTGCCGTCCCGACAGATTCCATCTCATTAACAGATATTAAGGATTATGCTGATTCTGATTACAAAGTCGCTGATTTTAATGATTCCGGTTATAATACTCCAGCTCTTAATGACAATATAAATAAAAACTATAATCCCTTAGAATATAATAACATGAGTTTTGATACTCAGATGTATGATTATTCAGATAGTATGTCCGAAAATAATATTTATAATGAACCACCTGAAAAATTATATCGTGTCCAGACCGGTGCTTTCCGCAACAAAGACAACGCTGACAGGATGCTTAATTCTCTTCTGATAGAAGGCTTTCCTGCTTTTATCGTATATGATAATGGAATATACCATGTACAGGTAGGAGCTTTCCGCAATCTTTTTAATGCTATCAAAATGGAACAGCGGCTTAGAAGATTCCGATATAACACGTACATTTCTTATGACTGATAAATTCTACAGAGTCGCCGCAGTAATTAAAAATATTTAGTATTAATTATCACCAGAATATCTGTATACTATAAGTTTTTAGCGCAGCAGCTCCTGAATGTAGTAAAATTAATAATCTTCATATAAAATATTACAAAATTATATATGTCATCAAATAAAAAAGAGCCTGAATATTTATAAGACTATTCTAATCATTAACCAGCTTGTATTTACAATATCCTAATCCGGCACTGTAAAATAAGCATTCTAAGTCTTAAACGTATCCATGCTCTTTTTATTATCTGTTATTAAATTTATACATGTAACACCTGAAATACACAACTTATTGCAATACTTATATTACATCAATTCTGATATTGCCTTATCTGTAAGAATACTCCTTAGAATATCTGCATGTATCATTACGTCTCTTGATATCTGTACAAGCTGTGAATTAGACATATTAAGTATATCTATAGCACCATTAAAATCCGCTGCCCTTATATCTGCTGCGCTGCCTTTAGTCTCATTATCACTTTCAATTCTCATACCAAATGATGATGCACTGTCCCCCAGACTTAAAATATATGTTGTATAATCGGCAGGTTCATTGTTACCCGACATCATTATATTAATACAATCCGAAGCATTGCCTGTTATCGCACTTAAATCCACCCATATTCCTATAAGTCTGTCATTATCATCAACAGTTATATCAAATGTAATGTTGTCAACATCCTTTAACCCTTTTTCAATTCCAAGAATTAACGTATCCTTTGATACTTTTGTAACAGACGTGATAAGTGAGGTATAAGATGTAAGCTTAGAATCTGCATATATTGAATTAATTGCATTTTCTACCAGCTTATTAACAGCATTATTAGATATTGTAACCGTATAAGTTCTTGCATCCTGTGTTTTTCTTCCATTTCCAGCACTAACAGTTATATCCTGACCTTTTTCATAGTCCGAATTTTCCCACATCTCATTAATTGAACTGAATATGTATGGTGAAAATGCCTTTAATGCTTCTGCATAACTCTTTATATTTTCTTTGTCAAATTTTCCTGATAAAAATTTCACAATATAATTGTAAACATTCTGATTATTAAGAATTTCTGAATAATCCGTACTTACAGATGTGTCATTTTTAAGATATGACTCTCCTTCTGATAATACGTTTTTTATAATGGAATCCATTGATATCTTAAATGTCTGTGAAGTAAGCTCTGGAACACTGAAATATATATATTGTGCATCTTTATAAAAACGTATATTAACGGCCGGACTATTTTCATTCTCACTTATTCCTAATATTCCGCTTACAACACCATCAGACATATCTGAATGAATATCATATTTTACTTTATCTGCCTTTAAATACGATTTATAATCTGTTGTACCTCGTGAAAGATCATCAAGCGTTAATGTTCCAACGAAATCCATAGCTCCCATGCTGCCATCATTTTCAAGGCTTGTAAGCTTTGTCTCACAGCTTTGTCTTACCCTGTCAGTTTCTGCCTTTAATATGTCTGCTGCACCTGCCGCCGGGGCAGTTCCTCTTTTTATGGCAGGGTAAGCAAAATACAATCCAACTGCTGCCAGAACTGCAACAACAGCTATAATTGCTGTTATCAACGGCCATCTTTTTTTCTTTGTCTGCAATATTATATCCTCCTGTTATTAAATATATTTATTGTATTCTTAAATTCTGTATATATTACTATACAAATGATAAATATACCTGTTTGAGTATCATATAATGATATCAGTACCATACAGTCTAAAGCCAGTGGTATTGCGGTGGCCTTATTTCAATTATTTTACTCTCACATATTTTACAAATTCATATATTATATTAAAATATGTCTTTTCGTCACTTGTCATTGCAGCCTTCCAGTCGTCTGACTTATCAAGATCCGGAAAATATTTATCAGCATCGTAAGCATAATCTACTTTTGTAATATGTGCTGTATCACACAAGCCGGCAAACTGCTCATAAACAGACTGTCCGCCTATAATGTACACATCTTTTGTATCATAAACTGATACCATCTCAAGTACTTCATCTACGCAATGACATACACATACATCCTTTGGTGCAAATTTTCTATCTTTCGTAAGTACTATATTCGTTCTAAAATCAAGTGCACCTGCCGGAAGGCTTTCAAAGGTTCTTCTTCCCATTACAACGACCTTTCCAAGCGTTTCTTCCCTGAAAAACTTCTTATCCTCCGGAATATCTACCAAAAGGTCTCTGCCTTTTCCAATTGCCCAGTTTCTGTCAACTGCCGCTATAAGATTCATTATTATCTCCTTTCCACAGTTATATAACCATCTTCTAATATCAGACAAGCTTTCCATATACCGACTGTGGTACATATGCCTGTATTTCTATTCCATCCTGTGTATATTCTTCTTTCATAAGCTGACCATGTTCCCGTATATGCTGTATCTTACCTGCTTCATTATATCCGAAACACCTCTCAATATATATCCTGCTCTCTCTTATTATCTCCTGTAATACCTCATCAAGCTTTTCCAGGCCCTCACCCGTCTTTGCAGATATATTAATAGTATATCTGGCATTAAGATCCTTAAGTACCGGTATATCTTGTAATTTATCACATTTATTAAATAGAGTAACTACAATCTTGTCCTTCACTTCAAGCTGCTGTAATGTATCATATACAGTCTTTATCTGTCTGTCCATATCTGGATTAGAACAGTCAACAACATGAATAATTATATCTGAATATCTTGCTTCCTCTAATGTACTTTTAAACGCCTCTATCAGATTATGTGGAAGCTTTCTTATAAATCCAACCGTATCAGTAAGAAGAATTTTTTCTTTATTGGTAAGCTTTAACATTCTTGTCGTTGGATCAAGCGTTGCAAACAGCTTATCCTGCGATAATACATCAGAATCTGTAAGACGGTTAAGCAGTGTAGACTTACCGGCGTTAGTATAACCTACTATTGCCGCTGTCATAACTGAATCTTCACTTCTTTGCTGTCTTGTAATCTCCCTGTGGCTGCTTACTTCCTTAAGCTGTCTTGACAGCCTCGTAATTCTGTCTCTTATAATTCTTCTGTCTGTCTCAATCTTCTTTTCTCCGGGTCCCCTTGTACCTATTCCACCGCCTAATCTTGAAAGTGTTGTTCCAAGTCCTGCCAGCCTTGTCATTCTATACTTTAGCTGTGCCATCTCTACCTGTATCTTACCTTCACTCGTAGTTGCATGTGCCGCAAATATATCAAGTATTACCATCGTTCTATCCATAACCTTAGTTGTAAGCTCATCTTCAAGATTCTTAAGCTGTGCCGGTGTAAGCTCATCATCACATATTATTCCTGTCGCATCAAGCTGGTCTATAAGTACTCTTAATTCTTCCAGTTTACCCTTACCAACATATGTTGCCGGATGAAAACTGTCTCTTGGCTGTATGACCTTGCCTACTGTCACGGCTCCCGCCGTATCTGCAAGTTCTTTTAATTCTTCAAGTGAGCTTTCCGCATCATCGTCATCATCAAGCTGGACTCCGACAAGAATTACTCTTTCTATCTCTTCATCGGTTTCAAATATCTGTGCCATAGTTCCTCCTGAATATTAATATTTAAGATTTATGATTATCTGAATTATGATTTATTATCTGCAATATAATCATTCAGATAGTTATTTATCTCTTTTTCCGTTGTCATTCCTGATATTTTATTTTCAATCTCTACAGCCTCTTTCATCGTCCATGAGGCAATATTTTTACGCGTTTCAAGTACTTTAGATGGTGAAACACTAAACTCATCAAGTCCATATGCCAAAAGTAACGGTATCATCGCTGGATTGCCTGCTGCCTCACCGCACATTCCAACTTCTATTCCTTCTTCCTTGCCGGCTTTTATAATTCTCTTTATACATCTTAATACTGCCGGATTAAATACTGAATACAGATATGCAACATTTTCATTTCCCCTGTCTACAGCCATTATATACTGTGTCAGGTCATTAGTTCCGATTGAGAAAAATTGAGCTTCCTTTGCGAGTACATCCGCCATAACAGCGGCTGCCGGTGTTTCAATCATAACACCTGTCTGAATATTTTTATCAAATGCTATCTCATTTTTTTCAAGCTCTCTCATAATCTTTGAAATTATATTTTTTACCTGTCTTAATTCACTTACAGATGTAACCATAGGAATCATTATCCGTATCTTTCCATATGCACTTGCCCTAAGAATTGCCTTTAGCTGTACTGTGAACACATCTGTTCTGTCAAGACAGAACCTTATTGCCCTATAGCCTAAAAACGGATTATTTTCTTTTGCAAGTCCCATATATGGAATATCCTTATCTCCACCTATATCAAGCGTTCTTATTGTAAGGAATTTATCCTTACATAATACTGCTGCCTTTTTATATACTTCAAACTGTTCTTCTTCTGTTGGCATCTTAATACCATCCATAAACAGAAATTCAGTCCTGAAAAGTCCCACGCCCTCTGCACCGGCATTAACTGCTTTGGCAGCATCATCGGCATTTCCTATATTGGCGGCCAGACATACTTTAATATTATCTTTAGTGCATGTCTCTTTATTAATATATTGCTTTAACTCCTCCTGAGTTTCTAAAAAAAGCTTTCTCTTTTTTTCGTATATCTTTACAGTTCTTTCTATTGGATTGACAAATATTTCACCATATTCACCATCTACTATAATATTGTCATTATTCTTAATCTTTTCACATGCATTTTTAACATTGAGGACTGCCGGTATCTCTAAAGCCCTTGCAAGTATTGCCGCATGTGAGGTCTCACCGCCATTTTCAGCGACAATACCGACCACATTATCAATATCCATAGAGGCTGTAACTGATGGTCTTAATTCCTTTGCAACAATTACAGTTCCCGGATTCAGACTTGCAAAATCAACTCTTTTTACTCCCATTAATATGTCTATAACATGGTTACGCAGATCTTCAATATCAGCAACTCTCTGATTCATTGTCTCATTATCCATCGTTTCAAATATACTGATAAACCTCTTACAAGTCTCATCAAATGCAGCCTCTGCACATATCTTCTCATTATCTATAAGATTATTGACACCTTGTATCATCTCCGGGTCTTTAATAAGATATATCTGGTTTTGCATTACAAGTGCTGTATTATTGCTGCCCTTAAGCTTACTTTCAAGCTCATCTGTAACAGACTGTGTTGTATTACAAAATTCCTCAACCGCAGCCTTAAAACGTTCCTTTTCTGCCTGCGTATCTTCAACTTTCAGGATTATCTATATCAATTAAAAGAGCTTTTCCAAATCCTATTCCTTTAGATGTTCCAATTCCCCTTATCATAACTGCCTCCGTTCTGCACACATTTATACAATAATTTCAAGGTAATACACATATTGATAATAAACATTACCATGTTACTCACATTATTACGTGCTTATCTGTTAAAAACATATCTTGACATATTAACAAGAGTCTCTGATGTATCTCTTGAAAGAACTGTTTCTTTTGCCACTACATGCCGGTCTGTAATTATATTATCCACTCCCTTATTAGACAAGTTTCTTATAGAGGCCTCATTATTAACTGTCCATGCATATACCTCTTTTCCTGATTTATGAATTGCATCTATAAGCCTCTTTGATAAAAATGAAGCATTAATACTAAAAAAATCCACTTCATCCGTATCATAGAACCTGCCATATGCCACTGACAGTATATAGCCTGTCTTAATATCTTTGTTATATGCCTTTACCTGCTTTAAAATCAAATGAAGTTATCTCACACTCATCCTCCATGCCATACTCCTCTATAAGTGCTACAACCTTTCCTGCTATATCATTGTCATATTGTGTTGGCTTAATCTCGATATTTACAAGTATTTTACCTTGTGTAAGTTCTAATACTTCCCTTAATGTAGGAATCTTTTCTCCTGTATATTCTTCACTAAAATAAGATCCCGCATCAAGTTCTTTTACCTCATCAAGTGTCATATTCCTTATATAACCATCAACACCTGTAGTTCTTCGTGTATTGGCATCGTGTATCACAACAATCTCATCATCCTTAGTCTGCCTTACATCAAGCTCTATATAATCAGCCCTATCATTTATGGCATGTCTGAAAGCCGCCAACGTATTTTCAGGAGCCGAAGAAGAGCCTCCACGATGTGCCGTTACCTTTGTTTCGTGAAATACAGCAACCCTGTCAAACGGATTCTTATTAAATGCCTTTACCACATAAAATGAATTAAGTCCAACTGATATACATAATATTACATAATATATACATTTATACAGGTTATGCCTTTTCTCACTCTTATACAATATCTCTGTCTTTATATCTGCCACATCTGCATATTTGTAATATTTTTCTGTTATTATTGCAAACGATACCGGTATACAGGTATATACCATAAAGAACTTTACTGCTTTTCTTACATACCTTAATGCTGATAAATATACAGTGCTTCCTATATATGCCATATCAAGAAGCTTTACTCCTGCAATAAGAATGGCAGATAATAATACATAAACAATTCCAATAAATGCGATTATACAGATATTATATAAAGCAAGTGAACCTAAAACTCCCTTTAAGTGCTTTCTTACCATTCCTGCACTTTTTTTATAAGCCTGTAAAAAACTGATATTTTCAAGATAAAATATATTAAATACAAATACACCACTTATAACAACTACATATATTATAAGTATTGCAATAACAATTACCAGCTTTAATAATATATCTGTCTTTAGCAGATTAATAATTGTCTGCGAATATAAAATATTACAAAAAACAGCTACATTTATAAATATTATCGCTATTATTTCAAATAAAAAAGCCCAGATATTTTTTATATTAATCTTTGAAAAAAATTCTCTCGCTGCTGTATAGACACACTGGAAAATCGTTGCACGGCTCTTTGTTCTGTCAGCTTCAAAACACATAACAAGAAAACTAAGCTCAAAAAAACAGTACAATGCAAGTAACATCAGTCCGGCAGCAATACCTGCTATAACTAAAGGATTAGTAAGTGTACTCGCTATATATTCATTTGTTAAATACCTGACATTTGAAAGCTTCATTCCTAAATGCAGCATAATCAGCATTGCCGGATATATAACTGCCGTTGCTGCAAGCTTATAAGTTATCTCAAATATTATTATATCTCTTTTACTGCTTTGCAGCATTTCCAACTTATTTTTTAATGAGCCAAACATAAAACCTCACATTCTGATATTTCAGACTCAGGTTCTGTGCCTTTGCCTCATATCATTTACGGCAGTCTTTATAGAATCAATTTCAAGTCTTCTGAAAAAATGATAAGAAAAATCAATCAGATAGCATATTGTAAGCATAGGACCTATAACCGACACCAGTCTTTCATCCATGGCATGAACCATATTTTCAATAACCGCATTAAGAAACCCAAATATGATTAATGCAAGTACACCCCAGCCTAATGTGCTTTTAAGGCACAATATCCCCTTATAATTAAATCTTTCATGGTCATAATTCCACCATACCTCACCAAATAATTTAAGCATAATTCTTGCAGTCATATATTCAAATGCTGTGGCACATATACAGCCTGCAGCATAAATAGCAGGATAATTATTCTCTATTGGTGCAAATGTATTGAAAGCTATAAATACTCCAAAACCATATATTACGCAGAACGGAAGCTTTGCAAAGCCTCTGTTTTCCCAGTAACCAAGCTGTTTTCTTATAACAATACATTCCATGCCCCATCCAAGAAAACTATAAGTAAAAAACCATACTGCCAGCTGGCACATATCCATACCACGAAAACTATAATTTAACATTAATATAATACATCCTTTTTATTTTCTTTACTGTCTTTAAACATCTTTATATACAATCCTGCATACATAATAAATGAAAGTGTAATAGCTGCCGCACATATAATAAGCATGATATTCTGAATGTGTATATCAAGCTGTGGAAAAGCAACTAACACAAGCATAATTACATACAGTACCGCTGTACATACCTTACCATACCACTTTGCACCATTAAGTCTTCTTTTTATCGTCTTCATTGCTATCAGACCGGCAAGTGCAAGTGTAACTTCTTTAATAATCAGATATATAATAAGTATATACATGTTTTTAACCGAATATATAAGAGCTATAAGCATTGCAAACTGCATAAGCTTATCCGCCACAGGGTCTATAATTCTTCCAAGATCTGTTATCATATTATACTTTCTTGCAATACGTCCGTCAAAAAAATCTGTAAGCCCTGCCGCTATAATAACCATTGCTGCAAGACAATATTCATATGGATGAGTGGCATTATAATATATATGCAAAAATAACGGAACCATTAATATTCTGAAATAGCATAATATATTCGGTATAGCCT
>OGJN01001134.1_pt1 | contig 11470 bp, 6 predicted proteins | sample 1572221 | NCBI WGS metagenome assembly OGJN01 (sample SAMEA2582148, study PRJEB24529) | metagenome | biome: Human gut stool | place: China | collected 2011 | reverse complement strand
TAACCGCGGCGATCGGCTTCGCCGTAGATCGTGGCGAACTCGCGCGAGAGGGACTTCAGCTCGTTTTCGGTCGGAGCCTTCACCTTGGCGGCGTTCACGAACGCGACGAAGTAGGCGCCGCCGTCAACCTGCATGCCCGTGTAGGCGGGGAGCTTGTCGGCGGGAAGCGCAACCATGCGGTCAACGAGCTGGGCGGGATGACCGAGCAGATTCTGGCGGGAGACCCAGACGGCCTTGCTGAAGCCGTCAAGAGACTTCGACTGGCGGACCTCGGCGACCTTCTTCTCGCCGGCGGCCTTGGCGAGCTCACCCGCCTTGCGCAGCTTCAGACCGTCCTCGATCTGACCCTTGACCTCGTCAAACGGACGAACGGCCTTCGGGAAGTGCTTCTCGACGCGGGCGGCGACAAGCTGATTGGAACCCACTTCGACGGCAGCGGAATTGCGCTTTTCCTGCAGGCATTCGGAGCCGTAGAGGTTTTCAAGCACGTGTTCGTTGAAGAACGGAGCCAGTTCGGGATCGGCAGGACCCTGACGCGTAACGTCCTCGGCGGTCATGAGCTTGAGGCCGAACTTCTGGGCGGCGGGCTCGAGGCTGTCGGCCTGCTCGTAGACGATGTTCGTGAACTCTTCTGCCTTTTCGGAGAATTCGCGCAGAGCCATCTGGTCGATGTATTCGGCCTCGATGTCGGCGCGGACTTCGTTGAAGTCACGCACGCGGGCCGGATGGATGTCGGTCACGTAGATGACGTGCCAGCCGAAGTCGCTCTCGACGGGGCCGACGATGTCACCCTTCTTGGCGGAGAAGACGGCGTCCTCAAAGGGCTTGACCATCATGCCGCGGCCGAAGAAGGAGAGATCGCCGCCCTCAACGGCGGAGCCCGTGTCGACGGAATTTTCCTTGGCCAGTTTGGCGAAGGAGGACGGATCGGCCTTGGCCTTGGCGAGGATTTCTTCGGCCTTCTTCTTGGAAGCGGCCTTGTCGTCGCCGAAGCTGATCAGGATGTGGCTGGCACGACGCTCCTCAGCCGTGGCGTAGCGCTGCTTGTTCTGTTCGTAATAGCTGCGAACGTCCTCTTCATTGGGCTTGATGGAGGCCTTGAAGCTTTCGGGCGAGAGGACGACGTACTGGGCCGTGACGTGCTCGTCGGCCATGAACTCGGACTGATGGCCGTCGTAGTAGGCCTTGACCTCATCGGGCGTCACCTTCACGTCGCCCATGTACTGGTCGATGTTGAAGATGAGCGTCTGGACTTCACGCTCTTCGGTGATGATCTTGTGCAGATGCTCAACGACGGCGGACGGCACGGGATAGGTGGCGGTCACGCCCGTGAGAAGAGCCTCCTTGGCGAGGTCGCGGCGGACTTCAGCCACAAACTGCTGGTCGCTCTTGCCCTGGCTCTGGAGGAAGCGCTCGTAGAGCGCGGGAGAAAACTGACCGTTCTCCTTGAGCGCATCGGCGTTCTTGATGAGCGCAACGGCTTCCTGCTCGCTCACGCCGACATGCTCTCTGGCAACCGTCTGGGTGACGGCGGCCTCGTCCATCAGATTGCGCACGAGGGCTTCGCGGGCCTCAGGCGTGTCGAGCATGCCTGCACGGAACTGGTCGCCCATCTGCTGGCGAAGGCGCTCGAGCTGCTGGCGCTTAGCCTGGTCGAAGAGTTCCGGCGTAATGGAGCTGTCGCCGACCTTGGCGATGGAGTTGTCAGCCTGGGTCATGCGGTTGTAGCTGTAGATGCCCGTCACGACGAAGCTCGGAATAATCAGCACCATGGCGATGAACATCAGCCAGCGCTTGTGATCGCGAAATGCCTGAAGCATGAACGTTTCCTTGTTGTCTTGGCCAACTGTCGCCCGACGGACGCAGAGAGGCCTCGTTCCCGATGATTTTTTAGAGCAAAAAAAAGGCGAACCGCAAGGTTCGCCTCTTTTCAGAATCTGTTGGCGGAGTGGACGGGACTCGAACCCGCGACCCCCGGCGTGACAGGCCGGTATTCTAACCAACTGAACTACCACTCCGTTTTCAGAGCTTTTGCATCAGCAGAGAAGCGTATTATACAGAACTTTTCCAATCTGTCAAGAAGTTTTTTTCCCAAAACTCCTCAACTTTTTTGACTGGTGGGTGCTGAGAGGGTCGAACTCCCGACCATCGCCGTGTAAAGGCGGTGCTCTACCAACTGAGCTAAGCACCCCCACGGTAAAAGTCCTGCATGACGCCTCGTTGCGCGCTGCAGAACTCGGATTGTACACGATGCCCTAGGCAAAACCATACCGCAAACACGGTATGCCTTGCTCGCTTCGGCCATTCCTCAAACGTGTTCGGCCCGACCGCTTGCGCGGACGGGCCGAACATCATTTCATGCGAGGAACCTCCTTCTCAGAAGGCCCTCTTCCCGCAAGGTCAGGCATGGACCTCAAGCGTGGGAGTCTTGCCCGCACTGCTGGCCTTGGAGGACCTTTCCTCTGCGGCGGACGCAGCGGCTTCGCCGGTCGCGGCCCCTGCTGCAGCTCCAGCCGTTTCAGCTTCGACCGCGAGAGGCTCGGGCAGGCGGACGAGCGCCTGTGCGATCACCTCATCGATGGTCTTCACGGGGATGACCTCGATCTGAGTCTTGGCGGTCTCGGGCACGTCCTCAAGATCGCGCCTGTTGACGTCGGGGATCAGGATCTTCGTGCAGCCCGCACGGACGGCGGCGAGGAGCTTTTCCTTGAGGCCGCCGATTTCGAGCACTTCGCCGTGAAGCGTGATCTCGCCCGTCATGGCGACGTCGGAGCGTACGGGAATTCCCGTCATGGCCGAGATGATGGCCGTGGTCGTGGCGATGCCTGCCGACGGACCGTCCTTGGGCGTCGCACCCTCAGGATAGTGGACGTGAAGGTCGGTTTCGTAGAAGCGCTTCGTGTCGATGCCGAGGTTGGCCGCACGGGCGCGCACTACGGAGCGGGCCGTCTCGACGCTTTCCTTCATCACGTCGCCGAGACTGCCCGTACGCTGCACGCCCCCCTTGCCGGGGAAGATCTGAGCTTCGATAACGAGCATTTCACCACCCACGGACGTCCAGGCCAGGCCGTTGACGACGCCCACGCGCGGCTCCTTGCTGGCAAGGCCGATCGTGTACTTGGCGGGCCCAAGATAGGTGCTGAGGCTTTCGGGCTTGATCACCACCTTTTCAGGCATGCTGCCGCCCTTCTTGTCGGCGGCGAACACAACCTTGCGGAAGATCTTGCCGATGAGACGCTCAAGTCCGCGCACGCCCGCCTCGCGGGTCCAGTAGCGGATGATGTCGACGATGGCCTCTCGGGGGAGGTCGACCTCTTCAGCCTTGAGCCCCGTGGCGCGAAGCTGCTTGGGAATCAGGTGGTGCTCGGAGATGTGGATCTTCTCCTCCTCGGTATAGCCCGAAAGAGAAATCACCTCCATGCGGTCCAGCAGGGCCGGCGGAATGTCGTAGCTGTTCGAGGTCGCCACAAACATCACGTCGGAGAGATCCACCGGAATCTCCATGTAGTGGTCGGCAAACGCGTTGTTCTGTTCGGGATCAAGCACCTCGAGCATGGCCGAAGCGGGATCCCCGCGATGATCCGTGCCCATCTTGTCGATTTCGTCAAGCAGGAAGAGCGGGTTGCGCACGCCGGCACGAATCATGCTCTTGATGATCTGACCTGGCATCGAGCCCACGTAGGTGCGACGGTGGCCGCGAATCTCGCTTTCGTCATGCACGCCGCCCAGAGCCACGCGCACATACTTGCGGCCCGTGGCTCGGGCGATGGACTCGCCGAGCGAGGTCTTGCCGACGCCGGGCGCACCCACGAAGCAGAGAATCGGAGACTTCACCTTGCCCACGCGCTTCTGAACGGCGAGATACTCGAGAATCCTCTCCTTCACCTTTTCGAGACCGGAGTGATCCTCGTCAAGAATGCGGGCGGCGGCCTCAAGGTCGCGCGAAACGCGGGACTTCTTCGTCCACGGATAGTCCGTGAGCGTTTCGATGTAGCTGCGCACGACGACGGACTCGGAGCTCATCGCCGGCATCTGGCGCAGGCGGCGAAGCTCGTTGCGCACGGTCTCCTCGGCGTACTTGGGCATCTTCGCCGAGGCGATGCGGGCTTCAAGATCGGCGTATTCTTCATCAGCGCCCTCATCCGTGTCGCCGAGCTCCTTGCGGATGGCCTTGAGTTGCTCGTGGAGATAGTAGTCGCGCTGGTTCTTGTCCATCTGGCGCTTGACGCGGCCGTCGATGCGAACATTGAGCTTCTGAAGATCAATCTGGGTCAGCAGGAAGTCGATCCCATGACGGAAGCGCGCCGCAAGGTCGACCTCGGCAAGCATCTCCATCTTGGCGGCAGCAAGGCCGGACATCTGGCCACAGACAAGGTCAAGCAGACGCTCGGGATCAGTCTCCGCGTCGAAACGGCCCGCAGGCTCGCTCTTTCCGGTGCCGAAGGAGCCGTATTTCTTCCACTCACTCATCAACTGGCGGCGCAGCGGCTCAAGCGTGCGCTCTGGGGCGTAGACAGTATGGAGGCGGGTGCAGCGAGCCACAAGCGAGCCGTCACGCTCGAAGAGCGAGTCGACGCGATAGCGGGCGAGGCCCTCGACGAGCATCTTCGAGGTGCCGTCAGCCAAGCCGAAGAACTGCATCACGCTTGCGAGCGTGCCGACCCCGTAGCAGTCGTCCTGCTTGGGCGCATCGGTGTCGGGCTCCTTCTGCGTGACCACGAAAACGTACTTATTGTCGGATTGAAAGGCCTTCCTAGCGGCGTTGACGGAAGCCTCGCGCGCCATGAAGACGGGCACCAGCGTCGAGGGGAAGATCACCATGTCCCGCACTGCGACAGCAGGCACTTCAATTTGTTCGGGGTAAATCACTTCCCCGTCGGTCATGTTGTCCAAATCTCTAGTCCTAGTGAATGTTCGGTTCGGTCTTGAATATATGGGGGCCAGAGCCCCCGTTTTCAAGTCGTATGCAGATCAGTTTCGTCAGTCGCGCTCGATGAGCTCAACGGGTGCGCTCTTCTCGACCGTCTCACGCGTAACGCGCGCCCGCGCGATGTTTCCACGCGTCGGAATGTCGAACATGGCATCAAGAAGCACGCCCTCGACGATGGAGCGCAGGCCTCGGGCGCCCGTCTTGCGGGCGATGGCCTTTTCGGCGACCGCCTTGAGCGCGTCGGGCGTGAACTCGAGTTCGACGTCCTCCATGCCGAGCAGGGCCTGATACTGGCGGACGATGGCGTTCTTGGGCTTCGTGAGGATGGCGATGAGCGCCTCCTCGTCGAGCTCCTGAAGCGCAGCGATCACGGGCAGACGGCCGACGAGCTCGGGGATCAGGCCGTACTTCACGAGGTCGGCGGGCTCGACCTGGCTGTACACCTTGGTGAGGCTCTTGTCGCCGTCCTTGCTGAAGACGCGGCCTCCAAAGCCCATCTCCGCCCTTTCGGTGCGGCGGCTGATGATGCTCTGCATGCCGTCGAAGGCGCCGCCGCAGATGAAGAGGATCTGCGAGGTGTCGACCTGAATCATGGCCTTGCCGGGATTCTTGCGGCCGCCCTGGGCGGGCATGCTTGCCACGGTGCCCTCGACGAGCTTGAGCAGCGCCTGCTGCACGCCTTCGCCGGACACGTCGCGCGTGATCGACGGGTTCTCGCTCTTGCGAGCGATCTTGTCGATTTCGTCAAGGTAGATGATGCCTCGCTGGGCGCGCTCGATGTCGCCGTCGGCGGCCTGCACGAGCTTGGCGACGATGTTCTCGACGTCCTCGCCCACGTAGCCCGCCTCGGTGAGCGTCGTCGCGTCGGCAATGGCGAACGGCACGTCGAGCGCACGGGCAAGCGTCTGCGCCAGCAGCGTCTTGCCGGAGCCCGTCGGACCGATCAGAAGAATGTTTGACTTCTGAAGCTCGACGGAGCGCGCAGCGTCCGCCTGGTTCTTCAGTCGCTTGTAGTGGTTGTAGACCGCCACGGATAGCGTGCGCTTGGCGCGCTCCTGACCTACGACGTACTGGTCGAGCAGGTCATAGAGCTCCTTGGGCTTGGGCAGGGGCTTCTCAGCCTCGGGCTTCGCCTCGGGAGCGCTCTCAGGAGTGGGGCCGCTCCTGAGCTCGTCGTTCATCGAGCGGATGCATTCACCGCAGATCAGTTCGCCGCGAATGCCGGAGAAGAGCTCCTTGCACTCGCTCTCGCTGCGGCCGCAGAAGGAACAGGTTCGCATGTCATTCACCTCGATTCCGCTCAAAGCGCCTTTTCAAGCTCGGCGCGCGTCGTGAAGATGCGGTCGACGAGGCCGTAGTTCATGGCCTCCTCGCCCACGAGCCAGTAGTCACGCTCGGTGTCGAGGGAGACTTCGGAAACAGGCTTGCCGCAGTTGTCGGCAAGAATCTGGTTGAGCTCCTGCTTCGTGCGCAGGATCTGGCGGGCGGTAATCTCGATTTCGGTCGCCTGCCCCTGGATGCCGCCGAGCGGCTGATGGATCATGACGCGGGAGTGCGGCAGCGCATAGCGGCGGCCCTTCTCGCCCGAGCTCAGGAGGAGCGCGCCCATCGAGGCGGCAAGGCCCACGCAGATCGTGCAGACCTTCGGACGAATGAACTTCATCGTGTCGTAGATGCCCATGCCGGCGGAAACGGAACCGCCGGGGCTGTTGATGTAGAAGTAGATGTCCTTGTCCGGATTCTCGCTCTCGAGGAAGAGCATCTGTGCAATCACGAGGCTCGCGGACTGGTCGTTCACCTCACCCGTAAGGAAGATGATGCGGTCGCGAAGGAGGCGCGAATAGATGTCGTAGCTGCGTTCGCCGCGGCCGGTGTCTTCAATGACATAAGGGACTAGCATTTTTTTATTCGCCTTGTGGAAAAAGGGGTATCTGCCGATTGTAGCGGAGCGAGCGGAAAAGCTCCCGCCTGCGGACCACGGAAAAGAAAAAAGAGGCATCCGGCGTGTTGTCCGTGATGCCTCTCGAGTCGATCAGGGCCGGCGCGGCAGGCCGCGCCCGCAAGTCTGACGTTGTCCCGTTCGTTAGAACTGGCCGGCCATCAGCTTGTCGAATTCAACCGTTTCCTCAACGGTCTTGGCCTTGGCGAGGATCCATTCGGTCACGTTGTTTTCCGTGGCCTGGGCGCGGAGGTTGCCCACGCGGTTCTGGTCCTTCATGATGTACTCGATGACTTCTTCCGGCTTTTCGTAGCTGGAAGCGATATCGGCGGCGATTTCACGAACCTGTTCGTCGGAACCGGAGATATTTTCCTGAGAGATCAGGGCTTCGACGAAGAGGCCGAGGCGCACGCGGCGTTCAGCCTGCGGCTTGAAGGCGTCGACGGGCATGGCGGGCATCTTCTTGACGTCGATGCCGCGGCCGGCGAGGTCGCTTTCCATCTGCTGGCGGAGGGCTTCGCACTGGTCGTTCACGAGAACGGTCGGAAGGGCGAAGTCGCAGGCGTTGGCGGCGGCTTCCATCACTTCGGCCTTGGTCTTCGTTTCGAGGCGGGCCTTGACTTCGCGTTCGAGGTTGGCGCGGATTTCAGCGCGCATGGCTTCAACACCACCCTTGACGCCGAGGCTGGCGGCGAATTCGTCGTCAACTTCCGGGTAGGCGGGTTCGGCGACTTCGACGACTTCAACGTCGAATTCAACGGCCTGACCTTCGAGTTCCTTGATGCCGTAGTCGGCGGGGAAGGTCATCGGGAAGGTCTTCTTTTCACCGGCAGCCATGCCCGTGACGGCGGCTTCGAACTCGGGGAGCATGCGGCCCTGGCCGAGAACGAACACGTAGCCTTCGGCGGAACCGCCCTGGAATTCAACGCCGTCCTTCTTGCCCTTGAAGTTGAGCTTGACGCGGTCGTCGTTGGCGGCGGCGCGTTCCACGACGTTGTACGTGGCGCGCTGGCGGCGCATGACGTCAATCGTCTTTTCGACTTCGGCGTCCGTCACCGGGCAGACGTAGCGCTTGAGTTCGACGGCGGAGAAGTCGGGAACCTGAACGTCAGGGAACACTTCGAACTTGGCCGTGAAGTGCATGTTCTCCTTGTCCTCTTCGTTCTTGGCGGCGTCGATGCGCGGATAGCCGGCAATGCGGAGCTCGCTTTCGGAGGCGGCCTTCTGCCAGGCTTCGCCGACGAGCTGGTTGATGGCTTCGTCATAGGCCTGCATGCCGTACATGCGGCGGACCTGAGCGGCCGGAACGTGACCCTTGCGGAAGCCCGGGAGCTTGGCGTTCTTGCCGTAGTTCTTCAGGGCCTTTTCGGTGAGTTCTTCAGCGGAAGCGTAGGAAACGACCAGATCGAGCGTGCGTTCGAGCGGGTTGACCTTGGCGACCTCTTCGGTCTTGACGGTTTCTTGTTCAGTCATCGCAGTAGTCTTTATAAAAGTCCGCCCGCTTGACGCGCGGCGGAATTTGTGGAAGAGATCCGTCCCTTTGCAGAACGGACCGCGTGAAAAATCCTTTCCAGAGCGAAGCGCACCCGCATGCGGCGGACCGTCGTTCGTTCTCTTCTATAAAAAGAGCATCCGCCGGCTTCTGATGTCGGCGGACCTGAATTTTTTAATTATAGCGGAGAAATTCAGCTGTTGTTTCAACGGGTTCCTGCGGGAAACCCGCTCCCCGCACTGAATTCGGCCTCGATTCAGGCGCCGTCCTCCTCTTGTGCAGGAGACGCCTTCCTCCGCATCCGCACGGCCAATTGCTTACAATTCCTGCGACGAGGCTCTTTCGAGCTTGCTAGAATTTTTCTCCCGTTCAATCCGGCCTGCGCCGGCCCTCATCTTCCTCCTGCCTTCAGAACCATGCGGTCCCGTCTTTACCTTCTGACCATCTCCTTCGCCATGCTCTCCCTTCTTGCAGGCTGCGCAACTGCGCCCAGGGGGACGAACACTGATGCAGGGACGCAACAGGAAGTCACGAGTACCCGCCGTCACACGACCGCAGAACGCTTTGCAAAGACCACCGACAACGAACTCTACAACGAGAGGATCGCTCAGGTGTCAAGGGACATACGCGCCATCTGCACCTCGCCAGCAAACCGTCCTTACTATGCGAAGACGCCCTGCCTGCCCTCGGGCATGACGGAAGCTCACCTCAAGGACGGCTCGCGCATCACCCCGGAGGCGCGACGCGTCGCTGAGCGCGTCTTTGCAAGCCTGCACAAGCTCAACGAGGACACCCGCAGCCTGATGATCTCCTCGGGAGACGCCCACCTCATCAAGCTTGCGCGCCATTCCCGTGAAATGGTCGATCCAAAAATCTCCGCCCTGCAGTCCTCGCTTCTCAAGGGCGCCATGACCTGGGCCGAGTACAACCGCGCCCGTCTCGAGGTCTACGATGCAAGCAGGACGGGCGCTCCCGCCGAATGACACGCCATCAGGCTCAAGGTCAGGACATCCGCGCCCTGAATTCCTGTAGAATGCGTTGTTCGTGCGGGGATGGCGAAATTGGTAGACGCACCAGGTTTAGGTCCTGACGCCGTTGAGGCGTGTCGGTTCGAGTCCGATTCCCCGCACCAAGGATTAAGAAAGAAAAGGGAGACGCTTCCGAGTGTCTCCCTTTTCTTCATTCAGCCCGCCGCAGGGCAAATGGGGCGCGGCCGTGCGCACCCCTTCACAAGTCAGTGCTTGTGACCGCAACCGCAGCCGCAGGCGCCTTCCTCGTGATGATGGTGATGATGCTCTTTACCGTCATGATGATGGTGGTGCTCGCCGCAACCGCACTCATCTTCATGGTGGTGATGATGTTCGCCACAGCCGCAACCACACGCTTCCTCGTGGTGATGGTCATGACCGCCGCAACCGCAGCCGCATTCCTCTTCGGCATGATGGTGGTGATGGCCGCCACAGCCGCAGCCGCCTGCATGACGCTCGATGCGGACGGGTTCGAAGGCCTCTTCGACCTCGGTGACCTCGAGACCGATCATGCCGAGCATCTTGGCGATGTTCGGGAGCGGCCGAACGGCGAAGCCCTCGGGAGCTTCGGCCACTTCGACGCCGCGGTTGATGAGGGCGCCGACGGCCTCCTGCATCGTGCGCAGGTCGCCCGTCACGTGAAGAACCTTTTCAACGGCGGGACGCACGACCCAGAACTGGCCTGCGTCGTCAACGAAAACGTCGTTGACGAAGAGCGGGCGCTTTTCCTCAACGGAGACGGCGATCACGCCTTCGGGCGTTTCAAAGGAGTCCTCCCAGGCCATGCGCTGGGCGGACGTGAGAACGAGCTGCTTGGCGCGGGCGAGAATGGGCTGGGCAGGGGCCGCTTCGGGCGGCAGGAGCTTGGTAAAAGTCGTCATTTTGAATTCCTGTGAGGCCGGCGCCTCGCGAAGCGACAGGCTTCGCCCTCAGGCGCCGACAAGTGTCTACCCATTTTAAGCAAAGAGAATCATTCGCGTGTAAGAAAACTTTGCGCCCGGCAAAGGCTATTCGACAGCGGCCGCCAGCGCATCGGAAAGACGGTCGACGGCAATGACCTCGAGGCCCTCGACGGGCGTTCTCGGCGCATTGGCGCGCGGAATCACGGCCTTTGCGAAGCCAAGCTTCGCCGCCTCACGAAGCCTTTCCTGACCTCTGGGCGCAGGCCTGATTTCTCCGGCGAGGCCCACTTCGCCGAAGACAACGAGACCGCGGCGCAGGGGCTTGTTTCGAATGCTCGAATAGATGGCGCACAAAAGCGCGAGGTCGGCCGCTGGCTCCGAGATCTTCACGCCGCCCACGGCGTTGACGAAGACGTCCTGATCAAAGCAGCCCACGCCCGCGTGGCGGTGCAGGACCGCAAGAAGCATGGCAAGGCGCTGCGAGTCCACGCCGAGGGCAAGCCTCCTCGGCGCAGGCAGGTGCGTGGCGTCGACGAGCGCCTGAATCTCAACGAGAAGCGGGCGAGTGCCCTCCTGCGTCACCAGCACGCTCGACCCGGGAATGTCGGACTTGTATTCGGAGAGGAAGATGGCCGACGGGTTCGTCACGCCGCGAAGACCGTGATCCGTCATGGCGAAGACGCCGAGCTCGTTCACGGCGCCGAAGCGGTTCTTGAAGGCGCGCACGAGACGGAAGTTCGAGTGCTGGTCGCCCTCGAAATAGAGCACCGTATCGACGATGTGCTCGAGAATTCGAGGACCGGCAAGAGAGCCATCCTTGGTGACGTGACCGACGAAGATGAGGGTCGTACCCACGGTCTTGGCCATGCGCGTGAGTCTTGCGGCGCACTCGCGCACCTGGGAAACGGAACCCGGCGCGCTGTCAAGCTGGCTTGAGAAGATGGTCTGGATCGAGTCGATCACGACGTACTCGGGCTTGCGGCTAGAAATCACGCTCTCGATATGCTCGAGCTCGATTTCACTCATGAGGGTGAGGCCGCGGGGCTCGAGCTGAAGGCGCTGCGCCCTGAGCGCGATCTGCGTGGGGCTTTCCTCGCCCGAAACGTAAAGCGCCGAATGGCCGAGCTCGACGAGTCTGGCCATGACCTGCAGCAGAAGCGTCGACTTGCCGATGCCGGG
>OGJN01001130.1_pt1 | contig 11524 bp, 13 predicted proteins | sample 1572221 | NCBI WGS metagenome assembly OGJN01 (sample SAMEA2582148, study PRJEB24529) | metagenome | biome: Human gut stool | place: China | collected 2011 | reverse complement strand
GCGTGCCAAATACGAGATTCACAATGCCGTCAAGGATGCCTTGAAAGGCGCTGATAGTTGGCAGAAGTTCAAGAATGAACTTGCAAAGCGAGGTGTTCTCTTGGAGTTAGTCTATAAGGACAAGGAGCGAACCAAGGTGCAAGGCATCCGATTCTGCAAGGACGGATATAGTTTCAAGGGTACACAGATTAGCCGAGGCTATAGCTTTGGCAAGCTGAATGCAAGGTTTGAGGGAATGGAGAACCATGTATCAGCAAGAGCCATTTCTACTCAACAATATGAGCAAGGTAGTTTCAAGGACGAGCTGTTGTCATTCATGTCGGAGAGCAGCCAAAACCCATGGAATGGTATTTCTTCCATTGGACTTTTTGCTCCAGCCAATGCTCAGACCTTTGAGCAATTCCCAGAGGATGAATCATCCAAGAAGAAAAAGAAGAAACGCAGAAGAGGCTTTAGCCTTTGATGCAAGTTACAAACCATTCAAACAACAAAAGAAATATGAAAGAAGAACTATTGGAAGCCATCTACGGCACAGTTGAGAGATTGGAGCAGAAAGTCGATGAACTTTCTGCTTCACCAAAGTACGCAGGAGCGGAAACCGTTCCTGCAAGTAATGACACAACCAAGTTGGAGAAATCAATCATTGCTATGTTTGGCAAGGAAGAGGAAGTCAGAGGTAAAATATCCAAATTAAGAGATGCCATTGTTGTTTTTGTTGACCTTATCAAGGCTGAACTCGGCAAAAATGAGCAGCGAAGCAAGCTCTTGGTTGATGCTGTCAAGCAGATGAGACAAGAGAATGATGTTTCCTCGAAGGCATTGCAAGACAAACTTGAAGTGATGAACAATTCACCTCAGAAGAAACTTGTCACCCATCGCTTCGAGCCTACATCAAAGTATGTTCTTCTTTTCATTGGCGGCTTGGCTCTATCTCTCGTTCTCTCCATTTGGGGCAACCTCACCCAATGGCGAGAGCACCAAGATTGGGAGGAGGCAGACTTGAAATATCGTGCATTGAAGATGGTTCTTCCATCTGACGACCCCAATGTTCGATACATCGAAAAGAACTTTTCTGTATGCCCAAATAAAGAAGTTATTGAGAAAGTGAGAACTCATGTAAATATTTACGAGGACTCAATTCGCTATCATAACGAAATGATACAGATGGCAGCAATTAAAGATAGCATTGCTAATAGCCTATTTAAAGAGGTGAGTGAAATTAAAAAGAAAATTAATCAGAAATAATAGACAACGACCAACGGGTACAAGCGCATTCTTCGCTTCGAATCGGGTAGGAGGTAAATGCTAATCATAAAAGGCTGTTGCCTCCTATTTTCACATTTACCGACCTCCCACACCAGGCTTATTAGGGACTTGCCCCATTAGATAAGCTCATGCCGAGCATACCAACAAAAAAAACGTGGGTAATCATAGGCTTATCCACGGATTTTTATTTAAATGGAGAAAATAGTATAAATCTTCATTATTGGGAAAACTATACTGAACAAAATGCAAATAAACTGCATTAAACTATAACAGTGATAGCATGACACAGTTTAGCTTACACTCTCCCTTTATGGGAATGCGATGAAGATGGAGAGGGTTGCAATCATACAATTGGGCATACAAAGACCTTTGTATAATATCTTATAAAAAGGGACTGTGCCATTTCACACAATCCCTTTTTGAAAGAATTTTAATTAGTCTATATTGACTTCAGCTTTATAGCTCTGATAAATTTCTCCTCTATTATTGTATTTAAATAGAAAAGCCGAAATAACAGGCGATCCATAAATGCCAACCATTTTATCTTTTGGTAGGATGTCGCATCTTATCATTCCTTTATATGGCTCCGAAAAATTTGCTATATACATACAAGAATCACAAGTTTCAGGACCGAATATAGATAATAAAGCTTCAGAATATGTTGGAGCGTTCCAAATAAATTTTTTCTCTATTCGATAAGACCAGAGAATTTGTTTGGTCTGAGTATCAACCATATCTGAAAAAATATCCCAATCAAGATCATAAATCGAATCTGAAACACACAGTTCTTTTGAATGGTAATAAACTTGCAGAATATCAAATGCCATATTTATAGCTCTCTGCTCATTTTTATTACCATAAATGATATTCTGAGCTGCTATCGTCAAAGAAGCACCCAAAATGCACATCAAAAAGAATATTCTCATAATGATTCTCATTTTGTTTTAATATAATGAGCCTTTTTCCCCATGGAACTATTGTACTTCAACGAAGTTAAAGCCGATTCATTAAAAGGAATAATATTACCTTCTTTTGTATGGATCGCTTTATAATTTAACCTTTCTCCATAATTAAACCCTTGTTTGTTGAGTTCATTGCGGATTATATTCATGTTATCAACAACTGGTCCAGTTCCAAAAAGTTCTGTAGAATCATGATAGTCTCCACCTATTGTTGTATGATGAAGTTCATGTAAGAAGGTCATGCCAAAACCAAGCGTATTGCCATCTACACCAACAGCACCTTTAACCATGTTACTGATTTGCTCAAAACTGATACCTATTTGAGTTCCAGATGTAACAGTACGTTTAGCATGATAGGATACTTCTATCTCGGTTTTGTTGTCAATCATTTTTATCAAGAAATTCCTTGCAGTTTTACTTCCTGCATCTATTTCTTTTCCTTTTTTGTTGGTAATCTTATTAACAATAGGTTTTCCTTCATCATTTTTAGCATATTGCAACTTGTTATCCTTGTCCAAACTGAGTTGTAATCCCGTTTGAGAAGCCAAATCTTTTATTACAGACTGAGTTGTTGACAATTTAAGTTGTTCATCAGCCAAACGAACTTTTGTCATATCAATTTCCATACCTGTAGGATCTGTATATTTCAGCGGATTAGAAATAACATAACAATACGTTGACACATTGGAATATTTTTCCTCTTTGGGATCTATAGAAAGCCAAAGACTCAACCTCGGATCATAGTACCTCGCTCCATAGTAATACAATCCCGTCTCCTCATCGAATTCCTTCGCATTGAAAAGATAAGGTGTATTCCAAATGTTGTTGCGCTCCTCAACGAACACTTCACCGAAAGGAACATACTCGATATGCTGCACCACCTCGCCATCAAGGTTGGTGATGTAACTACTGCTACCCAAATGGTCTGGGTGGTAGTAGAACTGCATCTTCTCGTATGAGTCACCCTCTTGGAAATTGTTCTTCATTGCTCTTGCCATTACACGTGCCTGCGCAGCCTCCAAACTGCCATCATTGCAGCAGAAGCCCTTGCCGTCCACATAGTCGTTGTTGTCCTCGCCATTGTACGGCACTGCAAAGGTTGCATAATTATCCTTGATAACCTGCAACTGTTGAGCATATTTAACCTTATAATCAACAGAAAGACCATCGGTCTCACTACCTGCATACTGGATGCGGCGTGGGTCTGAGCCATAAGAGTCGAAGTCACCAATCTTGGAGACTACACGCTGACTACCAATATAGATGTGCTTGGTGTAGCGTCCGCCTTGGTTGGCAACAAGATAAGGTGATACATAGAGTGAGAACTTGGCGGTGTTCGTGCGACCTCCAGCAAACTCGGAGTTCACATAAACTTGGTCACTCTCGCCAGAAGTCTTCACCGTGCGCTCACCGTCAGCATCATACCAATAGTTGGTCACAAAGCCGTTATCATCAGAAGCAAGGAGCCTGTTCTCCTCATCCCATTTAAGCTTGCGCTCTGCGGTCTTCTCGTCAGCCACACCGTCCTTCTTTGTACGGCTTGTATTGACATAAACAAGATTACCATTGGCATCATACTCATAGGCATGATTGTTGCTCACATTCTTGCTCTCCGAAGGCGTCTCCTCTATGCGGTAGTTCACATCCTTCACATTGGCGAGTTGGAACTTCTTGCCTGCATCTTTAATTGATGCTACAAATAGACATATAATATGCATACTAAAAAACACTACTTATAATTGAGTGTATTCTAAATATTGCAAAATATCTTCCAAATTATCATAATAATCCAATATGTTTGGTTCTTTACACATATACATTTTTCTCACATGGGAATGAATTATCTGTTTTAGCTTATGAAAATTTGAAGGATTTACGATTTTGCACAAAGCCAAATCAATAAAGATCCAGTCAGCTCCAACATCAGGTAGAGAAACCTCTCCGTTTAAAATTGGCACTATTGTTTTATCATAGAGTTTATCAAGTGACGAATATTCTGAAAAGACATATTCTGCACACTTTTGAACTTTTGCTTGTAATTCATTAAAATCGGTTGCATATTTTTCCCCATTCAAGTTGAAATAAAACTTGTCTTGCATAGATAGCATATCCCCAGAAAAAGCGATACTGGCTCTGTCTCTTTGGTCTTGCAAATTTTTCATACTAAATTTCTCAAACCATTTTGATAGAATATCGAATCTTACACCATAGATAGGATATATTACGAGAGATGATGTTGCTTCGTCAATCCAGTGATCCATCTCAATAAATTGCTTACCACCTTTTGTTTTCAACAAGAAGGAAGAGTCTCTTTTTCTAAATTTATATTCAGAAAAAAAGTTAAGTTGAAGTAAATCTTTTATTATTTTATCAAATATCATAATTTATAATTTTACGATTCAATGATAGTATTCCCTAAGGAGTACTATCATTGAAATTCAATTTTTTATTTACACGGTTATGTAATACTTCACGTTATTTTCTGGATGGTCAGGATAGCTGATACCCGTCAGACGGTGGTAACGCCCAACTTCTTGATTTTCAATCAAAGTCCAATTTAGAGCGAGTTAGGATTATCATCGCTACACAAGTAATTTATTGATTTCCTGCTGCAGGCGATCCAGGAACTTTGCAGCATGTGCCCCGTCCATTTGAGTGTGGTGGAATTGGAATGAAACCGTTAGTGTCGTTCTGAAGAAACCTTTATGGTACTTGCCCCATATCATAAACGGATTGTTGAAGATACCGCTGTACATACCTACCGCACCGTCAATTTCATATTGGGCCAGTGCGGAAGTCCCTATTACCATGCTTTCTGTCAAATCGTGGTTCTCACAGCTTCGGGCTACTTCCATTGTCAATTTCAGATAATCTTCATTGAATAGCTGCAAATCATCAGAAAACGGCACATCACATGAACTGACCTCATTGTCCTTGTTCATAACAATGGTATTAACCGCAATAGCATCATATTGCATCAATTTGTCTCCGACAGGCAGCATATAAAATTCCTTGATACTGCTTGCCGCTTTGCCGATGCACCAGCACATCAGCATATTGAATTTCATACCTGACTTTTTGCTGATTTTAACAAGACGACTGACATCCAAAATCTTGAAAAACGTAACCATTGGCATCGGGGCTTTCATCCAAAGCTCAAATGCATATGCACGGGTGGTTTCTTTGGGATTTATTTCTCTCATAGTGCTTAACTTCATATTTTTATCGTTTTTATACTACAAAAATAACGTTTTATTTTGATAATCCATCCAAATCCCTTGAATATCTGCTGTATTCCGTCGTAATTTAGACAAAATAGAAATATAATCTGCAAAAATGGAACTAAGCAATTGATTTTCCAACACGGAAAGATGCATGTTTGCAATGAATATATGTTCTTTTGCCATACTCTTGAAATGACAAAACCGGATAATTGCACAGAGTTGTGGAAAATAACAATGCTGTTATGCAGATTATATCCAAACTATACAAAAAAACTAATTCTTGCGAAAGTAGAACAGGTCTCCGCATGAAGAACTATCCTTATCGTTATAATGGAAGAATAATAGTTGTGGTATCGAATCCTTCATATTGATTTTTTTGCTACTTCTTGTTTCTACATTATAGATGCAGATATTGTTAGAGGAAATCTTTACGGAATAAAAGTTGTTCAATCCAGTATATTCTCCGAATAAATTTCCATTTGTGAAGAACCTAATAGAAACTAATGCTCGTTGAGCATCTTTATACTGACCAGACAATACTGTTTTTTGTAACACCTCAAACATTCTGCTGCTTACTTGTAATGAGCCCAAATATCTGTAGTTGTAATCATTGACCATGTTGTCAGAAGTTATCTCCATGGAGAGTGTCATAGAATCATTTTTCGATTTTAAACATAGCAATTCTAATTCATCCTCTATGCTCTCCACAGAACAATTACACATTTCGTTTGTGGAGGAATTTGTTTTTTTGCAACCAACGAACAAAATACATAATGATATATATATGCTGATAGTTATAAATTTCATCATAGTCAATTCTTAATATTTATCTAAGCCTTCAAAAGAGACATTTGAAATATTGTGTCTTTCAATGAGTTCTTTAACTCGTAAAGAACAAACTATAGCTCCACTATCTTTCAAATAAAAGAGTTCTTCTCCATTCCACGAGGTGAAATCTATTTGGAAAGTCCCATAAATATGGTCTCCGTCAGAATCATGTTCACAGATAGAATCTATTTGCGTTTCTAACAGAGCATAGTATTGCAACCTTGAACCATATATTTTTATGGGGATAAAAGAAACTCCCTTTACTCCATTATTTTCCAACAAATCTTTGAAGTTATCGGAAATAAATCTTAATGGTCCTTGGTCACCTATGAAGTCATAAAATACATCTCCTTCATCGATGTGGAAGAGATTGTTGTCTTTTACATGTTGTAAATCAGGAAAAATTTGAAAAGGGTCGTAACTAACATCAGCTTGTAGCCTAACTTGCCTTTTTTTATGTCCTAACATTATAGTTGTAAAATTCATAGTGCTATCGAATTTGTAATCCGTACTCTATTGATTATGATTCACATAAATCTTTGCATTTCTCCCAATGCGCATCGAATTCCTCTTTGCTAACCAACATATTGGTTTCTATCGAATACAAGTCATATTGCAGGATGATGGACATTGGGGGATTGAGTTTGATGAAATCTTCTGGAAAGCAACCATCTATTTCGACATTAGCTACGCAATAGTTGCCATCTGCAGAAATTGTGATAGCCTTTGATACTCTCACGCCATCAAACTCGCCATAGCAAATCGTGTCGAACACCTTTATCTTGAAATGGAACTTGTATATCAATATCTTGTTATTGCATGGAAGTTGGCTTCTCAGACGGATGCACAAATGAGCCAAAGACAACAAAAAACTTTTCTTGGCATCTTTTGGAGACATTATCAGCGTGAAGTCCTTGCCAATCTGACCTACAGAATTTACTTCGACTTTTGTTTTAGGCGCTTCCTTAGAAACAAGTGCTTGGATCTCCTTAACCGCCTTGCTCCAAGTCTTAACGTAATCAGGAAAAATGAAGTAATAATAGCTGCGGAAAAAGAACTCCTTAGTCTCTGGCTTGTATTGTACGAAGAAGTTGGCAGAATCAAAAGATTCGGTTAACTGTTCTTCGTGCATGATGTGAGAATCATTGGGCGACTTCTCGCAAATCGTACTAAGCATCTTGACTTGCCTCTTGAACCATATTTTGTATCTTTTGGCATAGAGTACAAAAATAATCGATATAACAGCCAAAATGACAAGCACGACAACACCGATAATATCTGAGCAGATATGAGTGATGACACCTATGCCATATATGATGACAATGCACCATAAAACGACCATTCCAAGTTTAGACATTATTTTTTCTATCATAAAGCTATTCGTTTTTGTGGTTTTTTGAATCCACGATTTTCTGTTATCTATGATACAGGCAGTGCCCTTTTCTGTAGTCTTCGGGAGATAATCTTTTTTTTGTTTTCAAACGCCATTTTATAGTCTTTCATATACCATTCCCATGCTTCTTGCATTACATAGTCCTTGTCATATAATATCCAAATTAACCTGTCCCATTCGTAGTTCGAGGCTTTGGGAACCATCGTTACTTTACTTCCTTTTTTACCGCTTGGACGATTGGCTTTTACTTGATACCTTATATTTCTATAAACGAAATCCGTCCCTTTGGCAACAGCAGTTTTGTCTCTCATGTAATCAGAGTATTCTTTCTCTGACATACCAACCAACATTGCTGCATCATATTCAGAAATTGAACTCGTAATAGACGGAGCTATACCAAAACTTGCTTGCCATTGCAAAGCAACATCTACAAGTATATCTCTTAGCTTTACTTTTTTATCCATAGTAGTATTAATTTTAGCCTGTGAATTTGCAATCCACAGAAAGTGAATATTAATGTCTATTTTTTCTTCTTGTTGACATCTTTATTTGCCTCTAACCAAAGCAGGAAAGACAACAGGAAACATATAAGAGCAACATACTTTCCTCTTTCTATACCAGAATCACGACAAAAAACTCTATCAAGTTTCTCATCGTAAAAGAACGTGGTGTTGTTGAATCCTAACTGTAAACTGTCTCTTTTATTTATGACCGTATCGTATTTTTTACCTTGATAAATAATGTCTGCCGATGGGTGATGTCTTGAGCCACTTCGCAAATCCAAATTTATTATCTCACAAGCGATATTGCTTTGTGTTGTAGAGATTTTAGTTTCTCTATCAGATACTATAAACATATATGCAGTAAAAAGTCCGACAGCTATGTTTATCATAGCCACAACTATTTTTCTTCCCATAGCTTTCCTTATTTGTCCTTGCGGATTTATAAATTATTGCATTGTTCCATGAGAATTTTATCTATCATAGAACATTTCTTGAAAAAGGGATATGTATGATAAAAGTCCTTCGGGTCAATGGAGTCAGAATCTTGCTCCATCATCCATGCCGAAACGATTAAGACCATCATTTCGTAGTTCGCCTTTTCTTTCTGCCGTGGAGACAATCGTTTCAATGCTTTCCGAAGCCCTTCTATCTTTTGGGGATATTTCCGCAACATTCGGCTTAATCCTTCAGAAAGGGTCTCGTCATACGTCTCATCGGTATGCGACAAGCAATGCCTTATCACCAATATGTAGTCCTGCTCTTCGGAATGTTCTTGGGCAAAGAAATCACCATCTATGATTCGGCTGAGAAATAGGCTGTCGGTATTCGTTTCTTTCTTGCCTTTCAATTCTATCCTTCTTATACTTTTGTCACAGAAAAGGACTCCATCAGTAGAAGCGTTTAGTGGATAGATATAACATTTTTCTCGCCCTCTTTTAAACAAGTATTTTATATCATAGAAGATTTCGCCAGTCAAAGTTAGCGTATCAGCCTCTAATGAAGCAAAGTAAAATTCTTCAATTTTATTTTTGCCAAGTGCTTTGTTACTTTTGGAGATTTCCAATGTGCCAGTGGTGTCATTATCAAATGTAAGTTTTACAGATATTGTTGTGTCAGAAAGTTTCACATCTCCGACATAACAACATATACCTTTTCCAAAAGTAGCTGATTGACATCCCATACTGCATAGAAACAGTATGGTGATGCTTGTCAAAATGATAGCTTTTCTTCTTCCCATAATCACTTTAAACATTACGTTCTTTTTCATTCGTAATAAGTTCTTTCATATCCACAGACAGTAATTGTGCAATTTCAAGAAGTGTGGTAAGGTTAGGTTGAGAGCGGTTGCATACGTAAGCATTGACCGTACTGAAACTTCTTCCCAACTTCTTTGCAAGCCATGTTTGGCTTATCCCTTTGTCCTCTAAGACTGCTCTTATGCGATTTAACTTCATCTTTTTATCGTTTTTATGCTACAAAAATAACGTTTTATTTTGATAATCCATCCAAATCCCATGAATATCTGCTGTATTCCGTCGTAATTTAGACAAAATAGAAATATAATCTGCAAAAATGGAACTAAGCAATTGATTTCCCAATATGGCAAGATACATATATGCGTTTATGAATATGTTCTTTTTGCCATACTCTTAAAATGACGTTACATGAAAATTACTGTTGGTAACTACTCTTTTACCTTTGCAAAGACTAATCTTAATATTTTGTAAAATCACAGCATAAAATGTTGTTTTTCAGAAATTAGATTTAACTTTGCACTCGAAATCAAAGCGTTCTTTGTATATTGCAAAGTTGTGAAAGAAAAAGAATATAGCTCGTTTCTAAATCGTTAGCAGTCACATTCTTTAAAATACTCAACTCACTGATATTCAATAAATAAAAGAATTTACTGTGACTCCTCATGTGAAAGGTCACCCGGCGTTCGATTCCGCATATTGACGCTATCTTTTTCAAATTGATGTTCGTCTTGCTGCAACTGAGCATCGGGAAAAGTCTGCCATTAGGAGCTATGCCACGGTACTTGTCAATAAGTTCCAATGGCAAATCCAGCAATGGAATATGGAAAGGCGTTCCTGTCTTTCTACGCGCACTATGAATCCACCATATCCCGTCCTCCGCTTTCAAAAGGTTCTTTTGGGTGAGATTGCGTATATCGCTGAAGGCGATGCCTGTGAACGCGGAAAAGAGAAACACGTCACGCACAAGATTGAGGTTCGGTTTCGGCAATGGAGTGTTCATTATCTGTTCCAGTTCCTTTTCAGAAAGGAACTTCGGAACAATCTGCGGATAATCAAACGTATAACCGTTAAAAGGGTCTTTACGCAAAAGTCCGTCATTGAGTGCCGATTTGATGACGCTGTGCAAACGTCCGATAATGTTGTTCACTGTTCCCAATGCCATTTTCAGGTCTGCACGGAGATATAGGTCAAAAGAGGAAACGAAAGACGGGGTAAGAGCTTGGAATGGCATGTCCTTTACATGATATTTCTGTCTGAGAAAATCTTTCAAATGGTTCAATGCCACACCATACCGCTTATAAGTTTCCATTTTGCGGTTTGTACCGACTTTCTCGTAAAACCGTTCATTACATTTTCCATAAAACGAAACAAGGGTTTCCTGCTCGGATGAGACGCCCTGAAAGGCATTTTTTACCTCCAACGCTGATACGGTTTCCTTTTTCGCCAGCAAGTCCTTGTAAGCGGAATGAATGTCCAGCGTAATCCTGTCAAGCTCCTTGTTGGTGGCTGCGGCTGACTTGCTTTTGCCCACAGCCCTTCCAGACTTGACATCCCATAAGGAGGGAATGACATACACCTTGGTGCTGAACTGCACCATTGACTTGCCGATACGGATTCGTCCCAAGATAGGCACCGTCCCATCGGCTCTTTCCTCGTTCTTCTTGAGGTAAAACGTTACTTTTAATTCTTCCATAAACAGCTCTATTTTTTGTTCGCAAAATTACAGCCAATAGAGCTAATCATCCGTTTGCAGAATGGTGCGGACAAGTGCAAGAAAATCCATTGAGAAACTATTTTAACCCATTATGGAAAGGAAAGCCTCACAAGCAGGCTAAACCGTTGTCCTACAGCCCTGCTGCAAGGATTTTGGAGTGGCTCCTTTCACCATAAACAGGTAATGCATTCGTAACGGAAAGCTTGCATATATCCGCTGCATCTTGCTTTTTTGCCACTTGGCAGCGATAAGAAGAAAATGGAAGTTTACACGTGCGATTCAGTGAGTTACGTTATTTGTCGCAATCTTACTTTTTTGATGCTCGATTTAGAAACGAGCGAATTACAATATTCTGTTTTCTTTTGCCTCTGTCAAAGA
>OGJN01001112.1_pt1 | contig 11755 bp, 5 predicted proteins | sample 1572221 | NCBI WGS metagenome assembly OGJN01 (sample SAMEA2582148, study PRJEB24529) | metagenome | biome: Human gut stool | place: China | collected 2011 | reverse complement strand
GTCAGTGGACGAATCGTAGATGCGAAAGGAGAACCTCTGATTGGTGTAACGGTCATTGAAAAAGGTACAACCAACGGAGCTATTACCGACTTTGATGGCAATTATTCATTAACAGTACCCGATGGAGCTATTCTACAATATTCTTATGTGGGATACAAAAACGTAGAAATGTCAGTAACCGGTAAAAATACGATCGACATTACTATGAAAGAAGATACTGAAGTACTGGAAGAAGTAGTTGTAACAGCATTGGGAATCAAACGTTCTGAAAAAGCCTTGTCATATAATGTACAGCAAGTAAACGCTGAAGACATTACAACTAATAAAGATGTAAACTTCGTTAATTCTTTAAGTGGAAAAGTTGCGGGTGTTAATATTAATGCATCCTCTTCAGGTATTGGTGGCGTATCGAAAGTTGTAATGCGTGGTACTAAATCCATTATGCAATCATCAAATGCTCTTTATGTAATTGACGGTGTCCCTATCTTTTCTGGCAGAAGTAATAAAGGAGGAACAGAGTTTGACTCACAAGGAGCAACTGAACCCATTGCAGATATCAATCCGGAAGATATCGAATCAATGTCTGTACTGACCGGTGCAGCTGCTGCAGCACTTTATGGTTCTGATGCTGCAAACGGTGCTATTGTTATCACAACCAAAAAAGGAAAGGAAGGGAAAATGAGCATTACTGTAAACAGTAATACTGAATTTTCTTCACCATTCGTCATGCCCGAATTTCAAAATCACTATGGTACTGGAATTGGAGGCGTATTAAGCGACTCTGGTATCTTAAGTTGGGGAGGTAAACTAACTGAAGCTAATGCCTTCAATTATTCTCCCAAAGACGATTATTTCCAGACAGGAATTACTGGAACAGAAAGTATTTCTTTTTCAACAGGAACAGAAAAAAATCAAACTTATGCCTCTGCTGCTGCTGTAAACTCCAAAGGCATTGTTCCTAATAATAAATATAATCGTTACAACTTTACAGTCCGCAATACAACATCATTCCTCAATGACAAAATGAAACTTGATGTCAGTGCAAGTTATATTCTTCAGAACGACCGAAACATGACAAATCAAGGTACCTATAACAATCCTCTTGTTGGAGCATATTTAATACCGAGAGGCTATGACTGGGAAGATATCAAAATGTACGAACGCTACGACCCTGCCCGCAAAATTTATACCCAATATTGGCCTGTTGGGGATGCTGCTATTGCGATGCAGAACCCTTATTGGATAAACTATCGAAACTTACGCGAAAACAAGAAAGACCGTTACATGCTAAACGCTGGTTTAAGTTATCAAATTTTTGACTGGTTAAACATAGCTGGTCGTGTCCGCTTAGATAATACATCAACCAATTATACCGAAAAATTTTATGCAACAACCAATACCCAGTTGACAGAAAAGTCAAGTCGTGGCTTGTATGGACAATCAAAATCAGAAGATAAGCAACTATATGCAGATTTTCTAATCAATATTAATAAAACATTCGGTGAAGATTGGAGCTTGCAAGCTAACTTAGGAGCCTCTTTCTCAGACTTACGTTATGATTTGATGAAAGTACGCGGACCTATTGCAGACGGTTCCGACTCATTTACAGGAGAGCCTGTCGGACTAACAAACTGGTTCGTTATCCAAAACCTAAGTGCAAAAAATACCGAGCGCTTAAATGAAGGATGGCGTGAACAAACACAATCAATTTTTGCATCTGCCGAAATCGGTTATAAGAGTACCTATTATTTAACTGTAACAGGACGTAATGATTGGCCCTCACAATTAGCTGGACCCAAATCAGTAAGCAAATCATTCTTCTATCCGTCAATCGGTGCTTCTGTAGTTTTATCAGAGCTTATGCCTAACTTAAACAAGGATTACTTATCATACATGAAGATCCGTGGTTCGTGGGCATCTGTAGGTAACCCATTTGCTAGATATTTGGCTAATCCACGTTATGAGTGGAATCCCGTAGGAGGATCAGGACAGTGGAGTAACACCACCCAATATCCAGCATATAACCTAAAACCAGAAAGAACAAACTCTTTCGAAATAGGTTTGACAATGAAATTCTTGAAGAATTTTGATCTTGACATAACATATTATAATGCCAAGACAATGAATCAGACATTTAATCCAGAACTACCAGTAAATGGATATTCAGCCATTTATCTTCAGACTGGTGCTGTCAGAAATCAAGGTCTTGAACTTTCGTTAGGATATAAAAATACTTGGAACAACTTCACATGGGACACAGGCCTCACCTACTCTATGAATAGAAATAAAATTCTGGAATTAGCTGATAACGCTATCAATCCAGCAACAGGTGAACCAATATCTATTTCTACATTAGATATGGGTGGATTAGGTGAAGCTAAATTCTTATTGAGAGAAGGTGGAACCATGGGAGATTTATACTCTCTGATTGATTTGCAACGTGATGCCAATGGGAAAATATATGTAGATGCTAATGGTCAGATAGCAACAGAAACAATCAGTAATCCTAATAACTACATAAAATTAGGAAGTGTATTACCTAAAGGTAATCTATCATGGAGAAATAACTTTAATTGGAAGAATTTCAACGTCGGCTTCTTAGTTACAGCACGCTTAGGTGGCGTTGTATTTTCTCGTACTCAAGCTATGCTTGATTATTTTGGCGTTTCCGAAGCTACAGCAACAGCCCGCGACCAAGGATATGTCATAATAAATGATAATGACCATATAAATCCAGAAACTTGGTATAATGTTATTGGTGGTGGTACATCAGTTCCACAATATTACACTTATTCTGCTACTAATGTACGTTTACAAGAGGTATCTGTAGGATACACATTCCCGAGAAAATGGTTGCGCGACATATGTGACATTAGAGTATCTTTAGTAGGCCGTAATCTTTGGATGATTTATAACAAAGCTCCATTTGATCCAGAAAGCATTGCCTCTACAGACAATTTCTATCAGGGAATCGATTATTTCATGATGCCAGCATTACGTAATATCGGATTTAACCTGAACTTTAAATTTTAATAGTTAATAGGTATGAAAAAATATATAATCAATAAGTTTGTAGTTGGAGCTTTACTTTTAGCTGCCACCTCATGTACAGATAAATATTTTGATATAAATTCCAATCCCTATCAACCGGGAGATTTAAATCCAGATGATTATGCCTTAGGTTCAGCAATGAGTAATCTTGCCAGTACTGTTATTTCATCTGATGTAAATACGGCACAATTCACAGATTGCTTATTGGGAGGTCCGATGGGAGGATACTTTGCTGATTCTAATTCAGGATGGTCTAACACAATCTCTAATTATAATGCAAAGAATGACTGGACTCGTGTATTTATGATGAGTGATCGTATCATACCAACTTTATATACAAACCTAAATGCAGTTAAAATTGTATCAGAGTCTACAGAAAATCCAGTACCATATGCAATTGCCCAAATTATAAAAGTAGCAGCAATGAGCCGTGTCACAGATACTTATGGAGCAATACCTTATTCCCAAATCGGTGAAGACGGTAAAATCACGACCCCATATGATTCTCAGGCAGACGTTTATAATAAATTCTTTGAGGAATTGAATAGCGCCATTGAAACATTGACAGCTAACAGTGACGCAAAACTCGTTCCAACAGCTGACTACGTCTATAGTGGAGATGTTCAAAAATGGATTAAATTCGCCAATTCCTTAAAACTTCGTTTAGCCATCCGCATTGCTTATGCAGATATAGACAAAGCCAGAGAAATGGCAGAAAGCGCTATTACACAGGAATTCGGTGTTATTACCAAAAATGAAGATAATGCTGCCTGGAATTATTTCAGTACAATCAGCAATCCTCTTTATACAGCGGTAAGATATAATGAAGAACAAACAGGAGGTGACACACATGTTGCAGCTGATATTGTTTGTTACATGAATGGATATAATGATCCCCGTCGTGCTTCATATTTCGAACCTTCAGGATGGAGTGGAAAAGAATTTGTAGGCCTACGTAGAGGTATTAATATGAAAAAAGCCGACAGCTACTTTTCAAAATACTCCAGAGTTAATATTTCTGCTTCAGCACCCGTTATGTGGATGAATGCAGCAGAAGTAGCTTTCTTACGTGCAGAAGGAAAAGCTATCTTCGGATTTAATATGGGAGGTGAGGCTAAGGACTTCTATAATGAAGGAATCAAACTTTCTTTTGAGCAATTAGGAGTTAATGGATATGAACAGTATATAGAAGACGGAACGAGTGTCCCGGAAAACTATACAGATCCAGCAGGCCTCAATTCATATGAATCAACAATATCAGATATAACCATAAAATGGGATGAAAATGCTGATTTAGAGAAAAAACAAGAAAGAATCATTACTCAAAAATGGATTGCTAACTGGATGCTTGGCAACGAAGCATGGGCTGACTATCGCCGTACAGGATATCCTAAATTAATACCCGCAACAACGGAAGGTAATCTTAGTGGAGGTATAGTCGATAGCAATCGCGGTGCCCGTCGTATGCCATATCCATTGGAAGAATATACAAGCAATACTGAAAACGTACAAAATGCAGTCAACCAATATTTAAAAGGAATCGACAACATGAGCGTAGACGTTTGGTGGGCTTGTAAACCAGGAAACAATTAATTTTAGAGAACTTATTAATTATGAATTCTATGAAAATTAAAGAATACAATCCGTTAAAAAAATCTATAGTTGCAGTGATTGCTACAGTGGCTTTGTTTTCTTGCTCAGACTGGACAGAAACAGAAAGTTTAAATATTAAAACACCAACTTTAGAAGAAGAAAATCCAGCACTTTATGAGGCCTATATCAGCTCCTTAAATGAATATAAAAAGAGTGAACATAAAGTAACCATCGTAAAATTTGACAATAAAGAAACAGATCCTGCAGGTCAAGGAGAGCGTATTACAGCCTTACCAGATAGTATTGATTTTGTTATATTAAATAATGCAGACAATCTTAATGCTGTTACCATTGATGATATGCAAAAAATACGTCTAAAAGGAACGCATACCCTTTATTCTATAGATTATTCTGTCATAGAAAAAGAGTATGAAGCTATGCTTGAAAATGAAGAAACACCAGAAGAAGACACAAAAGTCCAAGACGAGAATACTGGAGAAGAAGAAACGACAACCGATCGTTTCCTGGAGTTTTGCGAACAACGAATGGAATACTATTTAGGATTATTCTCTAAATATAAATATGATGGAATAAACGTAATCTATTCAGGTATAGATCCATTAGCGCTTTCTGAAACTGAAAAGAGTCAGTTAGAAGCACGCCAGCAAATATTCTTTGGAAAAATTGAAGCATGGAAGGATACAAATGTTAATGCAACTTTTATATTTGAAGGGAAACCTCAAAATCTTCTTTACGACAAGAGTTTATTACAAAAAACAAATTTTATAATCATCCCTGTTGTTGATGCAGTAAATCGTGAAGACATATTGTTTACTACAAATATGGCATTAGTTGAAGGTGTTCCAACTGACCGTATAATATATGGAGTCACCATTCCTTCACTTACAGATAGCAAAGACCAAACAGGTTATTTTGAAGCCCAAGAAAATGGGAGTCCAATGTACGCAGTAAAAGGTGCTGCATTAGCTGTTATCAGTAATAATAATAATTTCGTTCAAGCTGGACTATGTATTTCTCGCTCTCAAAATGATTATTATTTTGGTGTAAAAAGCAATTATAAAAACATTAAAGAAGCTATTTCTATAATGAATCCGTCACCCTTAAATTAATAGACAATTTATGAAACTTTTTAAATTAAATATTATCACTTTTTGTATGGCAGCCGTTTTAATCAGCTGTAATACAAATGACGTAGAGGAGCATCACTTTGACAATAAACTGTTTATCAATGTAGAAACTCCCGTAGAAGAACTTGTTTTTAAATCAGGTTCTGAAAATGTAACAGAAACACGAGAATTGACTGTTGCAACAGCCTTACAAGCAACAGAAGCTATTACAGGAAAATTTATAGCAAATCCTGCCTTAACAAGTACCTACAATATGATTTATAATGCAGAAGCTCAACCTTTGCCATCAGACATGTGCATTATTGAGAATCCTGAAGCTAAAATAAAAGTTGGAGGTACAACATCTGCTCCTGTAACAGTTACTTTTACAGGATTAGAAAAGCTAGATCGCGACCTCATTTATGTAATGCCTATAGAGTTGGTTGATGTACAAGGTATAGATGTGTTATCATCAAAAACAAAGACGTATTTCATTTTCAAAGGTGCTTCTTTAATTAATGTAGTAGCTGATATAGCCCAAAACAATTTACCAGTCAACTGGAATACTCCAGACTTGGTACGTTCTATGAAAACTATCACAGTAGAAGCTTTAATCAGAGTTCGAGATTTTGGGACATCTAATGGCTTAAAAGGAGAAGCAATGAGTACTATTTTCGGTATTGAAGGAAAATTCCTCATCCGTATTGGTGATGCAGGATTTCCACAAAATCAGGTACAAATGGTAAATCCCAATGGCAATTTTCCTGCTGGAAATTCTGAATTAGGACTACCTGTAGACCAATGGGTACATGTTGCCGCAGTATGGGATGCAACCACAGGTGATAGAATTATGTATACAAATGGACAAGAAGTGGCTCGCGACTCAAAAGCATCGGGTACAGTTAACTTAACCAATGGAGATTGTTATGTTGGTAAAGCATGGAATGATGACCGTTGGCTTGATGGAGAAATTTCAGAACTTCGAGTTTGGAGTGTACAAAGAACTCCCGAACAAATTGCTTCCAGTATGTATGACGTAGATCCGTCAACAGAAGGCTTAGTCGCTTATTGGAAATTTAATGAAGGCGCAGGGAAACAAGTAAAAGATTATACAGCCAATGGTAATAATATTACTGCTGAAAATGATTTGACATGGACTAAAGTTTCTTTGCCTGAAAAATAATAACCCCTTATCTTAAAATTATGAACAAAATAATATTTTCATTAGCCTTAATATGTGGATCGTTGCTTTTCACTTCATGCGAAGATGATTTAGTAGTCGGTAGCGTAAATCAAAGTTCATATAATAATATAGGAAAACTTGAAGCTTCACTAAAAGATAAAAATAGTGGACTTTCCGATAACATTATAGAACTTAGAACAAAAGAATACACAACCTCTGTTTGTGTAAACCTGACAAAAGCTCCAATGAAAGGAGTTGATTTTGCCATTTCTTATGATGCAGAATACTTAAATGAATACAATACACAACACGGAACTAATTTTAAGTTATTCCCTCAAAATCTGATTTCTTTAGATGGCGCTTCTGAAGCTAATATTCTAATGGCACCTGATGAAAAACAGTCATTAGCTGTTAATTTAACAATTCAACCGGCAAGTACAGATTTAGAGGAAGGAACAACCTATGTTCTACCCTTAAAGATAACAACTGCAACAGAAGGTATCTCCTTATCCTCTACAAGTCATTGTGTTTATTTAATCAAAAACTATCATAATGAAGCAGATTGCGACAAAGGAGCTGATGCTGTGAAAAATTTTCTATATTTCGAAGTGAATGATACCAATCCATTAAATGCACTTGAATTCGTTCGCGAAGATGGAAAATTATTCTTTGACTATGTTGTGCTTTTTGCAGCAAATATTAACTGGAATGCAGAAACGGGCAGAGTATATGTATACAACAACCCGAACGTTCAATTTTTGTTAGACAATAATGAACAATATCTACAGCCATTAAGAAAACGCGGCATAAAAGTTTTACTTGGAATTCTTGGAAACCATGACGAAGCTGGGGTGTGCCAACTATCTGATATGGGATGTAAAGAGTTTGCACGCGAACTGGCAGCACTTTGCAATGCATATAATTTAGATGGAGTTAATTTTGATGATGAATATTCTAATTATCCAGACTTAAATAATCCTTGGTTGACTAATGCCTCATCGCAAGCCGGTGCAAAATTACTATACGAAACCAAAAAAGCAATGCCTGATAAATACGTAACTGTTTATTACCTTGGATCTTTAGGTTCGAATTGTCCTTCTATTAACGGAATCACACCCAATAATTTTGTAGACATTGTTGTTGCAGATTATGGTCAATCAACACGCCCGATGACAGGGATGACCAAAAAACAATGTGCAGGAATGTCTGTCGAATTAAGACGAGGTTACGGCAGCACAACTGAAGATTATGCACGTAGTGTGAAAGAAGACGGATACGGTTTCTATATGTGGTTTGCATTAGACCCTTCATTATATGCAAGTCAAGTATACCGTATACAAAATGTATCGAAGGGACTTTACGACCAAGAAGTAAAAGATCCAACCTTTTACTACAAGAAAAATGATACAACCAAATATTCTAGGTAATTATTTAATTTAATTGCATATGAAAAAAATATTCATAATATTAGCAACTATTGGACTATTATACAGTTGTTCTGATGATGACTCCAATGAAAATCTAAATCTTAATGAAGATTTTGTCACCTTGTCTGCTGATACCTTATCGGCCGGACCTCAGGGAGGTGATTTAGAAGTTACTATAGAAAGTTCTGAAGATTGGACTTTAGTAGGTCCTAAAGTAGAATGGGCTACTCCTTCTACCAATAAAGGTCAAAGCGGTCAAACCTTAATTTTTAAGGTGGAAGCAAATGAAACAGGTAAAGAATTAGAAAATACTTATAAAATATTTGCCGATTCTAATGTAAAGAAACTTGTTGTTATTTCTAATCCAACAATGAAGTTAGAGCTTTTATCAGAAGATAATGTATCTATAAATTCAGATAAGAATACAATCAATATTTCTTTATCTACTAATATAACTAATTTATCCTATGAATTTTCCGATAACGGAAATCAATGGCTAAAAGTTTCAAGTTTTGAATCAGCTTTTGGAAAAGAGACTCTTGTACTAGAAGCTAATGCAAATGATACTTATATATCACGCAGTTCTACTTTAAAAATTACAGGTGAAGATAAATCTGTTTCTATTAATATACAACAAGCTCAATTAGACGGAATATTGTCGGATGGAGAAGAATACAAAGAAACTGATTTATCAGAATGTGACATACAATTTAATATTAAAACGAACATAGAATATCAACTGGGAGAATTACCGGAATGGATTCAATTGGAAGAAACTACTAAGGGAGAAACTGTTGATGGTTTACAAAAACAGACCCTTACTTTCCATGTATCAGAAGCAATGGCGTCAAGAAGAAGTGATATTTATTTCTTAAAAGACTCAAAAATATGCCTAACTCTTACAATAAAACAACAAAATCCAAATCCTATAATGATAACAATTCCTGATAAGAATTTCAGAGAAGCCTTATCTACTGAAGGTTGGGTTATATTAGGAGAAGAAGACGATATTCAGTGTGAAGTTGTGGAAAAAGGCTTAAAAGAAACAGTTCTTGATTTAGATGGTACTTACTGGAGCAACTACGGCATTGAATCAATTGAAGGAATAGAACAATTTCCTCAAATTGAAGTTTTAAGGTTAGCATATAATAACCTAACAACAATAGATATATCAAAGCTCAAACATGTAAAAGAATTAAATATTGAATCAATCTATCCACTGACTTCGGTTATCATAGGTGACAATCCTGTATCTTCATTAAGATTCCAAGATTATATAGATGCAACATCTTTGACAATATCAGGTAATAACATTACAGATATCAATGCCAGTTTATCTTCTTGGATGAGTTTTTATGACAAATTAGCAACTTTAGATATCACAGGTTGTCCTAAATTAAAAACATGTAATGTAGACCGTCAGAAGTTAAAAACGTTATATGTAACTCAAGAGCAAAAAGATAATGTAACATTTACGAATCAAGGTTCGTTACAGATTGTAGTAAAATAAAAATTCAAAATCTATATTTTTATCAATAATCAAAATCCGGATTTCAGCAAATAATTGGCTGAAATCCGGATTTATTTATTTGATTACCGTGTCAGAAAACAACAGTTTACCAATGGATCAATTGAAGAATTTAATCCCGATAAAATATGTTCGGGGTTGAGTTGGCCCATAAAAATACTTCGAATCACGTAAAGCACCTTTATCCAAATCTTTCTGGAAAGCATTAAACATGTTCTGTACACCACCATTCACTTGAAGCTTCAAGTGGTCATTCAGCACAAACGTATAATTCAACTTCAGGTTCAGCTCCATAAAATTCGGTGTATGTTCCAATCGGTCTTTTTCAATATAACCGGCAAAGTGAGGAACAACCATCGGACCTGTATAGATTCCAGAGAAAGAAAAATCAAAATTCTTCAGTGGGGCTGAAGTAAAAGTAAAATAGCCGTAATAATCCGGTGTACGAGGCATGCGTTTAATAGGAGCAACATCTGAATCTTCACTCCAGTTTACAGCCTCTGTATATCGACTTTGCTGCAAGGTAAAACCAAGTTGCAATTGTGCTTCACGCCCGTGAGCTATTTTATAGTCGATATTGGCCCCGTATACGCGCGCTCCATACCCGTTTCGTCTTTCCTGTATTTCCGCACCGGTGTCGGCATCCTTCCCTATTCCTGTCAGGTAAAAGACATCATTTAAGGAAGTGTAGAATCCTTCCACCAACAAATCCGACTGAAAATGTCCGATGTTGAAACTCCAGTCAACAGAACCACTAAAGCTATTCGAACGTTCAGGCTTCAACCCGTCGGCCAGACGAATAATCATCGCTTCACCACCTACAGCCGCTACGTGCAAGTCTTCATCGTAAGCCTGCGGAGCACGGAAACCGGTAGACCAGGTCAAACGTCCCTGGAGTTTATCCGATGGCTTCCACAACAAATTGACACGCGGACTGAATATAACATTATCTATCAGGTTATGCTTATCCAAACGGAAACCCGCCAAAAGCGTAAAATAGTTCATCTTCCACTCATTTTGAGCAAATCCGCTGACAATTCGAACATATTGACGTAAGTCACGATTATACCCTGTCATCACATCATGCAGTGAGTTATAGTTATATTCAAGACCTCCAGTAAATGTTGCAGGCGAGAAAAGACAATCTTCCATATTGCCTACGTACATAGCTCCACCTACAGCAGTCAAATCCTTTGTCTTTCCATAAGCATTAGGATTTTTCCCGGCTCCATAATAACTATTACGGTCTATATGCTGCACAGAGCCATAGACTGATAATTTATGACGATATTCATTAAAAAAGACATCATAAGTCAGCCCTCCACTATTGATAATATGCTTGGTTTGTTCAGTAATATCCGTTTCGTGAGGCTGAAGATCAAATTTATTACCCCCACGGCGGAACTCATTCGTCGTATGATACTCCAGACTAATACGGCTGAACTGTGTAGGACGATAATAAGAACGTAACCCAAACGTATTCATATTCAATTTACCAAGTTCCGAAAAGCCATCACCATCTGCATCATACGGATTACGGTTACGGTACGACTGATAGAGAGCGATGCCATACGAATTATCTGATGAAACAAGCGAAGCATTGGCTCCCATATATTGCTCCCAGACCTTTCCATTCAGGTTTGACATGGTAGAAGCCACCTGAAAAGAATTGCTCACAGGATCTTTCGTAATGATATTAATCGTTCCTCCTACCGCATTGGCGCCAAACAAAGCAGAACCGCCTCCTCGAACAACTTCTACACGTTCAATCATATTGGTAGGAATCTGCTCCAGACCGTAAACGCCCGAGAGAGCACTCATTACAGGACGACTGTTTATCAATATC
>OGJN01001106.1_pt1 | contig 11822 bp, 8 predicted proteins | sample 1572221 | NCBI WGS metagenome assembly OGJN01 (sample SAMEA2582148, study PRJEB24529) | metagenome | biome: Human gut stool | place: China | collected 2011 | reverse complement strand
AAGCATTGCCTATGGGCTGAAGGGCAAGAGCCTGAACGTGGTCACTGCCTGTGCAACCGGTACACATTCCATCGGAGAAGCATACCGTACGATCCAGTACGGTGATGCGGATGTAATGATAGCGGGAGGAACGGAAAGCTCCATTACCCCCATTGGAATTGCCGGATTTTCGGCATTGACAGCGCTGTCATTTAGTGAGGATCCGGAACGGGCATCCATTCCTTTTGACAAGGAGAGAAACGGCTTCGTCATGGGAGAGGGTTCCGCTATCGTGGTACTGGAAGAGCTGGAGCATGCAAAGAGGCGCGGGGCGAAGATCTATGCGGAACTGACCGGCTACGGATGTTCTTCGGATGCTTATCATATTACATCCCCTGCGGAGGATGGCAGCGGAGCAGCCACCGCCATGCTGAAAGACGGTGGTGTGGAACCGGAAGAGCTTACTTATATTAATGCCCACGGAACCAGCACCCATCATAATGACCTGTTTGAGACCAGAGCGATCAAGCTGGCATTTGGAGAACATGCGTATGACCTGAAGATCAATTCCACCAAATCCATGGTGGGACATCTTTTAGGAGCAGCGGGTGCGGTGGAATTCGTCACCTGCGTAAAAGAAATTCAGGAAGGCTATATCCATCGTACCGTGGGACTGCGTGAGACGGAGGAGGAGCTGGATCTAAATTACTGCCGGGACAGCTACGAAGAAGAGGTGCCTTATGCATTGACCAATTCGTTGGGCTTCGGCGGACATAATGCGAGTCTGTTGTTGAAGAAGTACACAGAATAACCGCAGCAGATGTTCAAGACACAGGATAGAAGGCAGAGCATTAACGAGGACGATTGCAGAATGCGAGGAAGTAGTTGATGCGACAGCATTCGCGGAACGGAGGAACAATGTCAGTATATAACACCCAGGAAATCATGGAGATTCTGCCCCACAGACATCCATTTCTGCTGATCGATACTATCGAGGAGCTGGAGCCCGGTGTGCGGGCAGTGGGACGCAAAAATGTGACCTTTAACGAACCATATTTTGCCGGGCATTTTCCGGGGAATCCGGTGATGCCGGGCGTGTTGATCATGGAAGCACTGGCACAGACAGGGGCTGTGGCAATTCTGTCTCTGCCGGAGCATCGTGGTAAGACCGCTTATTTTGCCGGGATCGATAAGGCAAAATTCAAGCAGATGGTGCGCCCCGGAGACACCCTGGAGCTGGAGACCACCATTATCCGCAGTAAGGGACCGGTGGGTGTCGGGGAAGCGATCGCCACGGTAAACGGAAAACTGGCGGCGAAAGCAGAGCTTACCTTTGCGTTGAAATAAAAATAGTCTGCGGAAGTGATTTTTTATGAGCGGGACAGAGAGATAAAAGTGACGCAGAATAAGAGGTGCAGGTATGGGAAGTGTAGATACAGAAACAGAGATCAAATGCCCGAAATGTAAGAAAATGATAAACAGAGACCGGGCAGCGAAAAATAAATATGTCTGCTATGAATGTGGCTATTATTTCAGGGTGAAGACCCACAACAGGATCCGCATGGTGGCAGACCGGAAAAGCTTTCAGCCCTGGTTCGAGGAGATAGAAGAAAGCAATCCGCTGAAATATGAGGGCTATGAAGAAAAGCTTGCAGAAGCCAGGGAAAAATCCGGTGTGAAAGAAGCGGTGACCGTAGGTGAATGCGAGATCTACGGGGAAAAGGCTGTGATCGGCATCTGCGAATCCAAATTTATGATGGGCAGTATGGGGCATGTGGTCGGCGAAAAAGTCACCCGGGCAATTGAAAAGGCGACAGAATTGCGGTTGCCTGTATTTTTGTTCTGCTGTTCCGGCGGTGCGAGAATGCAGGAGGGAATCGTGTCACTGATGCAGATGGCAAAAACCTCCGCAGCGATCAAACGGCATGGAGAAGCAGGACTTCTCTATGCGACGATCTTGACAGATCCCACCACAGGTGGTGTAACGGCCAGTTTTGCTATGCTGGGAGATGTGATCATGGCGGAACCGGGAGCCTTGATCGGCTTCGCAGGACCGAGAGTTATTAAGCAGACTCTGGGACAGCGCCTCCCTGATGGCTTCCAGACAGCGGAATTTTTGCAGGAGCATGGTTTTGTGGACGGTATCGTCCGCCGGGAGAATCTGAAGAAGACCTTATATTTCCTGATCACGACGCATCGGTGCAGTGAGGGGAATTATGCGGATTTTAAGAAAAATTTTGACTTCCATTTTGAACCTTCGGAGATCGTGAAGGAGCGTTCATTCCTGACACTCCCCAGAACGGCATGGGAAAAGGTCAAGACTGTCCGGAGAGTGGACAGACCGGCAGCGACCGATTATATTCCCTACATTTTTGATTATGTGGTGGAGGCTCACGGAGACCGTTATTATGGGGATGATAAAGCACTGGTAGGTGCAGTGGCATTCCTGGACGGGCAGCCGGTGACAGTGCTGGCAGATGTGAAGGGCAAGGATTTTGCGGAGTGTGCCAGACGCAATTACGGCATGCCCATGCCGGAAGGGTATCGTAAGGCACTGCGTCTGATGAAGCAGGCGGAGAAATTCAACAGACCCATTATCAGCTTTGTAAATACGCCGGGAGCTTTCTGCGGCGTGGAGGCGGAGGAGAGAGGCCAGGGCGAGGCCATTGCCCGGAATCTGCTGGAGATGTCAGCCTTAAAAGTACCGGTATTGTGCATCCTTATCGGAGAAGGAGGCAGCGGCGGGGCACTGGCTACAGCGGTAGGCAATGAGGTATGGATGATGGAAAATGCCACATACTCGATCCTGTCTCCCGAAGGCTTTGCTTCTATATTATGGAAGGATGCTGACCGTGCCAGAGAAGCCAGTGAGGTCATGAATATTACATCCGAGGATCTGAAACGCCTCGGTGTGATCGAGCGGATCGTACCGGAATACGGTGGGGCAGACCAAAGTACCGTGGAAGCCATAGGCGGGTATCTCAAGGAACATATCAAGGAATTTCTGCAAAAATATACCGGCATGACCGGTGAACAGATTGCAGAGGAACGTTATGAAAGGTTCCGCAAGTATTAAAGCGGTAACGAGAGGTGATGTGGGATGAAGCACGGAAAAATGATTCTGGGGGAATTACATGCAGATATTCCCGTGATCCAGGGAGGCATGGGTGTGGGAATCAGCCTGTCCGGTCTGGCGGGAGCAGTGGCTGCGGCAGGTGGAATCGGCATTATTTCTACTGCCCAGATCGGTTTCCGGGAGCAGGATTTTGACAGAGATCCCATTGCCTGTAATCTGCGCACTATCGGAAAAGAAATAGAAAAAGCAAGACAGATCGCAAAAGGCGGTATCGTCGGTGTCAACATCATGGTGGCAACGCAACGCTACGAGGATTATGTCAGGGCAACAGTGCTGGCAGGTGCCGACTGCATTATCTCCGGTGCCGGACTGCCGTTAGATCTGCCCGGAGTCGTGGCAGAGACGGAAAGCGGAATGCCCGGGCGAAGCCACCGGACGATGCTGGCTCCGATCGTGTCGAGTCCCCGTGCCCTGTCGGTCGTCACGAAATACTGGATGAAAAAATACGACAGAAAGCCGGACTTTCTCGTGGCAGAGGGACCGTTGGCAGGAGGACATCTGGGCTTTAAGCGGGAAGAGCTGGATGCTTACACACCGGAGAACTATGAGAGAGAACTTACGGCAATGATCCGGCAGGCAGCAGAACTGGAAATTCCACTGATCGCAGCAGGCGGTATTTATGACCGGAGGGATCTGGAGCATTGCCTGTCCCTCGGGGCTGCGGGGGTACAGATGGGAACCCGTTTTGTGACCACCGAAGAGTGTGATGCAGCAGATGCATACAAGCAGGCATATCTCAGCGCACGGAAAGAAGACATTGTCATTGTGAAAAGCCCTGTGGGAATGCCGGGCAGAGCCATACAGAATGCTTTTCTGGACAAGGTGGCAACCGGGGAACGGTTTATGACCGGATGCAGACATTGCATTAAGACCTGCGACCCGAAGACGGCGCCCTATTGCATCACCAGAGCGTTGATCAATGCGGCAACGGGAGATGTGGATAACGGACTGCTGTTCTGCGGCAGCAATGCCTGGCGGGCGCAGAAAATAGAAAGAACAGTGGATATCATGGAGGAAATGGCGTGAGGACCATAAGAATCACCGGAACCGGAAGTGCACTTCCGGGAAGGATCGTTACAAATAAAGAATTGGAACAGCTGGTGGAAACCTCGGATGAATGGATCCGGGAGAGAACCGGTATTGCGGAACGACATGTGTCAGTTGGCGAAACGGTTGTGACACTTGCGTCAGAAGCTGCCCGCAAAGCGCTGGAACAGGCAGGAAAAAGAGCGGAAGAGATCGACCTGATCCTGGTGGCAACCTGTTCTCCGGAGCAGTATCTGCCCTGCTGTGCCTGCCAGGTACAGGCAACTGTCGGCGCGGTGAATGCTTTGGCTTTTGATGTGAATGCGGCCTGTTCCGGATTTTTGTTTGCACTGAATACCGCAGATGCTTATCTGAGGACAGGATTGGCGAAAAATGCCCTGATCATCGGCAGTGAGGTACTGTCCAAGCTGGTGGACTGGACCGACCGGAGTAGCTGTATCCTGTTCGGAGACGGTGCCGGGGCGGTAGTTGTGGAGCGATGCAGGACGGAGTCTCGGGCGGTGGAATACAGTAACGCTTTGCCGGAGACAGAGAAAGGGATGCAGGAGACGGCGGAGGAGAAACGGATACCGGCAGCAGGCATTCTGGGCCGGGCACTGCACTCCGACGGCACCGGCGGTGGAGTCCTGCAATGTGGAGCGAGAGAATTGACAACCCCGTATGCAAGGGCTTCGGCGGCAAAAACGGACCAAAATCAGACGACGGACAGCAGAGAACCTTATATTCAGATGGACGGACAGGAAGTGTACCGGTTCGCTACCAGACGGGTGCCGCAGTGCATCGAGGAAGCACTGTCAGATGCCGGACTTGCTGTGCCGGATATTGATATGTTCGTATTGCATCAGGCCAACGCACGTATTATTGATGCGGTGGCGAAAAGACTGCATGCAGACAGAGACAAATTCCCCACCAATCTGGAAAGGGTCGGAAATATGTCCTCTGCCTCCATTCCGGTGCTTCTGGACGAACTGCACAGGCAGGGAAAGCTGCACCGCGGCGACCGCATCGTTCTGGCGGGATTCGGTGCCGGGCTTACGATTGGGGCTTGCGTGATGACCTGGTAGACGGTATACTGATAACGACTAAGGACACGACAACGGCATGGACGCGGTCCGGTAGACAGGAAGCCTGCGGTCCGGGAGTATTGCCGGTATACCAGAGAGACATTTATTGGGAAAACTATGGAGAAGAGCAACAACCGGATGCTGAACGAATTGCTGGTGAATCTGTTCCATAACGTGATGGACGCAGAGGCAAAGGCGGTCATAACAGACGAATTCAAGGATATTACAAATAATGACATACACATTCTGGAGGCTATCGGTATCGAGGAACCCAAGAGCATGTCCAGGATTGCCGGGGAACTGCATGTCACCGTGGGAACCCTGACCACGAATATGAACAGTCTGGAGAGAAAAGGATATCTCACCCGCAACCGCAGCACCAGAGATAAACGTGTAGTGCTGGTGACCCTGACAGAGAAGGGGAGAAAAGCTTTTTTCCATCACAGAGATTTCCACAGGAAAATGATCCATACGATCATTCGGGATCTGGACGAGGAAGAAATGAAGACATTGATCAAATGTCTGGGAAAACTGGATATATTTTTCAGAGAAGGCAACGAGGAGTGACCGGAGAGATCCGGTCACTCTTTTTGCGTATACGATGAGCCAGCCTGCTCGATTTTGCGGTGGGCGCACTTGTTTAACAAAATTTTATAAAAATATGAGACGAATCGTATGGAAAATATTGACGGTGCCTTTGCTTTTTTGGTATAATAAATGATACGGATAGTATAAAAACAAAATTGGATTTTACATCTGCAAAGGGTTGGGAAATATGTGAAATTTTGCAGGATATAGAAAGGCATGAGGGTTATGAAGAAAAGTACAAAAGCATGGAGCATGAAGATGAGACTGGCCTTGCTGGTACTGGCGGCACTGGCGTGGATCGCTGTGCCGGTGAGTGCGAGAGCGGAGGGGGAAACAGTAGATACCTGGGATGGCACAGCGGTAGCTTTTACCCAAGGTAGAGGCACAAAAGAAGAACCCTGGCTGATTGAAAATGCAGAGCAGCTTGCGTATCTGGCGCAGCAGGTGAATAATGGCACGGATTATGAAAGGGAGCATTTTTTGCTGGTTTCTGACCTTGACCTTGGCGGTAAGGAGTGGACGCCGATAGGTACAGATGGCAACCCTTTCTGGGGAGGCTTTGACGGCGGCGGACATACAATAACCGGAATGACAATTACAGGAAAGGAAGCCTCCTATGTGGGTCTGTTTGGAGAGTGCCACAACTTTACCACTGCTTCCAGCTATATAAAAAGTGTCACAGTAAAGGGGGCTAATATTTCTGGTAAAAGCTTTGTGGGCGCAATTGCTGGAGTAGGAGCAAATATTTCTGACTGCTATAGTATCGAAAACACGATTTGTGCGAGGCGGCAGGTAGGCGGTGTATGCGGAAGTCTGATAGGAAATATTTCCGGCTGCTACAATAGCAGTTCAGTAAGTGGAATTTCTACAGCAGGCGGAATCATGGGCACTGCCAGTTATGAAGGAAACGTTGGAAACGGCGTAGTTCAATACTGTTATAATATAGGTGCTGTAACAGTTTCTCAACAGGATAGCTATGTAGGTGGTATTACCGGTGCATCAGCGAATAGGTATGACATCAGTAATTGCCTGAATTGTGGTAAGATTACAGGGAATGGCAAAAATGTTGGTGGCATAGCTGGAAGCACGGATTCGAATGATATGAACTTTATCGGCAACTGCTATTACAACAGTGATTTGAATAATGCCGGGGTGGGAGAAGGAGCAAGCGATAAGGTGATTCCCCTGACTACCAGCCAGCTTTGCGGTGCACTTCCGGAGGGCTTGAATTCTACAATCTGGAATGAGGGCAGTGTCGATACCAACACTGCAGTGGCTACAGGTACAGGAAGTAGATTTGGTACAGCCAAAGGGACTTACATCAATCTGACAAAGGTGGCAAAGATCGGAGAGATGAAGGCTGCTTCCGTACCGGTTTATAACTATGTTACAACGAATGGCGACGACTGGGATATCTATACCCTGATCACCACGGCGGAGGAATTCGTAGCCATCGGACGGGATGATACAAAATGGAGCGGAAACTACGTCTTGGAGAACGATATAGATGTGAGCGGAGTACAACTCAGTTCCATTGGAGATCCAGGAACTCCGTACACAGGAAAATTCAGTGGAGACGGACATACGATAGGCCATGTCAATATGACAGGTAATTGTCTGGGCTTGTTTGGCGGGATAGGTAACATAAATGGTCAGATCGCAGAAAGCGGTAAAGTAATGCTTTTGGCTGCCAACGGAGTGATTGTTTCGACTTCGAATACCGAGACAGGAGGAATTTGCGGAAACTTGTCTGTGGGCGAAATTTATGGCTGCTCCTTTACCGGAACGGTAAAAGGGTATACAGCAGGTGGAATCTGCAGCAATGCCGGACAAAACACTATAATTTCCCAGTGCTTTTTTGCAGGAGACGTGCAGGGAGAGTATTATGCGGCAGGAATCTGCGGTTATAGTCCATTTAAAGTTATTGATCATTGCATTAGTATAGCTGCTGTTACAAGTGATAAAGATTGTGCAGGAATAGTGAACAGTGGAGATTACGGTACAACGAATTGCTATTTCAATAACGATATATGTAAAGCAGATGATAAACGCAATTTGGGGCGTACGACCCTGCAACTGACCTCTTCCAGCTTTTTCGAAGAACTCAAAACATACGACTTTAACACCGAACTCTGGACAAAGAAAGCCAACGACAAAGAGAAGGGAATCGCCTACTACCCTTCTCTTGGGGAGAATAACGCAGTTGGTGTAAAGTACACCACGGGTCTGCTGTTCGAGAGAACAGATAACGCTATTCCCACCTATGGACAAGATATTACTTTTAATGTAAAGGCACTGGTAAACTTTGTGACAAACGGAAAGAACATCTCTGCGGAAGATACGGAGGGCAGCTTTGAGATCCGGATCGAGGATACCCCGGTGGTAAATGCGGCAGAATTCCGGGACGGCACCGCAACCTACAATGCGCGGACTGCAGGTGCGACCACGTTTACCCTCGTCTACAAAGGAAATGACAATTCTTTCTTCTCTGAGAAGACGAAGAATCTGATCGTTGACATCGCCCCGGCTCCACTTACTGTAGTAGGTGAGGGCATTGCCCGTGGAACCTATGGCAATAAGCTGAGTGAACTCACAGTGACAGGACTGACGGCAAAACTGGGAACCGAGATCATCGGCGGAACCTGGCGGATCGACGGAGACGAGGTTCCTTGTGTCGGAGACGATGGAACCTACACGGCAACATTTACCCCGGCACAGCATCCGGAATACTATCAGCCGTTGACTGCACTGGTGAAGCTGGAAATTGAAAAGGCGGAAGTTTCGGCAATTCCAATGCAGAATTTATATTACAGTTGGGCAGCCAAAGGAGAGAAGGAAGTACAGATACCGGGACTGCCGGAAGACAGGGGAACGACAGAATTAATCAATATGGTAAAGTCAGATGATGCTAACGTTTTGGCAACAGACCAGGCTATCAGATATTCGGAAGGTAAGCTGATATTCACATTGGGAGAAAACACCATGGAGGATATCAAGCATTCTGCGGCTATTCAAATTGTATTGAGGTCGCAACATTATAAAGACATCTGTGTGAATATAACCATACATCGTACCGAAAGAGCAGACCGCGAGGATACCCCGGATCCGGATGCCTTTGACATGACCTTTACCGTCAGCGGCAATGATCTGGCGGCGCAGATCACCACAGATCGCACTGACGTGGAGTTCAGCTTTGATGGAACGGACTGGGGGCAGACCAAATCCACCGGAGTCGGTCACAACAAGAAGGTGACTGCACAGATCCGCTATGCGGAAACCGATGATTATAACGCAAGCCCCGCCGTATCGAAGACATGGAACTCCGGTCACGGCCCGCTGAACCGCCACGACCGGGTGGAACCCACCTGTCAGGCAGAGGGCAGCATCGAATACTGGACCTGCGACGTCTGCGGACTGTATTTTGCATCCGCGGACGGAAGCAAGAGCATAACAGCGACAGAGATCGTTCTTCCGAAGACGGATCATAGCTGGGCAGAAGGATATCTGTCCGATATGACCGGACACTGGCATAAGTGTGGTGTCTGTGGAATCACCAGCAATACGGAAAAGCATGCATCCGGTGGCGCGGCCACCACAGAACGGGCGGAGATCTGTACGATCTGCGGTTATGAGATCGCACCGAAGAAGCCTGCTGCCAGTAACGACGATGACGATGATGACGACGATGACAGCAGTCAGGCGTCCAATACGGACCAGAAGGCCACGGACGCAGCAACCCCTCCCGCAGCCACGGCAACGCCTGCCACACCCGGTGTGGTAAAGCCTTCTGTAATTCCCGTGCCCCCGACAACACCCGCTGCGGACGAAAACCGTAAGGAAGATGCGGCAAAGCCCTCCGGGGAGGCACAGGACACGCAGGAATCGAGTGGAGAAGCACCGCAGGAGGAGCGGATAGATTCCATGACCGCCCAGACTTCCGGCTCTCAGGAATCCGGCACAGAGCAGATAACGGAGACCTCCGGTAAGGGAACGAACGCAGGCCGCGTGGCGGCAGCGGCAGCAGCCGGAACCGTAGTGGTCGGCGGTGGCGGCGCAGCTGTCTACGTGACCATGATCAAAGGAAAGTTTAAATTCAAATAACGCATGATAAGATGATAAGCGAACCTCAGAGGCCCGGTGCTTCTGAGGTTTGTTTTGCCATAGGGGAGAAATCTGCCGGAAATTACAACAAACTATTTTCAGATGAAAATAAATGTATTAAAATAGAAATAAGTATTGGCAGAACGAAGACAGTTTTGCATAGTTACAGCAAACGCAAGAGAAAATAATGAAATATAGAAAACGGAGGATCCTACGATGAAGAGAATCGGAATGTTGACGAGCGGTGGTGACTGCCAGGCATTAAATGCTGCCATGAGAGGTGTGGTGAAGACCCTGGCGAACAGTAAGGAAGAGGTCGAGATCTATGGCTTCCTCGATGGCTACAGAGGACTGATTTACGGTAATTTCCGCATGCTGACAGACAAGGATTTCTCCGGCATCCTTACCAAGGGCGGCACGATCCTGGGAACCTCCCGTACCCCCTTCAAGACGATCCAGGATCCGGATCCCAACGGACTGAATAAAGTCGAAGCCATGAAGCAGAATTATTATAAGCTGCAGTTGGACTGCCTGGTAATTCTCGGTGGTAATGGCACCCACAAGACTGCGAACCTGTTGCGCAAGGAAGGACTGAATATCGTGACCCTGCCCAAGACCATCGACAATGACCTGTGGGGCACCGATATGACCTTCGGTTTCCAGAGTGCGGTGGATATTGCAACGGATGCCATCGACTGCATCCATACCACAGCAGCTTCCCACGGCAGAGTATTTATCGTGGAAGTTATGGGACATAAAGTAGGGTGGCTGACCCTGAATGCCGGAATGGCAGGCGGTGCGGACATCATCCTGCTCCCGGAGATCCCTTATGATATCGATAAGGTGATCGAGAAGATCGAAGACAGGGACAAAAAGGGCTGCCGTTTTACCATTATCGCCGTGGCTGAGGGTGCGATTTCCAGGGAAGATGCTGCCCTGACCAAAAAAGACTACAAGAAAAAGATGGAAAAATATCCGTTCCCTTCCGTATCTTACGAAGTGGCTGCACAGATCCAGGAGAAGACCGGCAGAGAAGTACGTGTCACCGTACCCGGCCATATGCAGAGAGGCGGAAGCCCCTGCCCTTATGACAGAGTATTCGCCAGCCGTCTGGGCTCCGAGGCAGGCAAGCTGATCCTGGATAATCAGTATGGATTCATGGTAGGTTACAAGAACCGTGAGATCGTAAGGGTTCCGTTAGAGGATGTAGCGGGCAAGTTAAAGACCGTGGATCCCGATGCTACCATCGTACAGGAAGCGAAGCTGCTGGGCATCTGCTTCGGCGATTAAGACAGAAAATGAATGAGTAACTATTTTCGCCAAGCATCTGCTAATATTTGATGGCTCTGAATAGTTACAAGGAAGAGAGAAAAAACATGTCATATACAGCACTATACCGGAAATTCCGCCCGGACGCTTTTTCCGATGTCAAGGGTCAGGATCATATCGTGACGACATTGAAGAATCAGCTGCGGGCGAACCGGATCGGCCATGCGTACCTGTTTACCGGAACAAGAGGTACCGGTAAGACCACGGTGGCCAAGATTTTTGCGAAAACAGTGAACTGCGAACACCCCACAGAGGACGGCCCCTGTGGGGAATGCCGTATTTGTAAGGCAATCGCAGCAGGAGCCAGCATGAATGTCATCGAGATCGATGCGGCTTCCAACAACGGTGTGGATGAGATTCGTGAGATTCGTGATAAGTCGACCTATGCTCCAAGTCGGGCGACTTACAAGGTCTATATTATCGACGAGGTTCACATGCTTTCGACAGGTGCCTTCAATGCTCTTTTGAAGACTTTGGAAGAACCAACTGAAAATGTGGTCTTTATCCTGGCGACCTCTGAATTACATAAGATTCCAGCAACCATCCTCTCTCGTGTTCAACGTTTTGAGTTTAAATCG
>OGJN01001103.1_pt1 | contig 11836 bp, 11 predicted proteins | sample 1572221 | NCBI WGS metagenome assembly OGJN01 (sample SAMEA2582148, study PRJEB24529) | metagenome | biome: Human gut stool | place: China | collected 2011 | reverse complement strand
TTAAATTTCTTTTTTATATTTTTTTGTGCTTCTCCAAATTGTGAGCGATGAGCTTCATCAAAAATAAATACAACCTGCTTATTATAAATTTCCAAATTCGTCTCTGATTTTATAAGATTATTCATCTTTTGAATTGTAGTAACAATAATTTTATTGTCATCCTTCTCAATATTACGTTTTAATCCAATGGTATTTTCCGAACCATTTACACTGTCAGGTGAAAAACGCTGGTATTCCTTCATCGTCTGATAGTCCAAATCTTTTCGATCAACCACAAAAAACACCTTATCAATATAATCCAGTTCTGTTGCTAATCTAGCCGCTTTAAAACTCGTAAGTGTTTTACCCGAACCTGTTGTATGCCAAATATATCCACCACTTTCTGTTGTTCCCCACTTTTTTGCATTATAAGAGCTTTTGATTTTCCACAAGATTCGCTCTGTTGCTGCTATCTGATAAGGACGCATAATTAATAAGTTATTACTTGTATCAAAGACGGAGTACGTCAATAAAATCCTTAAAATCGTATTTTTTTGAAAAAATGTCGCAGTAAAATCTTTTAAATCTTTAATCAATGTATTATCTGCTTTCGCCCAGTTCATCGTAAAATCAAAACTATTCTTATTTCTTTTTGTTGTATTTGCAAAATATCGACTATCCGTACCATTAGAAATTACAAATATCTGCAAATATTTATATAAAGAATTATCTGAGTTAAAACTCTCTTTACTATATCTATTTATCTGGTTAAAAGCCTCTCGAATAGCGACTCCCCTTTTCTTAAGTTCAACTTGGATAAGTGGCAAACCATTCACCAGAATCGTTACATCATAACGGTTAGCCTGCGTTCCTGTTTGCTCAAACTGAGAAATAACCTGTACTTTGTTCTTTACTATATCTTTTTCATCCTTCTTTACAAGATATATATTTTTGATATGACCATCATCAAATACAAAATCATAAATATAATCATCATGAATTTTGCGAGTTTTGTCTATATGATTATCACTTGCTTTATCTAAATATTCCTCACAAAATCTTGTCCACTCAGAATCAGTAAATTTAACATCGTTTAATATCTGCAATTGTACTCGCGCATTCTCAAACATTGCTTCAGGTGTTGTTAGGTCTGGTAAATATTCATACCCTTGATTTCTTAAATCCTGTATGAATTCATGCTCCAAATCAGCTTCTGTCTGATATGTACCAGTTTCACGCACACATGATGCATATTTTTCATATTTGTCTAATACAATAAAATTATTTGATTCTGCGATAGAATTATATTCATACATTATTCTGCCTCCTTCCAAAATTTTGCGTTATCTATTAAATGTTCGAGTAGTAGTTTCACCGTTTGTTTTTCCGCTTCTGTTGGCTCTTTTACTTCTTCATTTAATAATGTCCTATGACTATAAAAATTCATTACACGTTTCGCATACACTTCTTTATCGTCAGGTAATAAATCCGACCACTTCTCATATCCTAGAAAATTGGCTGCCTTTTCATATAGATTTCTCAGCAACGTAAAATGATACTTTTCAACCTTATTTTCTTCAATTGCTCGCTTAAGTATCCCTATCAGATGATGATGATAAGAAAAATTTTCATTAGAATCACCAAATTTTGTATCTAACTCATAACTTCCGTCCTCATTTTTCTCCAACATATATCCATTATTTTTAATTTTAAGTTCGTTATATAACACGTTATAAAAAAGCGGACTATGTGTTGTAATAATAAATTTTAAATCTGATTCACTTTTACGAATTACATCCGAAAGATTCACAGCCATCTGAATCAAATGATTATCATCCAGCGAAGTCACTGGATCATCAATGAATATGTATTCCAGTTGATTCAACTTGTCTGTCTCCCTATCGCTTTCCTCAGGCACATTTAATACTGATACAACCTGTTCTAACAAACTATAAAAAATGCTCCAGACAAAGTTGCTTTCTTCACCTTTAGATATTTTAATATTTTCTATGTCCTCATCATTTCCCTTTTTTAGTGAAAACGTAACCTCTGAAAAATCTTCATTAAATTTCGGTGTTAATGCATGATTATTAATGTACTCTTGAAAATTACTAATCACATTCAATTCCTGTCCCTGTTCAACAAAGACCCACTCTGTAAACGCATTTGGATGAATTTTCAATTTTAAATTAGTATCATTATCCAAATCATTATCCCAATAAAATAAATCTTCGGTAAAGGCATTGTAATATAGTATCTTTTTGCTCGCCAATCCGTTTTCTTCTTCTAATTCATTTTTAGGTGCAATCAATTCTTTAAATGCCCTCGAAAGTCGTGTTTTACCAGTACCATTAAAAGCATATATTAGCTGTACTTTTTTATTGCACTCCTTCAGTTGTATTGCAATCTCATCTAAACTTTTCCCCATAGTATACCTCTAGTTCTTCATTTAAAATGATAATAGTTTATCTCTATAATATTCGTATTGCTTTTGTCTCTGCTCAATTTCGGCAGGCAGCCCGTCTACAATATCATTACAAAGTATATCAAAACGATTGAGAATATCTACAATTCTATTTTGTTCAGCTATTGATGGTAATGGAATAATAACATCATTAAGTTTATCCGGTGTCACCTCGATTACCTTTGTTCCATGTGCATATTTTTGCTTTTGGCTAAAAAACATACTTGTGTGAAAATAATATGATAAATACTTTGCATTCTGATTATGATGTAAAATAGCTGTATGCCCACTCACTGCAATCTTATTTTTTCCCGTCCAAGCTACACATTTGCACACATCTTCAATATTTTCGCTTGTAACTGCCATTATAATATCATTGGGTTCTGCAAATTTTGATTTATCTGCGGCAGTTTGGGTAATCATTGTAATTGTCTTACTAGCACTCGTTCCATAATAAGTATATATTTGCCCATAATGAATGCATGGAACTCCCTCTTCACAAAAATCTTTTTTCTGAAAGTTTCCTCCTCTTGTAATCGTAGCAATATCACTTAATTTAACAACCGCATAACCAAACACGTACTGTAAAAGTTTAATCAAGCTCTGTCTGTCTGTCTGTCTGTCTGTCTGTCTGTCTGTCTGTCTGTCTGTCTGTCTGTCAAGATTGTGTTACCTGTTTCGGCAAATGTCAACAACTGATCTCGATAAAATTCATATTGTTTATTTCGTAATTCTATTTCCGCAGGTAATCCAATATTAAGATTCGAGCAAATTGATTCAAAATTGTCTAGCACATTTGCAAAACGTTCCTGTACCTCTAATGGTGGAAGCGGAATCTCTATGTTTTCTATTGATGGGACATTAGAGTGAACCACTTTGCTTTTTATTTTTCCTTTACTTTTTTGCAATCTCGCGTTATATGTCGAAAGAACATAAGAAAGATACTTAGGATTTTGTTTATGTTTCATAACAACAATATCACCACCAGCCAAACACTTTTCATGTCCTATATAAGCAATAGACTTTGCAATATCTTCAACACTTTCACCGGTAATAGCAAATAAAATATCTCCATGTTCAAAATACTTTGGCGATGAAACATATTCTAATTTTGTATGAGATATACACTTTTCAAACCACGTATTATAAGTAGTGTATATTTCTCCATATCTAACACAAGGAATCCCCTCAGATGTCACTTGGTCACGTTTAATTCCTGAACCACGATACATCTCGGTCGCAATATCTTTTAATTTGACAATTGGAATTTGCGTATCTACTGATAACATTGTATCCCGATAATATTCATACTGCTTTTTTCTGGCTGTAAGCTCGGCTGTAAGCTCGGCTGTAAGCTCGGCTGTAAGCTCGGTGAAATTGTCTAGAATGCGGACAATTTCACGTTGTATTGGCAATGGTGGAACAGGTATTTGAATATTTCCCATTACATTACTCATAAGCTTAGGATTCCCCATGCCACGTCTTACATATTTAGGTGCTTCTACTTTCAATACATGATAGAGATACTTTATCATACAATCTGAATTTATAACTTGAAGCAATCCACAGACATTTGTTACATTGAATTTTCCTTCTCTATAAAAGACCGTTCCGGCATTTGCCCCATCAGTCGTCCACGTTAGATATTCACCATCATAAGCATAAGTATTGATTTTTCCCAATTCACCATTATTTTCGGTTTGCGACGAATACACTGGATAATCTCCCACATTATTACTAATATCCTCTTTCGATATTACAATTCCTCTGCTTATACAACAAAGTTCTGATATCTTCTTTGATTGAACTCCATCTGGACACATCTCAGCAATCAGTTCATCTAATTTACTCATTTCCACCTTCACCTCCCTGCAACATTTTCTTTACTTCTTTATCAAAATCCGAAACAATTTTCTGTGTTTTATTAAATTCAACATATTCTGAAACAGCTTTTCTATCTGCTGTCTTCTTTGAGATTCTACCTTTGCCTTCCAGAACATCATATTTTCTAAATGCTAAAAATTCATTAATACTGGCTGCAAATTCCGTCATAGTAAATGTGTTTTCTCTCTCTATCAAATCTTCTATGTAATCAAAATATCCCGTGACAGCTCGTTCCAACTGACGAATCTGTTTCTCATCAAGATAATTCTTTGCAATCGTAACATCTGATTTTAAGATTCTTCCATCAGGAGAATTTTTCCATGTAGTTAATCCCATATGTTCTTTGGTATGGTCTGCTTTTGTGTCAATGATTTCTGCAGCAGTTTGTCCGGTAATTGCGTAATGAAACTTGTTTTGAACCATTGCATAAAAATCATGTGTTGTTTGAGAATCTTTGTCATAGTCAATACTGCACTCTGCAAATATGTCTGTTATCTGCTGCCATATTCTTCGTTCGCTTGCTCGGATAGAACGTACTCGTTCCAACAGTTCTTTAAAATAATCTTTACCAAACGCTGTTTTTCCCTGCTTCAAGCGTTCATCATCCATCGCAAAACCTTTTATCATATATTCCTTCAGAATCCCTGTTGCCCATATTCTAAAGTTTGTTGCTTTTCTTGAATTAACACGATATCCAACTGAAATAATTGCATCAAGGTTGTAGAACTCCATATTTCTTTTTATATCCCTTGAGCCTTCTTGTTGAACTATTTCCATTTTGGAAACAGTTGAAATTTCATTTAATTCACCCTCTGCATAAATATTTGCAAGATGCTTACTTATTGCTGGAACACCAACACCGAACAATTCAGCCATAGCTTTTTGTGTCAGCCAAATTGTTTCATCTTTTATTACGGCATTAACGGAAACATTTTCTTCAGGAGTATTATAAATCAAAAATTGTAATTCTTTATCCATAGTTACCCCTCTATTTCCGCAATAATTGCATCTATTTCAGAACGTAGTCTATCTATATTCTTCACTGTTTTCTTTATTTCTGCATTTAAAACATCAATATCAATAACCTCTCTTGTATCTTTCTTTTCCACATAAGAGCTTACAGATAAATCATAATTGCCTTCAGCTATTTTTTCATTATCAACATTTTGGGAAACATATTCTTTTTCTTCCTTACTATCAAATAGCTGCATGATGGCATCAATATGTTCCTGTGACAATACATTATTATTTGTCTCTTTTTTATAAAATTCTTCTCCACTTGCATCTATAAACTGAATTTTCGTGTCTGTTTTATGTTTTGAAAGCACCAGTATATTTACCGCTATGGATGTACCATAAAATAAATTTGGTGCAAGTGAAATAACTGTTTCAACAAAATTATTGTCAACTAAATACTTTCTAATCTTCTGTTCTGCTCCTCCTCGATAAAATATACCAGGAAAACAATAGCTGCCCGCCCTCTACCAGAAAGATAGCTAAGGCAATGCAGAACAAATGCAAAATCTGCCTTAGATTTCGGAGCAAGCACTCCTGCAGGTGCAAAGCGATCATCGTTAATCAGTGTTGGATCATCACTACCAATCCAGTTTATAGAATAAGGTGGATTAGACACAATTGCATCAAAAGGTTTTTCATCTCCAAATTGTGGGGCAGTAAGGGTATTTCCCAATGCAATATTAAACTTATCATAATTGACATTGTGCAAAAACATATTCATACGAGCAAGATTATATGTTGTATGGTTTATCTCCTGGCCAAAAAAGCCTTCCTGAATCACATGGTTATCAAATTGTTTCTTTGCTTGCAATAATAACGAACCAGAACCTGCTGCTGGATCATAAATCTTGTTAATTGTAGTTAGACCATGTGTCGCTAGTTTTGCTATCAATTTTGATACGCTTTGAGGCGTAAAAAATTCTCCGCCTGACTTACCAGCATTTGCAGCATAATTTGAAATCAAATATTCATATGCATCTCCAAATAAATCTATCTGATTATCCTCAAAGTTTCCAAAATCAAGTCCTTCAATGCCTTTAATAACCGCTGCCAAACGTGCATTTTTATCTTTTACTGTATTTCCCAATCGGTTGCTCGTAGTATCAAAATCAGCAAATAACCCTTTAATATCTTTTTCTGAAGGATAACCACTTGCCGAATTTTCAATAGCATCAAATATCGCTTTCAAATCTGTATTCAAACTTTCATTTGTATTTGCATTTTTAGCGATATTAGAAAATAATTGGCTGGGATAAATAAAATACCCCTTCGTTTTAATTGCATCGTCTATAATTTCTTTTGTAATGATTTTATCATCTAACTCTGCATAGTTTACACTTTCATCTCCACCTTCAATATAATTTGAAAAATTTTCACTGATAAAACGATAAAAAAGTGTTCCTAGTACATATTGCTTGAAATCCCATCCGTCTACAGAACCACGAACTTCATTTGCTATTTTCCATATTTGAGATTGTAATTCTGATCTTTGTGCCGCACTTGACATACCGATACCTCCAATGTTATATTAACCTCTATATAAGAGTCTTTATTCAAAAAAATCTGTAACCATTCAAATCCGAACAGTTACAGGATATTATACCACATTATAGCCAAAATCGAAAGTAAAGATCAATGTCCAAAAACATAACTTTTTCGTTACTTCTCCGTTGTTATCATCTCATTTTATCTTTGTGTAACTTTCTTACCAACACCTCTGTTTCCTCAATCCTCCTCTCCAACTGTTCCAGCGTTCCCACTCGGTTCTCCGCTTTTATCTCCTCCTGCACGCTCTCCACACTATACTGCTCTTTCGTCACAAGATTCTGATATGCCACCAGCCTATAATTATATCCCTCATTCCGATAATCTGAGAACACTGGTGCCACTTCTCCCTTACTCGTCTGCCACCTCATCAATCTTGGAAACCAACAGATTCCATCCACTATCAACTCCTTGAACGAATTAAGCAACTCTCCTAATGCAGTTAGGAGACCTCGGAAGCTATTGCCTGCTTGAATTTCCCTCTTTCCCTCTACGGCATTGGCATATTCCTCTATCAATGGAGATAATGGCATATAGGAAGCAATATACTGTTTCAGGTTAGATAGACTTTCCTTAAACTTCTCAAGCTTTGAAGCTTCTTCCTCATACTCATATAATTGCGATTTCATAATGGTAATCTGATAATCTAATTCCTCTGCTTGTGCCTCCTTGCTGCTAATATCTTTATTTATTTCATCCAGCTTCTCTTTTTGTGTTTTACTCACTTCCTTATATGCCAGTTTCTTTGCAAATAAATCTAGATCTGAATCCTTGACCTGCTCCTGCAATTCTTCCAAACGCTCAGTTTCTTTGACAACTTTATATTCCATAACCGACAAATCATGATTCCGTCCCAGCTTTTTCTCAGCAAGTTCTTCCTTCACATTGAACTTGAAACACGAACCTGCTTCTTCCCTTAGTTTATCCTGTAATATTACAGATAAACTTTCCGGAGTGAATACATTACGCTTGGACACCTTCTTTGCCAGTCCTTTTTTAGCACCTTCCCATACCGGAACTCCTACCACATGCATATGAGGACTTGCCTCGTCAAAGTGTATCACTGCATTTGCCACTTTGAAATTCGGAAGAAATCTTTCCATTGTGGATAACAGATAAGCATACACATTGTACATCTTTTCCTTTTTATCCGTATGTTCTTCCCAGAACTCCTTATCCCCACATTGAAAGATAATTTCAACTGCCATATCCTGATTCAGATTGGCTACATGTTCAAAGTAATCCTCTATCCGTCTGTCAGCCCGCTTTTGCTTTTGATTATATTGTTGTACCGCTTCGTCAAATTCCTGATGATAGACATTTTTCACATCCTGATACAAATCTTCCGTTCCCCTCAAAAGCAAAATATTGTCGGAACTGTATTCCGGCGATTTATACTTTCGCAAATTGTGTTTTGCTACTCCAAGCAATTTACTCTTACTTGTTATGGCACTCTTTCCATTGCTAATGTGTGCCGAGTAAGAAACATTACCCATAGGCACCTCTCCTTCCTTCTTAAATCAGATTTCCCACTCGCTTATCATCTTGGCTTTGCCATAGATGATAACCCCCTAGCACTTTTGTCAAATCCAATGTTCCATTGTCTCTGCCAAAAATGCGGGGCTCTCCGAGGGGTTTATCTTGCTACCGCAAGAGTTTAATAATCCGTACTTTTAATAACAGCAGATTCTAAATTCTTCTACAATTTAGAATCCGCTTTCTCTACTTTACAAATTCTTAAACTCTTTTCTCAGGCATAATCCATGTCCAGAAAGCTGTTCCATCTTCCTGCTTTCCTTTACCCGAGACAATCCCTAATTTCTTCTTAGCAGATAATAAAGTATTTCTCTTAATTCCCCTATGAGATGCTTCCTCGATAATGTCATTTGATGCAATCTCACTAGCACTTCCAAAAAACTCCTTTATAAATTCCACTGCTACATCCAACTTTTTCTTACCTCTGCCTTCATTTCCCATCAATAATTCATCAATGGTAATGTCATAAGGTCCGATACAAGTCATCCCTCTATCTTCTGTCATCTCAAATCCAATGGCATCTCCTGCCGGTGCTAAAGAGGATTTATCCTGTGCCATAATGCGAATATTCGGTTTATCCCGAAGTCTTGCAACTAAGAGAACACTTCTCGCTGTTGCTTGAATATCAATAGAACCAAGTCCCCTATAAGTTGATTTGCTTCCAGATGCTTTATTCATGTGACCAATCAAAATCACTGCACATTGATACTTTTCTGCAATCATTCCAAGCTTCTTTAATACCGGACGAATCTCATTTGCCCGATGCATATCTACTGTTGCTCCAATATATGCCTGAATCGGATCTAGAATAATCAGTTTTGCATTTGTCTCTACAATTGCCTGCTCTAACCTTTCATCCGTCATGCTAAGTTCTTTTTCTGTTTCATCAATTACTCGAATCATAGAACAATCTGCTCCATTTTGTTCCAGTCTCGGCTTAATCGTATCGTCAATTCCATCTTCTGCGGTCTGGTAAATAATATGAATTGGTTCATAAGGTCTATCATCATCACAGGGAAGTGGTAGACCTTTACTCAACATTGCTGCTAATTTTAGTACTAATGTTGTTTTCCCCTCTCCTGGATCTCCCTCAATAACTGTAATCTTTCCATATGGAATATAGGGATACCATAACCAGCTCACCTCTTTTGAAACTACTTCTTCCATGTGAATTAGCTTCAATTCTACTTTCTGTTCTTCGTTCATTGCTTTTTCCTCCTAAATTTTGTGTTGTCGGTATTAGGAGCCAATGGTATAATCATCTTGTTACATATGATAACGAGTGGCTCCGCTACTCTTATCCAAGTCCGAAGCTCTGCAAAGCCTCGGACTTTTCTTTTTTATCATCTGAATGTCTATTAGCACATCTTCATCACCACCTTTTCTTTTTATCTGTCATACTGCTTGTGATTCATTTCTGAAATATCCAGTCTCTTCCCAAACTCTTTTATCTGAACAGTAATAACTATATTCCGACGAATCAGCAATCTTTATTGCTGTCCCAAATTTGAGAATTCCTTGTTGAAGTCCAACCCTTACATACTGTGCATCCTTCCCAATTGCTGCTGCAATTTCCTTTATTGGTACATTCCGTCCTGTAAAAGCTGGTAAATCAACCTTATAGATTACTTCCGGCATCTCTACCACCTCCCTTGTTATAGAGCATTATTTGCTCTGTTGTGTTTTGTATTATACAGACCTTTTATTGCTCTGTCAATAGTTTATAATTTGATGTTGACTATTTAATTTTAATATGTTACTTTAACTTATACAGGAGGTTGATATCATGAATACAGGTAAAAAAATTAAATTAATCCGAACTTTTCGTGGATTAACACAGAAAGAGCTTGGAGAAGCGTGTGGCATACACGAGGTAGCCATTCGCAAGTATGAATTAGGGAAGAATATTCCAAAACCAGAACAACTACGTAAAATTGCAGAAGCTTTGAATGTTAATGTAAATGCACTAGTGGAATTTGATATTGAAGCTGATGGAGACGTATTACCATTACTCTTTGCAATTGATGAAGTATTTGATATTTCATTAAAAGAAGTCGATGGAGAACCTGGTATGTTTTTTAATAACAAAAGTCTCATTCAATTTTTAAAAGACTGGCAGGCTATGAAAGAGTTACTCGCATCCGGAAGCCAGACCGCAGACAATTATGAGATATGGAAAACCATACGTCCAAGTGTTACAAAAGTAGTCCATGAGGATTAAGTATTTATCTGTTCGCTTATCAGCTTGCTGAATTTAAAGCGAAAGGAATGGTGCTTATGAAGTTACCCAACGGATACGGAAGCGTTGTAAAACTTTCCGGAAAAAGAAGAAAGCCTTATCAGGTCAGAAAGACAACAGGCTGGCACTACGATAAGGAAAAGGACAGACAAGTTCAGGATATGATTACAGTTGGATACGCTGCTACAAGAGCTGAAGGCTTACAGATGCTTGCAGAGTACAACAATAATCCATTCGATACCAAAGCTGCCAAGATGTCCTTCTCTGATGTATATGAAGAATGGTCCAAGCGTAAGTATCCTACTGTATCCGAATCCAATGTCAAAGGATATACCGCATCCTATAAAGCCTGCGGTACCCTCTACAACAAAGTTTTTAAGGATATTCGATTAGTGGATTTGCAAAATGTCATTGATACCTGTGGTAAGAATTATCCTACTCTCAGGAAAATCAAAGTGCTTTTCAATCAGCTTTACGATTACGCCTTGAAAAACGATATTTGCAACAAAGATTATTCCAGTTTTGTGGATGTAGCACAGTACAAAGACCGCAACCCGAATAAGTATGACAGAAACAAATTTGAAAAGGATGAAATTGAGAGAATCTGGGAACAGAAAGATGATAAGTATTATCAGATTGTTCTGATGCTTCTCTACAACGGAGTCAGAATTTCAGAATTGCTTGATTTGAAAAAGGAACATGTTCACCTCGATGAACAGTACTTTGATGTAATCAGCAGTAAAACAGAAAACGGCATCCGAAAAGTGCCGATTGCCGACAAGGTTCTTCCCTTCTACAAAAGTTGGTACGAATCCACCCCCGACTGTGCATACTTGCTGCATACGGAAGACGGTAAGCATTTTACCTACAGAAACTACTATGACAGCTACTTTCATCCATTAATGGAGCAGTTAAAGATTAACCGCACACCGCACTGTTGCAGACACACATGCGTGTCCATGTTGGCAGAAGCTGGCGTAGATCAGACGATTATTAAGAAGATCGTGGGGCACTCCGGAGCTATGACACTTACAGAAAAGGTATATACCCACTTTGATATTAAGGAGTTAGTAGATGCGATTAATCGAATTTAGCAATCAATCGGTGTCATTCGCAGATTGCAAAGCAATCTTGCTCATGTTGCGCTGGCGCGCTATATCATCCAGCAAATA
>OGJN01001100.1_pt1 | contig 11862 bp, 10 predicted proteins | sample 1572221 | NCBI WGS metagenome assembly OGJN01 (sample SAMEA2582148, study PRJEB24529) | metagenome | biome: Human gut stool | place: China | collected 2011 | reverse complement strand
TGATTTGTAATCTCGGGGTCGTTGGTTCGAATCCGACAAGAGGCTCAAAAAAAGAGATATATCAGCGATGATATATCTCTTTGTCTTTATGATATTTCGGTTCAGTTTGAAAACGGCACTTATTTTATTCTTTTGTATCCGTATACAGCGTTATTGCCTATCTCTTCTTCGATGCGCAACAACTGATTGTATTTAGCCATACGGTCTGAACGGCTTAAAGAACCGGTCTTGATTTGACCGCTGTTGGTGGCTACGGCAATGTCTGCAATCGTGGAATCTTCCGTTTCGCCGGAACGATGGGATGTAACGGTTGTGTAGCCATGACGGTGCGCCATTTCGATGGCATTCAGCGTTTCTGTCAGGGAGCCGATTTGATTTACCTTAATCAGTATAGAGTTTGCGCAACCTTTTTCGATACCCATGGCAAGGAAATCTACATTGGTGACAAATAGGTCGTCACCTACCAGTTGACAGCGGTTTCCGATGCGGTCGGTCAGTTTCTTCCAGCCATCCCAGTCGTTTTCGCTCATGCCGTCTTCGATAGAGTCGATAGGATATTTGTCAATCAACTCTTCCAGATAATCTACCTGCTCGTTGGCTGTACGTTTTTTGCCTTTCTCACCTTCGAATTTGCTGTAATCGTAAATGCCGTCGTGATAGAATTCGGAAGAAGCGCAGTCCATGGCAATCATCACATCCCTGCCTGGTTCGTAGCCGGCAGCCTTAATGGCAGCAATGATCGAGTCCAAAGCGTCTTCTGTGCCTGTCAAGTCGGGAGCGAAACCGCCTTCGTCGCCTACAGCAGTACTAAGTCCGCGGTCATGCAATACTTTCTTTAAGGCGTGGAACACTTCTGCGCCCATACGCAGACCTTCACGGAAAGAATTCGCCCCTACCGGACGTATCATAAATTCCTGGAAAGCGATGGGGGCATCACTGTGCGAACCGCCATTGATGATATTCATCATCGGAACAGGCATTACATATGTATTTGTTCCACCGATATAGCGATAAAGGGGGATATCAAGGTATGCCGCCGCTGCTTTGGCTACGGCAAGCGAAACCCCCAAGATTGCATTTGCACCCAGATTGGATTTGGTCTTTGTGCCGTCCAAGGCCAGCATGGTATGGTCGATACTCATTTGTTCAAGAACCGACATGCCAATCAACTTGGGAGCGATGATATTATTAATATTGTTAACGGCTTTCAGTACTCCCTTGCCACCATAGCGTTTTTTATCACCGTCACGCAGTTCTAGGGCTTCATGTTCGCCAGTGGATGCACCGGAGGGTACGGAAGCGCGGCCGATAAAGCCGGACTCTAATATTACATCAACTTCTACGGTAGGGTTTCCTCTTGAATCAAGAATCTCACGTCCGATAATCTTTTCTATTTTCATCTTATTTTATTTTAAATGTAAATTCCATAGGTATAACAAGTGAAAATGGAAAATTGTTCAGTCTTTTATTACGAGTCCCAGCAGGCTTGTCAGGTCCATGGCTTGGTGGGTACTGACGATAGCTCCCCGTATATCCGGCAGATTGACGTGAATACCCTCGATATGCGAATCGCTCAAGTCAATGCCCCTGAGCGGAGTATGCGAAAATTCCGCTTCTACTAACTCGCAATTGGTAAAAGCGATGGAAGTCAACTTGCAGTCGTTGAAGTCGCTGTTGCGCAAATCGCAGGTGGTGAACTCCGCCTGATTGATTTTACTCATGGAAAAATTGAGGTATCTCGCATTGCAATCCTGCATCCTGCAATGATTCAGGATTGTTTCTGGCAGATTTGTGCCGACCAGTTTACAGGAAATGAATTCTACCCGAAAAAGAGAGCTTTCTGCAAATGATATGTTGGACAAATCGCAATGCTCGAAACGGACATCCGTAAAGTGAGTAGCTTTCAGTTTACAGTTGTTGAACTGTACATGGCTGAAAGTGCAATTGGTGATACTTTTATAAGAACAATCCATTGATTCTTCCATTTGTTTGCTGAAACATATCCCTCTGACAGTTTCTTCGGTCCTAAGCCATTCTTTGAGTGATTTGGAACTCTCGACTTGACTTTCAAAAGTGGGGGAGATGACCCGTACGGGCGGCATGCTGAAGGGTTTGCCTGTTCTCATGATTGCTGTTTTAAAAGGTCTTCCCTAAGATATTTCCGCCCCATACTGCAAATATTCCCAACAAGATACTTAATAAGGTATATAGGGCGAATAATCCGTAAAATCCTTGTTTAATCAGAATCAATCCGTCGTTGGAAAATGTGGAAAAAGTGGTGAAGCCACCACACAAGCCGGTAGTCAGCAACATTCTTACTTCTGCGGATAAGTTGAAGCGGGCGGATAAGACGTAGAACAATCCTATCAGGAAGCCTCCGATGATGTTTACGGCAAATGTAGCCCAAGGAAAGGAGTAGGGTACTATCCGTTCATGGAGTGCCATTTGCACGCAATAGCGCAATACGCTGCCTGTGCCGCCGCCAAGAAATATGGCTATCAATATTTTAGTCATAATAATTGAAGTCTGGTATTGAGTTGACAAAGATAGTGTTTTCATTCCATTTGTATTTCCGAGTGAGCGGTATTTCTTTTAAAAAACAGGTTTATAATCACTTATGCAAACGTTTGCTTTTATTTCATATCTATTTTCATTTGATAACCTTAAATCAGGAGACTTTCCTGCTTATATTTGCATCAAATAAATTATAAATCATAGCATGAGAAACATGAAAGCAATTTGCATTAAACTAACCTGCTTCCTGCTCGTACTTTCTATGAGTAGTGCAGCAATGGCCGAGAGCATCACCTCGCCCAATGGACAACTTCAATTAAACTTCTCCGTCAATTCTCAAGGTGAACCTGTTTATGAACTTTTCTACAAAGGAAAAGCTGTTATAAAGCCCTCAAAGCTGGGTTTGGAATTGAAGAATGATCCAGGACTGATGAACGGATTTACTCTGGCCGATACCCAAACGTCTACATTCGACGAAACATGGGAACCGGTGTGGGGTGAGGTGAAACAAATCCGCAACCATTATAATGAAATGGCTGTAACGCTGGACCAAAAAGCGCAAGACCGTAATATTATCATCCGTTTCCGTCTTTTCGATGATGGCCTCGGTTTCCGTTACGAGTTTCCTTTACAAAAGAATTTGAACTACTTTGTTATTAAGGAAGAACGTACCCAATTTGCCATGACGGGTGACCATAAGGCGTTTTGGATTCCGGGTGATTATGATACGCAGGAGTATGACTTTACAGAGTCCAAACTTTCTGAAATCTGCGGTCTTATGAAATCTGCCATTACCGGTAATGCGTCGCAGACACAATTCTCTCCGACAGGCGTACAGACTTCCCTTCAGATGAAAACGGCGGACGGCTTGTATATCAATCTGCACGAAGCTGCCTTGGTAGACTACTCCTGCATGCATCTGAATCTGGATGATAAAAATCTGATTTTTGAATCTTGGCTGACGCCCGATGCAGTAGGTGATAAAGGTTATATGCAAGCTCCCTGTAAATCGCCGTGGCGTACGGTGATTGTCAGTGACGATGCACGCGATATTCTTGCTTCCAAGTTGACTTTAAATTTGAACGAACCTTGCGCTTATGAAGATGTTTCTTGGATTAAACCTGTGAAATATGTAGGAGTATGGTGGAAAATGATTGCCGGTAAAAGCACTTGGGCGTATACGGATGACCTGCCTTCTGTTAAGTTGGGCGAAACGGACTATTCCAAAACAAAACCTAACGGACGTCATGGCGCCAACAATGAGAACGTGAAGAGATACATAGATTTTGCCGCTTTGACCAGGTTCTGGTAGAAGGTTGGAACGAAGGTTGGGAAGACTGGTTCGGACACTCCAAAGATTATGTTTTCGACTTTGTGACTCCGTACCCCGATTTCGATGTGAAGATGTTGAATGCATATGCCAAGAGTAAAGGTGTTAAACTGATGATGCACCATGAGACTTCTTCTTCCGTCCGCAACTACGAACGCCACATGGACAAAGCTTACCGGTTTATGGTCGATAACGGTTATAATGCTGTGAAGAGCGGTTACGTAGGAGATATCATCCCGCGTGGCGAACATCATTACGGACAATGGATGAACAATCACTATCTTTATGCCGTAAAAAAAGCTGCCGACTATAAAATCTGTGTCAACGGCCATGAAGCCGTACGTCCTACCGGTTTGTGCCGTACTTATCCGAATCTTATCGGCAACGAATCTGCCCGTGGCACTGAATACGAAGCATTTGGCGGTAGCAAGCCGTTTCATACCACACTACTTCCGTTCAACCGTCTTATCGGCGGACCGATGGACTACACTCCGGGTATTTTTGATACAAAACTGGATTTCATGGGCGACCTGCCTCACGGACAGGTACAAACTACGCTTGCCAAGCAGTTGGCTCTTTATGTAACCCTTTACAGTCCGTTGCAAATGGCTGCCGATCTAGTGGAGAATTACGAGAAGCACATGGATGCATTCCAGTTCATCAAAGATGTAGCCGTAGATTGGGACGACAGCGAATATATTGAAGCTGAACCGGGAGATTACATTACCGTAGCCCGTAAGGCGAAAGGTACTGATAATTGGTTTGTAGGCGGCATTACAGATGAAAATGCCCGCACAGCCGGCTTTACTCTCGATTTTCTGACACCGGGCAAGCAATATGTAGCTATTCTGTATGCCGATGGTAAGGATGCCGATTACAAAGAGAATCCTACTTCCTATCAGATAAAGAAAGGTATTGTAACCAACAAAACCAAAATCTCCGTTTGGGAAGCACGTAGCGGTGGTTTCGCATTGAGCTTGATTGAAGCTACTCCGGCTGAGAAGAAGAGTGTGAAAAAATGGAAATGATTAAGGTAAAAAGAAATTCTTAATTAGGTATTGGTAACCTCCCCGCAGGACTGACTTCTTTGTTTTGGCGGGGAGTTTTTTATTATTTTTAGAGGTGGAATATATCGCTCACAAGGAAACTTCTTTGTACCTTTGTGCCCGTTAATAAAATAACTAATAACACAAGGAACTTATGGGAGGTTTTTTCGGGACAGTCGCCAAGGCAAGTTGCGTGGCGGATTTGTTTTACGGCACAGATTATAATTCGCATTTAGGGACAAAACGTGGCGGTTTGGCTACTTATGATCAGGATGAGGCTGTATTTACACGCTCCATTCATAATTTGGAAAGTACCTATTTCCGTACGAAATTTGAAGACGAACTGGATAAGTTCAAGGGAAATTCCGGCATCGGAATTATCAGTGACACAGACCCTCAACCTCTTATTTTAAATTCCCATCTCGGTCGTTTTGCCATAGTTACGGTTGCCAAGATTATGAACCTGAAAGAGTTGGAAACCGAACTTCTGGAGCAAAATATGCACTTTGCCGAATTAAGCTCCGGCAAAACCAATCAAACGGAACTTATCGCTTTGCTGCTGATACAAGGTAAGACTTTTGTAGACGGCATTGAGAATGTATACAAGCATATTAAAGGTTCATGTTCCATGCTGCTGCTGACTGAAGACGGCATTATTGCCGCCCGCGACCGTTGGGGGCGCACTCCCATTGTTATCGGTAAGAAAGATGGAGCATATGCAGCCACAAGCGAATCGAGTAGTTTCCCGAACTTGGGATATGAAATAGACCGCTATCTGGGACCGGGCGAGATTGTCCGTCTGCATGCAGAAGGGGTGGAACAGATGCGCAAACCTAATGAGGAGATGCAGATATGTTCTTTCCTATGGGTTTATTATGGCTTTCCCACTTCATGCTATGAGGGAAAGAATGTGGAAGATGTACGCTTTGTTTCCGGACTGAAAATGGGACAGACCGATACCTCGGAAGTAGATTGTACGTGCGGCATACCCGATTCCGGTGTCGGTATGGCGCTGGGATATGCCGAAGGAAAGGGAGTGCCTTATCATCGCGCCATTTCAAAATATACTCCGACTTGGCCGCGTAGTTTCACTCCCAGCAGGCAGGAAATGCGTTCGTTGGTGGCAAAGATGAAACTCATTCCCAACCGTGCCATGCTGGAAGGTAAACGCCTTCTGTTTTGTGACGATTCCATTGTCCGTGGAACTCAGTTGCGCGATAATGTAAAGGTGCTTTATGAGTATGGAGCGAAAGAAGTACATATTCGTATTGCCTGTCCGCCGTTGATATATAGCTGTCCGTTTGTTGGCTTCACAGCATCCAAAGGAGATTTGGAGTTGATTACCCGCCGTGTCATTAAGGAGTTGGAAGGTGATGAAAACAAAAATCTTGAGAAATATGCCACTACAGGTTCGCCGGAGTACGAGAAAATGGTAGAAGTTATCCGTGAGCGTTTTGGACTGTCATCATTAAAGTTCAATACGCTGGAAACATTGGTTGAGGCTATTGGTCTGCCTAAATGTAAACTTTGTACCCATTGTTTTGATGGTAGCAGTCACTTTTGATTGACAAAATAGTTATTAATGAATGAAAAAGGGTCGTGAATTGCTTGGCAGTTCACAATCCTTTTTTTAATTTTACGGCAGTAAAATAGTGATTAGGGTTTAGTGATAAGTGATTAATGCCGTTCGGATAAAAGGAGGGCGCGGTTGTAGCCTACTGACCGTTAATCGTTCATCACTAACCACTAATCGCTAATCACTAACTATAATCACTATCATCATGACTTTAGTAGAACGTTTTTTAAAGTATGTAAGTTTCGATACGCAATCGAATGAGGAAAGTGGGGTAACTCCGAGTACTCCGGGGCAAATGGTATTTGCCAGGTTCTTGAAAGAAGAATTGGAAGCTTTGGGGTTGGAAGAGATTACATTGGATGAGAACGGTTATCTGTTTGCCACTCTTCCTGCCAATATAGATAAGTCTGTACCTGTTGTCGGCTTCATTGCCCATATGGATACTAGTCCCGATATGAGCGGGAAAGATGTTTCCCCGCGCATTGTAGAGAATTATGATGGAAAGGACATTGTTCTTTGCGCAGATGAGCAAGTAGTTCTTTCTCCTGCTCGATTCCCCGAATTGCTCGACCATAAGGGAGAAGATTTGATTGTTACTAACGGAAAAACATTATTGGGTGCCGATGACAAAGCCGGTATTGCGGAGATTGTTTCGGCAGTAGCTTATCTGAAAGAACACCCTGAAATCAAACATGGTAAAATCCGTATCGGTTTCAATCCCGATGAGGAAATCGGTTTGGGTGCGCATAAATTCAATGTTGAGCAATTCGGTTGCGAATGGGCTTATACTATGGATGGCGGTGAAGTAGGCGAACTGGAGTTCGAGAACTTCAATGCGGCTTCTGCCAAGATTGTTTTCAAGGGACGCAATGTACATCCGGGCTATGCCAAAAACAAGATGATAAATTCTATCCGCGTAGCCAATCGTTTTATTTCCATGTTGCCCAGCCACGAAACACCGGAACATACCGAGGGGTACGAGGGCTTCTATCATCTTATTGGAATTACGGGTGAAGTGGAGCAGACCACGGTTACTTACATTATTCGCGATCACGACCGTGTCCGTTTTGAGAGCCGCAAGAAAGAATTTGAACACCTTGTCTGCAAAATTAATGCCGAATATGGCGAGGGTACAGCCGCACTCGAACTACATGACCAATATTATAATATGCGTGAGAAGATTGAGCCGGTGATGCATATCATCGATACAGCTTTTAAAGCTATGGAAGCCGTCGGTGTAGAGCCTCACGTAAAAGCTATTCGTGGCGGTACGGACGGTGCGCAACTTTCGTTCAAAGGCTTGCCGTGCCCCAACATCTTTGCCGGTGGTCTGAATTTCCACGGACGTTACGAATTTATTCCTATTCAGAATATGGAGAAAGCCATGAATGTTATCGTCAAGATAGCCGAACTCGTTGCCGCTAACAAATAAATCATAATCTATAACTTATAAGTCACACCATGAAAACCACTCCATTTACAGAAACGCACATCTCGCTGGGAGCTAAGATGCACGAATTTGCGGGATACAATATGCCTATCGAATATTCCGGTATCATTGATGAACATCTTACTGTTTGTCAGGGTGTCGGTGTGTTTGACGTCTCCCACATGGGAGAGTTTTGGGTGAAAGGTCCGCATGCTTTGGACTTTTTACAGACAGTCACCTCTAATAACGTAGCAGCCCTTACTCCCGGTAAGGTACAATATACTTGCTTCCCCAATGAGGATGGCGGTATTGTAGACGATTTATTGGTCTACCGGTACGAGCAGGAGAAATATCTGTTGGTAGTCAATGCTTCCAATATCGAGAAAGACTGGAACTGGTGTATGTCTCATAATACGATGGGAGCTGAGTTGGAGAATGCTTCCGACCGTATGGCGCAGCTTGCGGTACAAGGTCCGAAAGCTATCGAAGCATTGCAGAAACTGACACCTGTTAATCTTTCCGAACTTTCGTATTACACCTTTACGCATGGTGAATTTGCAGGTGAGCCGGATGTTATAATCTCCAATACCGGTTATACTGGAGCCGGTGGTTTTGAACTCTATTTCTATCCTGAAGCTGCAATAAAAATATGGAATGCCGTGTTTGAGGCTGGTGCGGAGTTCGGTATCAAACCTATCGGTTTGGGTGCTCGTGATACGCTTCGCCTTGAAATGGGATTCTGCCTGTATGGAAATGACCTGGATGATACCACGTCGCCTATTGAAGCTGGATTGGGATGGATTACCAAGTTTGTAGAGGGTAAGAACTTTATCAATCGTCCAATGCTGGAGAAACAGAAGACAGAGGGTACGGTACGTAAATTGGTCGGTTTTGAAATGGTAGATCGCGGTATTCCCCGTCACGGTTATGAGTTACAGAATCCGGAAGGTACTCCTATTGGAGTGGTTACTTCGGGCACAATGTCGCCTACCCGTAAAATCGGTATCGGTATGGGGTATGTGAAGCCCGAATATAGTAAGGTTGGTACGGAAATCTGTATTGATATGCGCGGCCGTAAGTTGAAGGCTGTGGTGGTGCGTCCGCCGTTTCGCGGGAAAGTCTGATTTACCTAAACAGGATGATGCGGTTTCCGTGGAAATTATGTCTTGCATGGGACTGACGTTGGGTAGTATGCATATAGTAAAAAAGGGAATCTGTAGCAGATTCCCTTTTTCCGTTTCTTTGAAAAACAGATTATTTCTTACGGTTACCGTAACGGCTCATGAATTTATCAACACGACCGGCTGTGTCAACCAACTTAGACTTACCAGTGTAGAACGGGTGAGAAGTGCTGGAGATTTCCAACTTTACCAACGGATAAGTTTCGCCTTCGAACTCGATAGTCTCCTTAGTATTTACTGTAGAACGAGACAAGAACACATCGCCGTTTGACATATCTTTAAATACTACCGGACGGTAATTTTCAGGATGAATACCTTTTTTCATTTCAATATTTGTTTTTTAATTTATATTCTGTTACTATTTTGGTAATAAATAGTGTAATGGTCTTTTTCAGTGCGCAAAGATAATGCTTTTCTATGAAATGAAAAAAGGTTTTTTGCAAAAAAAGCTGGCAATTGATAGGTTTATAACTTTTTATTTTAGATTTTTGCAGGAGATTAATATCATATCACCTATGAGAAAACTGATTGTATTCTTTTCTTTTTGGTTCAGCGCTACAATAGTTGTAGCCCAGAACACGGAACGCAAACTGTATAGCATAGCGTTTTATAATCTTGAGAATCTCTTTGATACCATCCATGATGCAGGTAAGAATGACTATGACTTCCTGCCTGATGGCAGTTACCGGTGGACTGCGAAAAAGTACGAAGCTAAACTGCATAATCTCTCGGACGTGTTGAGTGCCTTGTCGCGTAATCTGGTTCCTGAGGGACCGGCAGTAATTGGCGTGGCAGAAGTCGAGAATCATAGGGTACTGACGGATCTTGTCAGTCAGCCGGCTATGGCTAACTATAAGTTTGTTCATTATGAGGGACCCGACAGACGTGGCATTGACTGTGCACTTTTGTATGATCCGCAACAGTTTGCCGTGACGAACTCTAAACTGGTACTTTCCGCTCCGTTTGAAGGGGATACGGTGCATCTGACGCGCGGTTTCCTTATTGTAGACGGTAGAATGGCGGGTGAGCGTGTGTGTTTCATTGTGAATCACTGGCCTTCCCGCGGAGCGAAATCACCGGTGCGGGTGCATGCCGCCAGGCAGGTAAAGGCGTTGACGGACTCCTTGATGCATGAAGACAAAAAGCTGAAACTCTTTGTTATGGGAGATATGAATGACGATCCGATGGATGAAAGCATGCAGACTTTAGGGGCCCGTAAATATATATCAGGTATGAAAGCCAATCAGTTCTTCAATCCCTGGTGGGAAATACTGGAGGATAAGGGTGTGGGAACCTTGCTCTATCGTGGCAAGTGGAATCTGTTCGACCAGATTGTACTGTCCAGACCGTTGGTGAAAGCGAAAAAAGGACTGCGTTACGACCATAGCGAGGTTTTTATCCGCGACTACCTGATTCAGCAGGATGGTAAATACAAAGGTTCACCTTTGCGTACTCATGGCGGGCGCGTATGGCTGAACGGTTACAGCGACCATTTACCTACGATTATCTATCTGAAAAGATAATATATAATAATGTGTAAATAACAGGCCGGAAAATAAACTCGCTTTCCGGCTTTTTTGTTTATAGAGGTAAGAACGCAAAAGGAGAGAATGAACAGACAGATGCAAAAACTTTGTAATATAGAGATTACAATATTCTGTTAATTCAAGCCAATAGCTTTAAAATAGAATGGATTTGACTGGTGAGTAGAGGTATTTTATTCTTCTCTTGTTCTTCTTTTTAAAGGATAATGCTTACTTTTGCGTAGAATTTTAATTCACTAACAATAAACTTTAAACAAAATGGTTAATTACAAAGATTTAGGCCTTGTAAACACAAGAGAAATGTTTGCTCGCGCTATCAAAGGTGGATATGCAATCCCTGCATTCAACTTCAATAACATGGAACAGATGCAGGCTATCATCAAGGCTGCAGTAGAGACTAAGTCTCCGGTTATCCTTCAGGTATCTAAGGGTGCTCGCCAATATGCTAACGCTACTTTGCTGCGTTACATGGCTCAGGGCGCTGTGGAATATGCTAAGGAACTGGGCTGCAAACATCCTGAAATTGTTCTTCACCTTGACCACGGAGATACTTTTGAAACTTGTAAAAGCTGTATCGATTCAGGTTTCTCCTCAGTAATGATTGACGGTTCACATCTTCCATACGAAGAAAATGTTGCTTTAACAAAGAAGGTTGTTGACTATGCTCATCAATTCGATGTTACAGTGGAAGGTGAACTTGGCGTGTTGGCTGGTGTAGAAGATGAAGTATCTGCTGAACACCATACTTATACCAATCCGGAAGAAGTTATCGATTTCGCTACTCGTACAGGTTGTGACTCTTTGGCTATTTCTATCGGTACTTCTCATGGTGCATACAAGTTCAAACCCGAACAATGCCACGTAGATCCTGCTACAGGTCGTCTGGTTCCTCCTCCTTTGGAATTTGCCGTATTGGATGCTGTAATGGAGAAACTTCCTGGATTCCCTATCGTTCTTCACGGTTCTTCTTCAGTTCCTCAGGAAGAAGTTGATACTATCAATCAATTCGGCGGTAAGTTGGAAGCAGCTATCGGTATTCCCGAAGAGCAACTGCGCAAGGCTGCGAAGTCTGCAGTTTGCAAAATCAATATCGACTCAGACTCTCGTTTGGCTATGACTGCTGCTGTTCGTAAGGTGTTTGCTGAGAAACCGGCTGAATTTGACCCGCGTAAATATCTGGGTCCGGCTCGTGACAACATGGAAAAACTTTACAAGCACAAAATCGTTAACGTGCTTGGTTCT
>OGJN01001091.1_pt1 | contig 11935 bp, 19 predicted proteins | sample 1572221 | NCBI WGS metagenome assembly OGJN01 (sample SAMEA2582148, study PRJEB24529) | metagenome | biome: Human gut stool | place: China | collected 2011 | reverse complement strand
CGGCGACCACCGAGATCTACACTCTTTCCCTACACGACGCTCTTCCGATCTCGCTTACGCGACTTTGAACAAAGCCCCCTCTTCTCCCCAGAGGAGGAGGCTTGATCCAGAGCCGCGGGGGAAACCGCTCGGAACGCAGAGCCGTAGCGGGTCGGGTGATTCATCAGGCAGTAATGCCGGAGTTCTAGCACCACGATCACACAAGGATGAGCATCTGCAGCTCTTGCCGCACGGCAAGCCCTCATCCTCCCCCAAGGGCTCCCCAGTTTTTCAAAGGAGTCTCACATGGATCAACTTCACAAGCCGACAGAAGATGAGCGGCAACGCCGCATAGGGCGTCTCGTTGCCGGCAAAGAGATCGTAGATGTCGTCGGCTGGTACGCGACGCCTTCGGCCGCGAAGCGCTGGCTTGTCGTCGCCCATTGCCCCTTCTGTGGGAAGCCCTTCAAGGTGAAAGAACTCAGCCTCTACAGCAAAGCCGTCAACTGCGGATGCCGCCCCCGCGCAAACGGCGTCGCGTTGCGCGAGAGCGGGAACCTCACGATCAGTGGCGAGCGCTGCTCGGTTGCGGAGGGGGAGCGCCGACGCGAAGAAGCGATCAAGGCCGCGGCAATCCGCCGGCATGACAAGGCTGAACAAGACGGCCCGCTGTACGTGCCCGAGAACCCGTCTCTCAAAAAGTGGTATGGGCGGGATGCGATGGACCGGTTCACGAAGGATCGAGTCCTCGTGTACTGGATGACGCTGGACCGCGCCGCCTGCTGCCCCGCATGGCAGGACTTCGAGAAGTTCTACGGCTGGGCGATCAGCAACGGCTTCGCCCGTGAAAAGGTGCTCGTACGCCTTGACCGCACGAAACTGATGAGCCCTTTGACTTGCAAATGGAGTCTTCCATGAAATACCTTTTCGCGGACCTTGAGACCTTCTCTCCGCTCAATCTCCCCCAAGTCGGCAGCTTCCGTTATGCGGAAGACTGCGAGATTCTGCTGTGGGGCTACGCCGTCGACAACGAACCCGCCCGCGTCTGGGACCGCACGAACCCGCAGACCAAAGAGATGCCCGAAGCGCTTGCCAAGGCGCTCAAGGAAGTGCAGGCGGGCGAGCGCAAGATCGTCTGGCACAACGGCATGATGTTCGACACGGTTGTGCTTGCCGCCCACGGCTACCACATCCCACTCGAGATGATCGTGGACACCATGGTCATCGCCTATCAGCACGGGCTCCCCGGCGCTCTTGGCGACCTGTGCGACGTGCTCCGCATGCCGACCGACAAGGCCAAGGACAAGGACGGCAAGCGCCTCGTCCAGCTCTTCTGCAAGCCGCAGCCGGAGTGCTACAAGGTGCGTCGTCATGACCGCTACACGAAGCCCGAGGACTGGATCAAGTTCGTCAACTACTGTCGCCTGGACGTGGAAGCGGAGCGTGAGCTTTTCAAGGCGCTGCCCAAGTGGAACTGCACAGAGTGGGAGCACCGCCTGCAGGTGCTCGATGCCGAGATCAACCGCCGCGGCATGCAGATCGACGTCGACCTTGCCGAGGCCGCGGTTGAACTATCCGAGCGGAACAAGAAGCTCCTGGCCGAGGAGACTCAGCGGCAGACGAACGGTGAAGTCGGCGCCGCCACGCAGCGTGATGCGCTCATCGACTACATGGCTCGCGAGTACGGCTGGAAGATCGACACGATGACGAAGGCCGAGCTTGAGAAGCGCGTGGACGATCCGTCCGTGCCCGAGCCTGTTCGTGAGCTCCTGAAGCTTCGTCTCATGTCCACGAAGACTTCCATTCAGAAGTTCAAGGCGCTTCTGCGGCGCGTCAACAAGGACGGGCGCATGCGCGGCGGGCTCCAGTTCCGTGGGGCTTCGAGAACCGGGAGGTGGTCGGGTAGGGGCTTTCAAGGCCAGAACCTGGCTCGCCCCACAGTTTCACAGAAGGAGATCGACTTCGCTACCGAAGTGCTCAAGCAGCGAGACGGTACGTTCGAGTGCTTCTACGACGACCCATCGGTCATCCTTCCCAACCTTCTCCGCGGCGAGATCATCGCACCTGCCAGCAAGAAACTGATCGTCGCCGACTACTCCAACGTGGAAGGCCGTGTGCTCGCTTGGCTTGCCGGTGAGGAGTGGAAGCTTCAAGCCTTTCGAGACTTCGATGCAGGGCACGGGCACGACTTGTACAAGTTGGCCTACGCCCGAGCCTTCGGCGTGAAGCCTGAGGACGTGACGAAGCCTCAGCGCCAGATCGGCAAGGTGCTCGAGCTCGCGCTCGGGTATGGCGGAGGAGCCGCGGCGTTCGCCCGTTTCGCATCTGGGTATGGGATGAACCTCAACGAGATGGCCGAGTACGTGAAGTCGAGCGCACCGCGCGCCGACTGGCTTGATGCTGCCGACAGCTACTCGTTCTTTGCAGAAAAGAAGATGACGGGAGGGCTTGAGCGCGAGACCTTCATCGCTTGCGAGACCTTGAAGCGTCTGTGGAGAAAGTCGAACCCCAAGATCGTCCAGTTCTGGGCGAACGTCGGGCAGGCCGTGCAGAAGACCATCGTCTCTCGAGAGAGTGTTCGCGTCGGCTACGTCGCCTTCGCCAGGACTGAGAGCTTCCTCGTCATCCGACTGCCGAGCGGCCGCCTTCTTTGTTACCCGTCGCCGAAGACGAATCCGGGGGTCGGCAAGGACTCGTTCACCTATATGGGCGTTAATCAGTTCTCGCGCAAGTGGGAGAAGATCGAGTCATACGGGGCGAAAAACGTGGAAAACATTACCCAGGCAGTCGCTTGCGATCTCCTCTCCGAAGGGCTTCTCCGCATGGACGCTGCGGGCTACAAGACCGTGCTGACGATCCACGACGAAGCGATTACGGAAGCGCCCGACACCGACGAGTACACCTTCAAGAAGATGGAGCACCTGATGTCGACGCTGCCCGACTGGGCGCCCGGGCTTCCTCTCGTAGCGGCGGGCTACGAAGCCTACAGATACAGGAAGGATTAGACCATGGCCGAAGAGAAAGACCTGCGCCTGACGCCTCGCGAGTTGGAAATCCTACAGCTCACAGCGAAGGGCCTCGAGCAAACGCAGATTGCGGAAATCCTGGGCATTTCGTTCGCGACTGTCGTCGCGCACAGGAAGAAGCTCTTTAAGAAGCTGGGTGTCCACAACGCCGCCGAGGCGGTTTACGAAGCCTTCCAAATGGGGCTTTTAAAGGTTCAAAAATGAAAAAGCGAAACAAGAAGTACCGTCCGAAGCGCACGCACGCCCCTTCTTTCATTTACTCCCTGACGCTGGGGGAGTTGACGGAGGGGGACCGCGCGAGGTCGGACATCCATCCGTACGTCCACCTCGATGTTCTGCGCCGTGGCGAGGGGGACGAAGAGGACGCATGGCACGTCCAGTCCGCGCTTCGCCACGCGTGGGTCCTGAGCCAGGGGTTCGAGGAGAAGACGACGATGAGGCTCACTTTCCTTCTCGCGTTCGCCTCGCTCAACTGCATGGCGCAGCTCAAGAAGCGGGAAGAACCTGAGCTGCCGGATGCGCTCTTCGAGCCCGTCGACATGGCGCTTGAGTACCTGAAGCGGATGAAGGACTCGTGCAACCGCTCCGAGCTCCTGAAGTCGATGTGGGCGCTTGAGGCGTCCGGTCACATCTTCGACATCCCGACAGGCTCCGGCTTCCTTGTCGACCCCGTCAACGATGACGACTTCGACAAGGTGCAGGGCCGAGGAGGCTTCGCGGTCATCAACAAGAAGACCCGACGAGGTTGGATTGAACGAAACGAAGCCATGAACCGCTGGGAGTGGCACTGCCATGACGAAGATGTCGTGGTGCCGATAACCAAACCATTTGTCCTTTTACTTTACACACCTATCAAACCATGAATTGCATTACCCATCGATACCCTTTGCCGACCTGCGCCATCCACGGCGAAGACAGCTCTGTGCGCGTCGCCGCCCGCGTGGTCGGCGTCTCCAAGGTGGGCATGCCCAAGGTCGTCATCGACATGGATGGCGTCAAGGGCATCCCGCTGACTGAGATCCACAAGCTCGAAACCTTTCTGACGAGCGTCTACGACTGGCGCCGTCTCGCGTTCAACAAAGGAGAGATCAAGTGAACGACAACATCAACCATCCCAAGCACTACGAAGATGCGGGCTACCTCGTTCAGCCCATCGACGTGTGCCAAGAGTTGCCCTTCTGCCTGGGCAACGCCGTCAAGTACCTCTGCCGCGCCGGCAATAAGGAGGGGTGCCCCGAGCTCGAGGACCTGAAGAAGGCCCAGTGGTACCTCAATCGACAGCTTGTCCTCCTCGACAACGGCTCCATGGCCGCTGTTCTGTCGGCCAGAGGGGCCTGTGCCGCACGCTTCATCGCGGAGAAGCACAACGGTCCGCTCCGTTGGCTGTTCGAGAACGGGATCTGCGGTGCCGCTGCCAACGGCTTTGTCGTCCTGAGGACGGATGTTGTCTCCTGCTTAGCGGCAGTGAGAATGGCCATTTACCAACTCGTCGAGCAGAAGGAGGACGAAGAAGTGCGCGAGTACGACCCGCACGGATGGAACGACTTTCCCGAAGTCGAGCCGCCCGAAGGCGTCTTGATGCGCGTCGAGTGCCGCGATGGAAGAAAGGCCTGCGCCAAGTATCGGCTCTTTATCGAAGGAGGCTCATGGTGCGATGTCAATGGCGGGGCTTGGCCTGAGGCGTACAGCCAAAGCGTTGCCCGCTTCCGCCCGTGGGGCGACCCGGAGGACGAGGAATGACAGAAGATGGAAAGATCGAATGGCAGCGGTTCGATGCAGACGATGAAGCGACGCACCCGGACACAGGCAAAGAACTCATCATCATTGCCTTGAAAGGCGGAAAGCCCGTCTACATTCCGAGAGGCTATTTCGGACTGGGCATCGAGTTCTTCTACGAAGTAAAGACCGTCAAAGGCTGCAGGGTCACGAAGCGAAACGAGTACAAAGTCGAGGACTTTGACGACATCGCATGGGCCTATCTCGACATTCCGTCGTGGTGGATCAGAAAGGAGAAAGAGGAATGAGACCTGAAAGAGAATACAGACGCATGGCAATCGTCGCTTTGGACTTCATCCAGAAGTACGCGACTGCAGGAAAAGAGGGCTGGAAAGGTCAAACTCCTCCGACCATGGAGGAAGTCGACTCGGTTATCCGCGACCTGTCCTATTTCGTTGGAGCGCTGAAGGACTATCGCTCTATCCGCATCCAGATGATGAAGGAGAAAGAGGAATGACGCCCGAAGGAAACCTCGTAGCCTACCTGTGCAAGCGGGCGAAGGCAGAAGGCTTTCGTGTGCGCAAGCTCTCCTACGAAGGGCGCCACGGAGCGCCGGACCGACTGATCCTTGCGCCGGGCGCAGCCGTCTTCGTGGAAGTGAAGGCGCCGGGGCAGCGGCCCCGCCCTGAGCAGACGCGCGAGCTTGCCATTTTCAATGACAGCGGGCTTCACGCCTGCTGGGTGGCGTCCAAGGAGGACATTGACAGCGTGCTCACGGAGCTCTCGCTTCGCTCCTGGCACGCGCTGGAGGAAGACCCGTATGTGTGATGCCCTTTTCGGGATGTTCGTTACGCTGTTCCCGCTCCTCGCCGCCGGGCTTGTCGCGTGGATTCTGTCCTGGTGCGAAGACAAGGGGAAATCATGAAGTTCACCCCTCGCCCCTACCAGCGGTTGATCGTTAACCACATCCTCTCCCGCGAGCGGACTGCCGTGTGGGCAGGCATGGGTATGGGCAAGACTAGCTCGACGCTCTACGCCATCAACCTTCTCCAGTCGGTAGAAGGCGTAGGCCCCGCGCTGATCCTCGCCCCGCTCCGTGTGGCCGTATCGACGTGGCCGGATGAGGTCGCCAAGTGGGAGGACTTCTCCCACATGCGCGTCTCCGTCCTCTACGGTTCGAAGGCGCAGAGGAAGAAGGCCCTCAATGAGAAGGCCGACATCTACTGCGTCAACTACGAGTCCCTCCCCTGGCTGGTCGAGGAGCTCGACGGCGGCTGGCCTTTCGACATCATCGTCGCCGATGAGGCCACGCGCCTGAAGAGCTTCCGCACCCGCTCGGGTGGGTCCCGTGCGAAGGCGCTCGGCTCCGTCGCGTGGCGTTCCGAGTTCTTCATCGAGCTCACGGGGACACCCGCCTCGAACGGACTCCTCGATCTCTGGGGACAGTTCTGGTTCTTGGACAAAGGCGAGCGCCTTGGCAAGACGATGCGCCGATACCAAGAGGTCTACTTCACGCCTATCCGCGTGGGCGCCAACGCCTTCGCGGTGAAGTACGAGCCCCGCGGGTTCGCCGAGAAAGCGATCCTTGAGAAGACGCAGGACATCGCGCTCAAGCTCAACGCCGAGGACTGGTTCGACATCCAGAAGCCCATCGTCATGGACGTGGAGGTAACGCTCGACGAGAAGGTGATGAAGGCGTACCGAAGCCTCGAGCGGAACCTCTACGTCGAGCTGGGCGAGTACGCCGTCGACACGGCCAACGCGGCCACGAAGACGTCTGCCTGTCTGCAGCTTGCCTCCGGCAACCTCTACGAAGGCGAGGAAGTAACGCCTGACTTCGAGCGGCTTGCCGAGGCGAAGGCCGCACAGTCGGTAGAACGCGTCGACGGAGGGACGACGAAGCCTTACTTCCACGTCCACGACAGCAAGCTCCGTGCGCTCGCATCCATCGTGGAAGAGGCCAACGGCATGCCGATCCTCGTGGCGTACCAGTTCAAGCACGAGCGCGACAGGATCCTCTCCTACTTCAAGGGATCCCGCGTGCTCGACAAGAACCCGCAGACGATCCGCGACTGGAATGCCGGCAAGATCCCGATGCTCCTTGCGCACCCCGCCTCGTGCGGGCACGGCCTCAGCATGCAGGACGGCGGGAACATCCTCGTCTTCTACTCCACTGGGTGGAACCTCGAGGAGCACGAGCAAATCATCGAGCGCATCGGACCGACACGACAGGCGCAGGCGGGGCATCCGCGCCCCGTCTTCGTCTACAACATCATTGCAAAAGACACTTTGGACGAGGTCGTACAAGAACGAATCAAAACCAAGCGCAGTGTCCTCGACCTGCTCATGGAAAGGAGAAAAGCATGAAACCGCAAGAACTGATGACCGCAAAGCAGGTGCGTACCTATGTAGGGTGCGCCCCCAACACCCTTACGAAGGCTGTGCGTGAAGGACGCTTTCCCGCTCCTGCCCTCATCCTCGGCCGCCAACGATGGCGAAAAGCGGACGTGGACGAGTACCTTGAGCGAGCGTTCAAGGTCGCACAAGCAAGGCGAGTGGGTGCATGAGAGGGAATCCGTAGTCCAGACTAAGAATGCGCGAGGAATAGAGGCATTTCGAGCCGACACCTCGCGCATTTTAGTAAGGGGGTTCACTATGGGTGAATTCGCTAGTAAAGGGGTCGCGGGTAGCGGCCTGGGTCTCGGCATTGCCGGCACCGCGTTGGGGCTTCTCAACGCTAATGGAAACGGTGGCGGCCTTCTTGGCGGGCTGTTTGGCGGCGGCAATTGTCAGAACGCTCAGGCTGGCATGGCGCTCAATGCTCTGGCTGAAAAGGACGCGAAGATCGCGGAACTGACGGCCATGCGCTACAGCGACAACCAAGATGCGGCGGTCTACAAGCAGACGCTTGCCGACAACAAGACGCTTCGAGACGAGATGTACGCCTACATCACGCCGGTTGAGCAGGAGGATGAGGCTAATCGGGAACGAGTGGCGGTTCTGGAAGCACAGCAGAAGTGTGAAGCTGAGAAGGCTCAGCTGCGCGAGCAGATCATCACGCAGAAGATTGACCGTGTGGCGTCCGATTGCGCCTGCGGTCTCCGCAACCTTTCGGCTGAGGTCGGCTCCATCAAGGCTCGCGTCAACGCAATCACGCAGGAAGTTGTGCCGCTCGGTGCAATCTGCCCGCAGCCGATGCCGCGTTACAACGAGTGGAAGAGTCCGGTCGACACGACCACGACGACCACGGGTCAGTAACCAGTAGGAGCGCGTGATGGTCGTTGAAGTCAGTCATATTCCGACGATAGTTTCGGAGTTTGTCACAACCGTGGTCATGCCGAAGGCACCCACCGAGCTCCTGAAGTTTGGCATCGGCTTCGTCTCCCCCTACATCCGCGACGCCGTAGCGGTGCGTGTCGAGCAGTCCCTGCCGACGCTCAAGATGCTCGGCATCGTGGCCGAAGGGAAGGTTGATCTTGACCGTGCATCCGCGGCCGCCTACGCCGCGCTCGAAGAGGCCGGCGGAAAGGTGGAGCTTAGCGGCTACATGGTCGACAAGGCGGACATTGACGCGCTCCTTGAGATCGCGAAGAAACACGCGGTCGACTAAGGAGAAAGTCATGGACTTGAAGGACATGCGAAAGATGCAGGGTGAGCGCACCGAAGAAGAGCTTCTGGAGAAGATCGACAAGATCCTCGACGACGCTCGGGACGGTCACTACAGCCTGACATCCCAGAACCTGGAAGATCTTTGTGAAGCCTGGGAGTGCATCAAGCACATCCGCACGGTTCTAGCAATGGATCGTTAACCACGCAGGGGGCGATCCAGTCGTCCCCTTTCTTTTCAATCATGCTGACAACCCTGCAGAACCTCATTCCTCAAGGAGCGGAGAGAGTCATGCTGACCGCAGGCGGTGTGCTGGGCGGTGCCTTGTCATTCGCCTTCGGCGACGTAGGGCCGTTGCTTTGGTGGCTTCACGGTGACAGATTTCTTCCTTGGCACAGGCATAGCCGTGCTTCAAGGGCAGTGGTCGAGCCATAAGAATTTTCTGGGCATCCTGAAGAAGGCACTGATGTTCGCCATCGTAGCACTCGCCCATGGGCTCGACGAAGTCTTCGCGCCCGTCATCCACTTTCAGATTTTCCAAAGCATCACCATCTGCGCCTACGCGGCGGGTGAGTTCGGCTCCATCATCGAGACCTTGGAGCGCGGAGGCTTGGGCGGTGCGGTTCCGCCCGTGCTCCGTCGGCTTGTCAAAACCCTCAACGAACGCATTGAAGCGCACGCCGAAGAAGAGCTGGCGAAGCGCGGATTAACCGTGGAAAAGGAGAAAGACCATGAGTGAAACGAGAGCCCTTACGGCTTGGCCGGTCGAGTTGGCCGCAGACTTCATTGAACAATGGGAAGGCTTCCGCGAGACGGCGTACCTATGCCCCGCGGGCGTGCTCACCATCGGCTTCGGCCACACTGGATCCGACGTGAAGGAAGGGCAGGTCGTGACGTACAAGGAGGCCTACGACATGCTCCTTGAAGACCTCAAGCGCTACGCCTCGGGCCTTGCCTTCTGGGTCAACGTCTACCTAACCGAAGGCCAGTACGTGGCGCTTATGAGCCTTGCGTACAACATTGGCGTGGACGGTGTCGTCCACAAGTGCCCGAAGCTCATGCGCGCCGTGAATGCCGGCGACGAAGAAGAAGCCGCCCGCCAGTTCTTGGACGTGAACAAGGCCAACGGCAAAGTCCTGCCAGGGCTCACGCGCCGCCGTCAGGCAGAAGCGAAGCTCTATCTGGGTGAAGAATGAAGAACAAGATCATCGCGGTCGTCGCGCTCACCGCCGCCTTCCTTGGCGGCTACCAGTACGCGGCGGCACTCTACGGAGCGGACATTTCCGCACTGCGCGAGGATTATGCGACACGCGCTCATGCGCTGGAGGTGAAGTATCGTGAGAAGGAGAGAACCTATGCACAGAGCCTGGTTGAAGCATGGGAAGAGCGCGATGCGGCACTTGCTCGTGTCGATGACCTTACTGGCGACGTTGAGCGGGTGCGCAAGCAGGCCGACGCCGCCCGCCGTCGACTGTCCGGAGCCGGTCCGGATTCCTGCAAGTCTTGCAGAGAGCAGCTTGCCAGATGCTCGGGCATTGTCGTCCGAGGCGCGGAGTTGGTTAAACGAGGCGTCGAGCTTTCTGAGCGAACTGCGATAGACAAGGACGCCGTGGTCCACCTAACAAAATAGGCCGCTTTGTGCTAACTTATGCCTGCTGACTTCACGATCAGCAACTCCGAAAAAAGTGGGACTTCAGTTGAACGATTACCCCCAGGGATGCACACTCCTTGGGGGTTTTCTTTTACACGTTCGGAAGGAGATAGTCTGCCCACTCTTGCATCAGCTTGCGCCTCTGCTCCAGCAGATCATCACGCTGATACGCGCGGAAGACGTTGTTCCCCACAGCGTGCATCAACTGCTTCTCTGAGACGAGGAAGTTCTTCTCGTTCTTCGCGCACCAGTCGGAGAAGGTGGAGCGTAGGCCGTGGAGCGTCATGTCGTCACGCCCGCTCGCGTGCTTGATTGCATAGAGCGCGGTCCCTTGGTTAATGGCCGATCGCCCACGCCCCTGGAAAAGGTAGTCCCCACTGGTATCGAGCCGGTCGATCAGGCGAAGTAGCTGGCGCGTGAGCGGCACCACGTGGGGGTACGGCTTCTTGTCCTTGCGGCGTTCTTGCGGCACGTAGAAAGTCTTCTCCTCAAGGTCGATCTCGTCCCACTTCCCTTTGATGTATTCGTTTGCACGGCCCGCGGTGAGAGCGCCGAAGACCACAGCGAGCGAGCTCACCTTGTCTTCCATCCACAGTTTCCCGATCAACTCTCGGAGCTCTTCGGGAGCTATCGCGGTGTGGTGCTTTTCCGGCATTGAGCGACGCACGAGCCCCATGGGCGGGAGCGAAGCGTCAAGGCACCCCTTCCACTCCGCGGGGTTCGACTGGATGAGCCCTTCACCCTTCGCGACGTTGAGGATGCCATAGAGGCGCATGCGGAGGTCTTTTCCTCTGCGCGGTTTCGTCGTCCACCACTGGCGGAGAAAAGACGCCACGTCGTCGCGATGGATCGCGTCCAAGCGCTGCTTGCCGAACGCCCCCTTGAGCACGCCGATGTCGCACCGCCACGCGACCTCGGTCTTCGCCCCGGTGAAACCGCGCAGGTACAGGATCTTCTCGAAGGCGTGGTCGACATACTCGCTGAAGGTCGGCATGGACGACTTCACTTCCGCGGCTTTCTTCTCCGCCTTCTCTCTGGCGATCTGATCCTTGGGGTCGATGCCCTGTGCCACCAGCGCCTTGAGCGGCGCCACCTTGGCAAGGACGGCGGAGAGCGGTTGGTCTGCGGACCCGAGCCCCAGCTCACGGCGCTTACCGTTGAGCTGGTACTTGTACAGCCAGGAGCGGCTGTGCGTCGTCACGCGCAGATAGACGCCCCTCTCATAGCAGTGGATGCCGATCGGCAGGGTTGGGATGGACTTCACGTTGAACATACACTTCTCATACAGTTGGGTTGACGTTGGATGCAGTGCTTTAGCACACTTTGAAGCACTGCAAACTCACAAGCCGTATGAGTTTGAGGCATTTTGACTCTTCTTAGCCTAGCATAAAGCTAACGAAGTTACGCCTTCCAGACGGCGTTGCGAAGACGCTTGCTGCTCTTGGGGTCGATGACGATGACGGGTTCACCCCGAAGGATCGCCTGGGTGACGAGGCTCGTGAGCATCACGCCCTTCCCTGCCTGAGTCGTGCCGACGATGAGCGTGCCGCCGCCGAGACTCGAGAGCGGACGCACGATGTCGTCCTCTTCGGTCGCACCGATCCCATGAATGATGGGACTTCCGATGTCCCCGGCCCCGAGCGGGTCCGGTAGTGAGAGCGCCTTGCGGATGCGCTTCGGGACGATCACGGGCTTGACGGGTGTGGCGGCAAGTTCATAGAGCGCCTGGGCGTGTGCGGGAGTCCACTCGAATCCGCGGCCGATCCAGAGGTTCTTGACGAACCTGCCTTCGCGGCCTGCATTGAAGCGCATCGAGTCGAGAAGCGCAATCCGGCCCGCTTCGTAGCGGGCGACAAGACGCTCGCGGGCGGTTTTCCTTGCGGGGTCGACAGCCTTCTTCTCGTCCATCCCCTTTTCACGAAGAATGCGGATGAGGTCGCCCGCGTGAATGAAGGC
>OGJN01001078.1_pt1 | contig 12276 bp, 10 predicted proteins | sample 1572221 | NCBI WGS metagenome assembly OGJN01 (sample SAMEA2582148, study PRJEB24529) | metagenome | biome: Human gut stool | place: China | collected 2011 | reverse complement strand
ACGCGGTCGAGGATCTCCTCGTAGCGCCTGACCGTTTCGGCAAAGCCGAACTGGAGCGCCTCGGCGGTGAGCGCATGGCCGATCGAGACCTCGCTCACCTCGCGGCAGGCCTTGAGGAAGACCTCGAGATTGTCGAGCGAGAGGTCGTGCCCGGCGTTGACGTCAAGTCCGGCCTCGCGGGCGGCCTTCACGCTAGCGGCGTACTGCTCGAGGACCTTGTCCTGGACTTCGGTGCCGTGCGCCTGAGCCCAGCCCTCCGTGTAGAGTTCGACGCGGTCGGCGCCGAGTTCGGCGGCCTTCGCCATCAGGGCGGGGTCGGGATCCATGAAGAGGCTCACGCGGCAGCCCCAAGCCTTCGCCTGCGCGATGAGCGGGCGGACGGCGTCGCAGACGGCGGGATCCGAAAGATCGAACCCGTGGTCGGACGTTTTCTGGCCGAGGCTGTCGGGCACGAACGTCGCCTGATCGGGACGCACGGCCTCAAGGTGGCCCATCAGATTGTGGAAGGGGTTGCCCTCGATGTTGTATTCGCGGTCGGGATATTCGCTCACGAGTGCGGCAATTGCGGGGACATCCGTCGCGCGGACGTGGCGCTCGTCGGGACGCGGATGAACCGTCAGGCCGGCGGCGCCCGCCTCAAGCGCGATGCGGCCGAAGAAGACCGGGTCGGGCCAGTTGCCTTCGCGGGAGTTGCGAAGAAGCGCCACCTTGTTCAGATTGACGGAAAGCTTGGTACGAAGCATTGCGATGCACTCCTGGTGTTCGGGACGCCGCAGCGCCCCCTGTTTGTCCGGTTCGATCGGCTTGGCGGGCGTCAGGTCTTCTGCAGGCCGTTGAGCTCGGCGAGGATGCGACGGGAATGGATGCTGCGCCCGTCGAGATGAAAGTCGATCAACGTACGAAGAATATCACGCGAGGCGCGAAGCGCCGCAGGACTCATCGGCTCTCCCGAAAGCATTTCGCGCACGAGGGCCCCCGGCCAGGCGCGCACGCCCTCGGGCAACCCTTCGACGCCGGCGAGCCCCTCGAGGGCGCCGTCCCTGACGCAGTACCAGGGCGAGCGGCCGTCGTCGGAGAAGGCGGGCGCCCAGCCTGCGGCCTTGAGGACCGCCATCTCGAATTCGCGAAGCGCGGGCTGCATGGCGTCGCGCTCGTCGAGCGCCAACGCATGGATCGCCTTGACGTAGGCCTCGAAGAGCCCCGGATGGCGCTCCTCGCGGACGGTGAGCTTGAGGATGAGTTCGTTGACGTAGAAGCCCGAGAGCAGCGCCTCGCCCGTGAGGGGCACCATCGTCCCCTGCCACTCGGCGCGCACGAGCATCTTGGCCTCCTTGCTGCCCGTCCATGAGAAGCGGAGCGGACAGAACGCGGTGAGAAGGCCCCTGTACTGGGAGGACGCGCGGCGGGCGCCGCGCGCGACGAGAAAGACGCGGCCGTATCGTACGGTCAGCACGTCGAGAAGAAGGCTCGTCTCGCTCCAGTCCCACGCGTGGAGGATGAAGCCGAGCTCGCCCGTGACACGGGCGGGGATGCGCTCCGCTGGTTCCGGGAGCGCGGAGAAGACGTCCGCCATCTGCCGCTCTGCAGCGCGGCGGCGTTCGAGAATGCCCGAGAGGGTCGAGGCGCGCTGCGCTGCGGGCCCCTCGAGCGAGGAGACGGGAGACCGTGAGGAGCGGGGCCCCTCGGAACGGTTGCGCACCCTGCGGTGCGGCACCCCCGCCTCCAGGGCGTCCTTATTCATAGCCCAGGGTCTTGAGGGCCTTCACGTCGTCGGACCAGCCGCGGCGCACGCGGACCCAGACCTCGAGGTGCACGCGCTTGCCAAGCATCGCGGCGACGTCGGTGCGAGCCAGACGGCCAATCTCGCGAAGCTTGGCGCCGCCCTCGCCGATCACGATCGGCTTGTGGCTTTCACGCTCGACGATGAGGGTCGCGACGATCTCGGCGCTCTCCTCGTCCTCCTGCCACTTGTCGATCGTCACGGCAATGCCGTACGGAAGCTCGTCGCCGAGCAGGCGGAAGGCCTTCTCGCGGATCGTCTCGGCCGCGAGGAAGCGCGGCGAGCGGTCCGTGTAGGTGTCGGGATCGAAGAACGGGACGCTCTCGGGGAGGAACTTCTTGATCTCGCCGAGCAGGTCGCCGAGCTGGCGGCCCTTTTCAGCGGACACGGGCACGATGGCCGCAAACGGGAACTTCTCCATCGAGGCGGCCATGAGCGGAAGGAGCGAGTCCTTCGACTTGTTGAGGTCCGTCTTGTTGATGGCGAGGATGACGTTCGACGCATCCTTGGGCAGAAGCTTGAGGACTTCGAGGTCGGCGGGCTTCCAGCCGAGGGACTCGATCACGAAGACGATCGCATCGACCTCGCCGAGCGTGGAGCGCACGGTGCGGTTCATGCGGCGGATGAGCTGGTTGCCGACCTTCGTCTGGAACCCCGGGGTGTCCATGAAGACGATCTGGGCGTCGGGTTCGGTCACGACGCCGAGCACGCGGTCGCGCGTCGTCTGCGGCTTCTTCGAGGTGATCGAGACCTTCTCGCCGATCAGGTGGTTGATCAGGGTCGACTTGCCGACGTTCGGACGGCCGATGACGGCCACATAGCCGCAGCGGAAGCCCTCGGGCACCTGCACGGAGGCGGCGCCCGCCTGCGCGAGCATGCGTTCAAGTTCGGCGTCGGACATTGCCGGCACGGTCTTTTCTTCACTCATGTCTGGACCTCCCGTTGGTGGACTCGCGGTTCTTCAGAATCTCAAGCGCGGCGGTGGCGGCCTCCTGCTCGGCCGAGCGTCGGCTCGCAGCATGGCCCTGCGTCGTGATTTCAAGCGACGGAATGCGGCACTCGCAGTTGAAGTGCTGGGCGTGCGCGGCACCCGTCACGCTGACGACGACGTACTGCGGCAGCGGCAGGTGGCGGCCCTGCAGGTACTCCTGCAGGCGCGTCTTGGAGTCCTTGCCGAGCTGTTCGGCCGTGGGCGCGGCGAGGATCGGCTCGAAGAGGCCGAGGATCACCTTCTGGGCAGCCTCAAAGCCGCTTTCGGCGAACACGGCGCCGAAGATGGCCTCCATGGCATCGGCCGTGATCGAGGGACGATGCGCACCGCCCGTCTTCATCTCGCCTTCGCCCATGCGAAGGAAGGCCGAGACGTCGATCTGTTTGGCGATGACCGCGAGGGTCCTCTCGCAGACGAGGTTGGCGCGCACGCGCGAAAGGTCGCCTTCGGTGAAGTGCTTGTCGCGCTGGAAGAGCGCGTAGCCCACGACGCAGTTGAGAACCGAGTCGCCCAGGAATTCGAGGCGCTCGTTGTGCTGCGCCGCGAAGCTGCGGTGCGTCACCGCACGTTCGAGAAGCTTGCGGTCGGCGAACTTGTAGCCGATGCGCTCCTCAAGAATCGAAAGATCTTGCATTTTTATTCCAAACGGTGTCTGTCAGACCGGGTCCGCTCAGCGGAAGGAGCCGATGCGGGACATGTCGCCAAAGTTCGCCCAGATGAACGTGGCGCGGCCGACGAGGCTCGAGTCATCAACGAAGCCCCAGTAGCGGCTGTCCTCGGAGTTGTCGCGGTTGTCGCCCATCATGAAGTACTTGCCTTCGGGGACCTTGCAGATGAAGCCCGTGTTCGTGTACGTGCACTCGGGGACCTTCTTCAGAATGGCCTGCGCCGGAACCCAGGACGGACGGCGGCCGTCGACGGCGATCATGTGCTCGACGCCCGAAAGGTTCTCCTCGCGCTGGTCGAGCGTGACGTGGGAGTGCGTGTCGATGAAGTCGACGTGGCCGGCCTGCTTCTGCTCGACGCCGTTGACGTAGACGACCTTGTTGCGGTATTCGATCGTGTCGCCCGGAACGCCGACGACGCGCTTGATGTAGTCGACCGACTCGTCCATCGGGTACTTGAAGACCACGACGTCGCCGCGCTGCGGGCTGCCGAGCGGAATGATCTTCCAGTTGGTGACGGGGAGCCTGATGCCGTACTCGTACTTGTTGACGAGGATGAAGTCGCCCACGTGCAGCGTCGGGAGCATCGAGCCCGACGGAATGCGGAACGGCTCGAAGAGGAAGCTGCGCACGAAGAAGACGATCGCGATCACGGGGAAGAGGCCCGCCGTGTACTCGAGCCACCAGGGCTGGCGGATCTCGCGGGCGTAGAGGTCGTTGCGCGCGTCGATCACGGCCTTTTCGCCGCGATCGATCGCCTCGCGGTTGTCCGCCTCGAAGCGGCGGGCGGCCTCTTCGGCGCGGGCCTTGCGGGCGGGCAGGAAGCTGCGGCGCTCAAGCACCCAGAAGATGCCCGTGACGACCGTGAGAATGAGAAGGATCAGAGGAAAGTTCATCGATGTCTTCCGTTTCGTTCATGCGGCGAAGCGGAGGTCCGTCGTCGAACCTCCGCTTTGCGGCGGGATTACTGTTCGTCCTGCTGAAGGATTGCAAGGAAGGCTTCCTGCGGAATCTCCACCGAGCCCACCTGCTTCATGCGCTTCTTGCCGGCCTTCTGCTTTTCAAGGAGCTTGCGCTTTCGCGTAATGTCGCCGCCGTAGCACTTGGCGAGCACGTTCTTGCGCAGGGCCTTGACGTTCTCTCGGGCGATGATGTTCGCGCCGATGGCGGCCTGAATCGAGACCTCGTACATCTGGCGCGGAATCAGCGAGCGCAGGCGCTGTGCGATTTCGCGGCCGCGGAAGATCGCGTTGCTGCGGTGAAGGATGGAGCTCAGGGCGTCCACGCGGTCGCCGTTGATCAGCATGTCCACGCGCACCACGTCGGAGGCGCGGTATTCCTTGAACTCGTAGTCCATCGAGGCGTAGCCGCGGGTCATCGACTTCATGCGGTCGAAGAAGTCGAGCACGATCTCGGCGAGCGGCAGCTCGTAGGTGAGATGCACCTGGCGGCCGTGGTAGGCAAGGTTCGTCTGGATGCCGCGCTTGTCCTGGCAGAGCTTCATGACGGCGCCCACGTATTCGTCGGGTACGAAGATCGTGACCGTGTCGATCGGCTCACGGATCTCGTCGATCTTGTCGACGGGCGGGAGCTTGGACGGGTTCTCGACGTGCACCACCGTGCCGTCCGTCTGCAGAACCTCGTACACCACGGACGGGGCCGTCGTGATGAGGTCCATGTTGTATTCGCGTTCAAGGCGCTCCTGGACGATGTCCATGTGCAGGAGGCCGAGGAAGCCGGCGCGGAAGCCGAAGCCGAGCGCCTGAGAGACTTCGGGCTCGAACTGGAGCGCGGCGTCGTTGAGCTGGAGCTTCGTGAGGGCGTCGCGAAGCGCATCGTACTGGTTGGACTCGACGGGATAGAGGCCCGCGAACACCTGCGGCTTCACTTCCTTGAAGCCGGGCACGGCCTCATCGGCAGGATTCTGGGCGCTCGTCACGGTGTCGCCCACGCGAGCGTCCTTGAGCTCCTTGATGCCGGCAATCACGAAGCCCACTTCACCCGCGGAGAGCGAGGTGCGACTCTGGGACTTCGGCGTGAAGACGCCGAGCTGCTCGACGAGATGATTGGCGCCGGTGGCCATCAGGCGGATCTTGTCCTTCGGACGGAGCGTGCCGTTGACGACGCGCACGAGCATCACCACGCCGACGTAGTTGTCGAACCAGGAGTCGATGACGAGGGCCTGGAGCTTGGCGTCCGGATCGCCCTTCGGAGGCGGAACGTCGCGCACGACGCGCTCGAGGATGTCGTCGATGCCCATGCCGGTCTTGGCCGAGCAGGGAATCGCGTCCGTCGCGTCGATGCCGATCACGTCCTCGATTTCCTCGGCGGCCGCATCGGGGTTTGCGCTCTGAAGGTCCATCTTGTTGAGGACGGGGAGCACGGTCACGCCGAGGTCGATGGCGGTGTAGCAGTTCGCAACCGTCTGGGCCTCGACGCCCTGCGTAGCGTCGACGACGAGCAGCGCGCCTTCGCACGCGGAGAGCGAACGGCTCACTTCATAGGAGAAGTCGACGTGCCCCGGAGTGTCGATGAGGTTGAGTTCGTAGACCTCGCCGTCCTTGGCCTTGTACTTGAGGGAGGCGGTCTGCGCCTTGATCGTGATGCCGCGTTCACGCTCGAGGTCCATGCTGTCGAGCACCTGGGCGCTCATTTCGCGGTCGGAAAGACCGCCGCAGCGCTGGATCAGGCGGTCGGCGAGCGTCGACTTGCCGTGGTCAATGTGGGCGATGATCGAGAAGTTGCGGATTTTCTGCATTGAAGAGACTGAATGGGTCGGAATTTGTACGGGCCGCCGGCCGGAGCGCAATGCTCGACGGGAACGGGCGGCTCTTGCAAAACATGGCCGTCATCGGGCCTTTCTAGGACCTATTATTGTACCATTCAGGCGCCATTACACATTGAATTTCCCCGAATCTTTTGCACCGCAGCGGATTCGGGCGAATGCCGTCCGCTTTGCCAATAAGGAAGCGCCGCGGGTTCCTGCACGAAGGACGTGCGGGAAGCCTCGCGGCGCCGGACGGGAGCCGCCCGCAGGCGGAGCTCCCGTGATCGGATATCGGGATCAGAGGCCGTTGGTGCGGCGGCAGATGCCCGAGAGCACGGCAAGTGCGGCGGGCAGGCTCTGCGTGTCCTGGATCTCGAAGTCGGCGCGATGATGGCCGTGATGGTTGCAGCCGTAGAAGAGGAAGGTCGCCTCGGCGCCGTGCTCGATGGCGCGGCGCGCAAGAATCGAGCAGTCCTCGCTGCCGCCCGCAGTCTCAAGACTGGTCACGTGATCGCGCCCGAACACCTCCGCGCAGGCCTCGACCGCCAGGCCGCAGGCGGCAGGCGTCGCCTCGAAGTTCGTGGCTTCGCCCGCCTTCGTCACGCGGCATTCGACGCCGTAGGAGGCGGCGCAGCCCTCGACGATGCGCCTGACGCTCTCGAACATGTATTCGTTGATCTCCTGCGTCGAGCCGCGGGTCTCGCACTGCATGACGGCGTGCACGGGCGTGACGTTCCTGCCCTCGCCCGCCACGAGCCTGCCGACGGCGATGCGCGTGTCGCCCTCGCCGTGGCGCGGAATGCCCTGCATCATCACGGCGGCGGCCGCTGCGGCCATGAGCGCGCTCCTGCCCTTTTCGGGATCCGAACCCGCATGCGAGGGCACGCCCGTGAACTCGATGTCGATCTTGGTCGTGGCCAGAAAGCCCCTCTTCACGACGGACGCCTCGCCGATCCTGCAGTTGCAGCCCACATGGGCGCCAAAGAACCAGTTGAGATCGTCCACGACACCTGCGGCGGCCATGGGCGCCGCGCCGCGCGTTCCTTCTTCGGCGGGCTGGAAGATGAGGCGGAAGCGCCCCTTGAGCTCGTCCTTGTGGTCCGTGATCCAGTGCGCGAGCGTCACGCCCGTCGCCGTATGGGCGTCATGGCCGCAGGCGTGCATGTGGCCCGGGATCTCGGAGTCGAACCCTTCGGCCGCGGGCAGGTGCGAGGCGTCGTGAAGCTCCTCGACGAGCACGCAGTCCATGTCGAAGCGAAAGCCCGTGACGGGGCCTTCGCAGCCCGTGTCAAAGTCAGCCGTGAGCCCCGTGTAGCCGCCCGTGGCCTTGAGGAAGGATTCGGGCACGCCGTGTTCGGCCGCACGGACCATCGCCTTCTCGACGAGCTCCGCATTGCGGCCCATGACGGCCTCGGGCCTGATCACGTCCAGACCCATGCGGATCGTCCAGCCGAGCGCCTCAAGCGCACGGAAGACCTTCCACTGGGTCTCGAATTCGGTCCAGCCCTCTTCGGGGCGGCGGTGGATTTCACGGCGAAGCCTCGTCATCTCCTCGACGTACCTGGCGCAGTCCTGCATGTCGTTCTCCTTTGATTGGAAAGAATGTCATGCAGACATTTTCCTCCTCTTTTGAGACCGCGGGAGGAGTGGCATAAAAAAGGCACCCGCCTCAACGTGAGGAGAGTGCCCTTTTGCGCATGCGGATGGTCCTGCGGACTGCGCAGGAACAAGCCGCCTTATTCAGTCCAACGCTTGTAGATCACCGTGGAGTTCGTGCCGCCGAAGCCGAAGGAGTTCTTCATGGCGTAGTTGATCTCCATCCTGCGGGCCTCGTTGGGGCAGCAGTCGATGTCGCATTCGGGATCCTGCTCGAAGACGTTGATCGTCGGGGGCGAGACCTGCTCCTCGAGCGCCTTGATCGTGAAGACGGACTCGACGCCGCCGGCGCCGCCGAGAAGGTGGCCCGTCATGGACTTCGTGGAGTTGACGACGAGCTTCCCGGCGTGTTCGCCGAAGACTTCCTTGATGGCCTTCACTTCGTTGACGTCGCCGACGTTCGTGGACGTGCCGTGCGCGTTGAGGTACTGGATGTCCTCGGGCGCGATGCCGGCGTGGCGGAGCGCCATGCGCATGCAGCGGGCGGGACCGTCGGTCGACGGGGTCGTGATGTGGAAGGCGTCGCCCGAGAGGCCGTAGCCGACGATTTCGGCGTAGATGTGGGCGCCGCGGGCGCGGGCGTGCTCAAGCTCCTCGAGAACGAGGACGCCCGCGCCTTCGCCCATCACGAATCCGTCGCGGTCCTTGTCGAAGGGACGGGAGGCGGTCTTCGGATCGTCGTTGCGACGGGAGAGCGCATGCATGTTGTCGAAGCCGCCGACACCCACGGGATGAATCGTGGACTCGCAGCCGCCCGCCACCATCACGGTCGCGTCGCCGCGGGCGATGATGTGCATGGCCTCGCCGATGGCGTGAAGGCCCGTCGAGCAGGCGGTCACGTGGGCGATGTTTGGGCCCTTGAGATTCTTCATGATCGCGAGCTGGCCCGAGGTCATGTTGATGATGCAGCCCGGAATGAGGAAGGGCGAGATGCGGCGGGGACCGCGCTCGTTGCAGGCCTCGTTGTTCGTGCAGATGAGCGGAAGGCCGCCGATGCCCGAGCCGATGGCGCAGCCGCATTCGGGCGCGAACTCGTCGGTGATCTCGAGGCCGGAGTCTTCAAGCGCCATGATGCCGGCGGAGACGCCGAAGTGAACGAAGCGGTCGAAGCGGCGCACTTCCTTGACGCCGAGGTACTTGCCCGCATCGAAGTCCTTCACTTCGCCGGCGATCTGGCAGCCGAAGGCGGAGGCGTCGAAAGCGGTGATGCGGTCGATGCCGGACTTGCCTTCGAGGGCGGCCTGCCAGCTCGAGGCGACGTCGTTGCCGATCGGCGAAACCATACCGAGACCGGTAACGACAACACGACGGTTCATCATGGTGGTATTCCTTGCTGTGGGTGTTCTGGGAAGCCGAACAATCTGATACGACTTTCGGCCTTAGGGACTAGCGGGTCGGCGTTATCTGCCTTCCCCTTAAAACAACTGTGGGACCCGCGGAGGCGGATCCCACAATTCGGGCGCCCCTGAGGACGCCGTTCACATCGAGTTCTCTCGAGGCGAAATTACTTGTTGACGGCAGACTTGACGTAGTCGATGGCCTGCTGGACGGTACGGAGGTTTTCCTGTTCCGTGTCCGGAATTTCGATGCCGAAGGCGTCTTCGAGGGCGAGGGACATTTCAACCGTCGTGAGGCTGTCGGCGCCGAGGTCTTCGATGAAGGAGGACTCGTTCTTGATGTCCTCTTCCTTGATGCCGAGCTGTTCAGCAACAATCTTCTTAACCTTCAGTTCGATATCTTCCATTTCTTTAACTCCGCTTTAATGGGGTAGGACCCCGCAGGCGCGGGGAAAAAGTGAAGGGACAACTCCCTTCGGGGTTTAGGTGATTGGATATTTTACCAAGCAAGAGGCGCTTTGTGTGAAGGGAGGCACCCTCCGGAGCGCCTCATGCCCGGCAGAAAGGGCGTCAGCCCATGAACATGCCGCCGTTGACGTGCAGGGTCGTACCCGTCACGTAGGCGCCCGCATCGCTTGCGAGGAAGAGGCAGGCGTCGGCGATCTCCTGAGCGTCGCCGAGGCGGCCGAGCGGGATCTGGGCGAGGAGCGCGGCCTTGTGCTCTTCGGGAAGACCGGCCGTCATGTCCGTGTCGATGAAGCCCGGAGCGACGCAGTTGACCGTGATGCCGCGAGAGCCGATCTCGCGGGCGAGGGCCTTGGTCATGCCCATGAGGCCTGCCTTGGCGGCGGCATAGTTGACCTGGCCGGCGTTGCCCATGGCGCCCACGACGGATGTGATGGAGATGATGCGGCCGGAGCGCTGCTTCATCATCGGGCGCACGCAGGCGCGGGCGAGACGGAAGGCGGCGGTGAGGTCGGTCTCGACGACGTCGTTCCAAGCGTCGTCCTTCATGCGCATCACGAGCGTGTCGCGGGTGATGCCAGCGTTGTTGACGAGAACGTCGATGCGGCCGAATTCGGCGACCGTGTCGACCACGGCCTTGGCGGAGGCCTCACCGTCGCAGACGTTGAGCACGATGCCGCGGCCCTTGCCGCCGAGTTCGGCGATGCGGGCCGTGATGCGTTCGGCGCCGGCTTCGCTCGTGGCCGTGCCGACCACGGTGGCGCCGGCCTTCACGAAGGCTTCAAGAATGGCAGCGCCGATGCCTCGGCTCGTGCCGGTCACGAGCGCGACGCGGCCCTCGAGCGCATTGGCGGAAAACGTCGTCATATGTCTTTCTCCAAATATCAGTTCAGCTTTTCGAGCACCGCGGCGAGCGAGGCGGCGTCGAAGATGTTGTGACCGTTGATTTCAGGCGCAGTGCGGCGAAGCAGGCCCGTGAGGACCTTGCCGGGGCCGCACTCGACGATGTCGGTGATGCCGGCGGCCTTCATGCGCTCGATCGTGCGCACCCACTGGACCGCGCCCGCAGCCTGACGGGCGAGCGCCTCGCGGATGGCGTCGGGCGTCTCGTGCACCTCGACGTCGATGTTGGCGATGACGGGAATGGCGGGCACCTGAATCTCGGTCTCGGCCAGACGGGCCGCAAGCTTGTCGGCGGCGGGCTGCATCAGGCTCGAGTGGAAGGGAGCGGACACGGGCAGCTCGATGGCGCGGCGGCAGCCGCGGGCCTTGGCGCACTCGATGGCGCGGGCGACGGCGGCCTTTTCACCTGCGATCACGACCTGACCGGGCGCGTTGAAGTTGACGGCCTCGACGCGGCCCGTCTCGCGGGCCTCGGCGACAGCGGCCTCGACGGCGTCGTCGGCAAGACCGATGACGGCGGCCATGCCGCCCACGCCGACGGGCACGGCGCTCTGCATGGCCTCGGCGCGGAAGCGCACGAGACGCACGGCCGTCTCAAGGGACATCGCGCCTGCGGCGCAAAGAGCCGAATATTCGCCGAGCGAATGGCCCGCCATCATTTCAGGCGTGCGGCCGCCGGCGGCGAGCCACCCTTCATAGAAGGCGACCGACGAGGCGAGCATCGCAGGCTGGGTGTTGACCGTGAGCGAAAGCGTTTCGGCGGGGCCTTCGGCAATGAGGCCGGTGAGCGAAAAGCCGAGCGCCTCGTCGGCGCGGGCCATCACGCCGGCGACGGTCTCGTTGCCGGCAAAGCCCGACAGCATGCCGACGCTCTGGCTGCCCTGGCCGGGAAACACGAATGCAATGCGCATAGAACTGGTCCTATGGGTTGATTTGAATCGGTAGGAGTTTAGCAGGTGGGGCATCGACCGAAAACAGGAATTCCCCTCCCGTGTTGGCGGGGTTTTCGGGCTTCCGAGACCCGCTTACCAGCGGATGAGCGCCGATCCCCAGGCCATGCCGGCGCCGACGCCCTGAAGCAGGACGAGCTCGCCGGGCTTCACCATGCCCGCGCGCACAGCGCGGTCGAGCGCAAGCGGCACGCTCGCGGCCGACGTGTTGCCGTGCTCGGCAACGGTCCTCACCATCCTCTCCTCGGGAATGCCGAGCTTGGCCGCCACCATCGTCATGATCCTGAGGTTGGCCTGGTGCGGCACGAAGAGCGCGACGTCCTCGGTATGCACGCAGGCGAGGTCGGCCACTTCACGTGCGCTGCCGACAAGGCCCTCGACGGCAAGACGGAAGACCTGGCGGCCGTCCATGCGGATGTACGGATCGCCCGAGATGGCGCCGTGGTTGAGGGAGGCCGTGAGGCTCAGCACCTTTTCGCCGTAGTCGCCGTCGGCGTACATGCGGGCGGCGAGAATGCCGGGATCGGACGAGGCCTTGAGCACGACAGCGCCCGCGCCGTCACCAAAGAGCACGCAGGTGGAGCGGTCCTTCATGTCGAGCACTCGGGACATCACCTCGGCGCCGATCACGATCGCGGCGCGGTAGGGACCCGCGCGCAACATGGCGTCGGCGGCGTTGAGCGCATAGATGAAGCCCGCACAGACCGCCTGCACGTCGAAGGCCGCGCATCCTCTGGCGCCGAGCGCGGCCTGCACGCGGCA
>OGJN01001075.1_pt1 | contig 12306 bp, 6 predicted proteins | sample 1572221 | NCBI WGS metagenome assembly OGJN01 (sample SAMEA2582148, study PRJEB24529) | metagenome | biome: Human gut stool | place: China | collected 2011 | reverse complement strand
GCGCCAGCAGTGCGGGTAGCTATGCTCAAATACCGGTGCAGAGAACAGAAGTCCGCTTTCTCTTAATGCTTTCAGAACCTCCGGATCGGCTTTCTTGCAGAACATACCAGCCCACGGAGTCTCCTTCGTCATCTCGCCCTTGCCGTCTACCAACTGTACGAACGGAAGGTCATATTTTCTGCCGACCTTGGAGTCATCCTCACCAAATGCCGGCGCAATGTGTACGACACCGGTACCATCGGTCAGTGTTACATAATTATCGCAGACAATGTAGAATGCTTTCTTATGCTGTTTTTCACAGGTTGCTACGGCATAGTCAAATAATGGCTCATACTCTTTATATTCCAGATCTTTTCCGACAAAGGTTTCCAGAACATCGTAAGTGCCCTCGCCCAGAACGGTATCACACAGCGCCTGCGCCATATAATAAACCGTGCCATCCTCTTTCATTTTTACCTTTACATATGTCTCGTCCGGATTTACACAGAGCGCCACGTTGGACGGAAGTGTCCACGGGGTGGTCGTCCATGCAAGAATGTATGCATCTTCGCCCTTTACCGGGAATTTAGCAATCGCAGAACGCTCTTTGACGTCCTTATATCCCTGTGCCACCTCATGTGATGAAAGAGGTGTTCCACAACGAGGACAATAAGGAACAATCTTAAAGCCCTTATATAATAACTTCTTATCCCAGATCTGCTTTAATGCCCACCATTCTGACTCGATAAAGTTATTATCATATGTTACATAAGGATTGTCCATATCAGCCCAGAAACCAACTGTAGAAGAGAAATCCTCCCACATTCCCTTATATTTCCATACACTTTCCTTACAATGCCTGATAAATGGCTCAAGACCATATTCTTCAATCTGTTCCTTGCCATCAAGCCCTAACTTCTTCTCAACTTCAAGCTCTACCGGAAGACCGTGAGTATCCCAGCCTGCCTTACGTGGAACCATATAGCCCTTCATAGTACGGTAACGTGGAATCATATCTTTGATAACTCTTGTTAATACATGACCGATATGTGGCTTACCATTGGCTGTTGGTGGTCCGTCATAGAATGTATATGTCTCACCTTCCTTACGGCTGTCAATACTCTTCTGAAAAATGTCATTGTCTTTCCAGAACTTTTCAACTTCTCTTTCTCTTTCAACAAACTTTAAGTCTGTAGGTACCTTTTCGTATACCATAGATGCTTCCTTTCCTGCCAGTGTAGCTGACACCTTTATTACTGCTATTCCAAATGTATGCAGCAGCTTTAATTTAAAATCAGGGAAAACCCTGTGCGCTGATTTCGTAAAAGAATATTTGTTACACAATTCCTATATCTTATTTATAATTCCAGATTATCACGGCAGCCGCTATAATTCCGTACTGACACGGTATACAGCCTGTTGCACACATAAAAAAATCTCTCCGCCGTAACAGGCGAAGAGACTGAATAATCACTTATCATACCATTTACGACATACCAGCATATGCGTCCCCAATAACGGTGGGATTACCGTCCTCATCTACTCACTACTCCGGATATTAAATTCTTCGATATTAAAATATCTCAGGCATTATATATCTTAATATATAGCTTTCTGTTTGGATGCTTGGAAGTGATATTCAGATATCATCTACTCGCACCGGCTTCCACCATCCCGGCTCGCTTGTCTGCAGCTCTTTAATATACCATATTATTCTGCTAATCTGCTTTTGTCTGATACCTTACTGTCTTCGTCATCGCATGTAGTCTTATTTTAATAGTTTTATTGCTGTATGTCAATGTGTTTTATTGCTTTAAGCTAAAAAACCACCCTGCCGGATAAGGCTGCACCCCAGCCGGCAAAGTGGCAGTTTTGATATTTATTTAATTGGACTGCTTATCTACAGCTGCTTTCATATTAGCAAGCTTTTCATATTTTTCATCAGCCGCTGCCGATAATGGTTTCTTAACATGGCTTGCCTTAATCCTCTGCCTGTCCATAATGAATTTATCAAGCTTAGGATTAATCTTATCCACCCTTACTCCATATAAAAAGCGGTTAGGTGCAAGCTCCTGTTTTCTTGCTAGAATTCCCTGTATATCCATTCTGAAATCATTATATGTACACATAATGTGTATCTGCTGACCGTCTATATTCTCAACTTCTTTTTCTGTTATAAATGAAAATCCATTAGTACTTACATCATGCATTAAAACATCGAGCGTACCTGTATTGGTTCCTATCTGTATAACAGCCCCTTTGTCTATAGGCAGTCTGAATGCATTACGTCTGTTATACAGCTTACCATCTTCTCCGGCAATTACACGATGATAAAAATTCTTTCCCATTCTTACATGATGTACAGCCACATTTTTCCATATAACAGGAAGATTCTTACTGTTAATACTGCTCATCTCAAGATATACATTATCTGATACAAAGCTTATTGCCTCATTATTATCATTGGTTATCTCTTCTATAAGTATTGTTTCTCCATATGGTTCAACAACCCTTGATTTAAAGTCAATCCGCTCTCCATTAGCCATTGCACTGATAGTTATTTCCGAACCCGGCTTTAATGCAAGAATATCCATATCTAATCTCCATTCTTGTGCCTTATGGCACCTTAATATTATACCGGATTCCTCTTTCCGGCGGTATATATGATGTGATACCAACTCCACTATATAATTATATCAAGGGACAAAAGGTCTAAATCCACTCAACCTTGCTAATAGATAGTTAAACCGCCTTGTGATCCGCACCAATATGAGCATAAAAGTAGAATGATAATCCCACAATATGCAAATATCGAGTAAGATTGTGGAAGTACATAGCACATAACAACCCATAGATATCACAGTTAATTGCTTTTAATCCCATCATCATATAACATTTTTGACAAAAATATCAGACATTTTTCGACAATTCCCACTGGAATTTATTATAAAATAGTATATAAAATAAAACAATCACTAAATTGTATTTTGATAAAAATATTACCACATAGATTGATCTCCATCTAAGACAATATTGTTTCCATCTTTATAAAGGAAAGGGTCAGCTCAGACTGCAATATAAAAGCAGGCTAGAAAGGATTGTGATAATATAGAATAAATGAATTACAAAATATTCCTTATTATTAAAACACCCTTCTGCCTGCTTATATATAATTTAAAATTAATTATATGTGTACATTAGACTTATTCACATATTAAAACATATCACATAAATGCATATCCATTAATTACAGTCCATACACCATCTTCATCAGTTATATAACCTGTATAATCCCATGCTATGCAGCCATTAACCACATACCACCAGCCATATTCATTGCTTGCAAGACCTTCATAATACCAGTCTATACAGCCCTCACTTACATACCACCAGCCATATTCATTAGCTGCCATTCCTGTATAACTCCAGTCTATGCTTCCACCTCTTACATACCACCAGCCGTATTCATTAAGCGCAAGTCCTGTATAACTATAATCTATATTTCCATTCACATAATAATGCCAGATTCCATCATCTGCAAGATACAAACCATTCGTATCAGCCGGTGTATTACCATTATTACCTGTATTACCGCTGCTACCATGTATATCATCTGATAAATCCTCATCCTTTAATGAGAATATATTAACGCGATATGTAAGAGAATCCTGATATCCAGCTATTCCTATATTATTTATTCTGACTTCAAACTGATCTCCTCTGTCCAGTGACAGATTCTCAGGGAAGAATATTACACAGCCCCTCTGTCCATAACCACTGTTATTAACATAAAATTCACCGTCATCTCCATATGTATTACTAAAATGCCACGAATTACCAGTCTTAAGATCAATAAGTGTTACATTAATATTATCCCCCGGCTTCTCACCAAATGAAACTGACCACGGATACCCACTTACACCACGTCCATCACCTGAATATGAAAGCAGTTCCACCGGCGTATTCTGTGCCGGCCATGCAACACCATATTCGTGTGCTGAATAATTTCTCTGACCGCCAATTACATGAGTTGCACTATAATTCTCCACCTGCCCAAAGCCTGTCTTATAAAGTGCCGGATATAATATCCACCTTCTATGTCCAACCTTTTTTCTATTTCCCGAATCTGAATCGCTAAGGTACATTCTTATTGTAGCCGGAAGTGTCAGATTATATGAAGCATGGGCAATATTAGAAGAAGAAGCGCCTTCTTTTCCAAGATTATATAACTCATCACTCATATCTCTCGGTCTGTAAGGTGTATGTGTCAGATCGCCAATGGCTGCATCACAAAGTGCTCCTGCCTGTGCTTTCTTATTCAGTTCAGAATCTGCCTCTACCATTCCCGAAAGTCCTGCTGCATATCTTGCAAGATTAACTACATTGGTTACATTATCAATACATTTCTGTGATACTGCTCCAAGATTATATGGTGCAAATACATCAGGTTCTTCTGAATATGTTGTCTCCATATCACGGACAAATGGATGCTCATTATAATAATTAACTATATCCTGCTTTGAACGGTATTCTACATTCATTGCAGGATCGGCATCCTCTGCCATTGCAGGTATAGGGTTACCGATAAAGAATATTCCTGTTGCCGCTGTTATTGATAATGCAAGCACAGTTTTTCTAATAACCGGTCTTCCAGTTACCGCCATTTCTACTACATTATTCTTGTATATTCCCAACTTGTATGTTACCTTATTACACAATGTCTTTGATATGCTTTTTAGATTCATACGTTTTCCTCCTTACCATCAATATTTTAAATTTGCACGTTATCTACAGCAGTATCATAACACAATAAGAAATTATATTTCGTCTTGTGTATATTGAAACTTTTTCCGGCTCGTAATACGCTTTATTAAATACATTTCACACAGATATATAACTAATCATTATATCGTTTTATATAATATTATTAATGTGACACTGCCTTTATTTTTATAGTACTAATTATACATTATTTGTAAGAGATATTGCAAGAATTTTCTGAAAGTTTATCATAGGCGGTTGTATATTCTCATTATTTTACTAAATCCATTCAAATTATAATTATCAAATAACATTTAAGCTACATTTAAAAACAGTATATTTATGTAATTAAATGGCTGCCTCACCAAAATGTTCATATTGAATATAACTTTCATTAAAAATTTTAAAGCTATTTTGTTGTCTTAACATTTAATACCTGACTTCTTACTACTGTTCCATTACTATCCTTTACATCTACATAGAACTGTCTTTCTCCTGCACTTCCGGCTTTCCATGTAAGCTTATTTACAGCACTGAAATCCTTTAACTTAGCCCACTGCTTAGTTGTCTTGTTGTATACAATAAACTTATATGTATATCCACCTGCACCGCCATTTCCTGTAGCTGCAAAATTAACATTTCCACCTACTTTATTAGCTGTAGTGCTGGCTGTTGCCCTGACTGACAGCTTAGTTGTAACTTGTGCTTTTCCTACTGCCACATTCACAACCTTACTTCTTGTCACGTTGCCATTACTGTCCTTAACATCCACATAGAACTGTCTGTTTCCTGCACTTCCAGCTGTCCATGTAAATGTATTCTTTCCTGAGAAATCCTGTAATTTTGCCCACTGTTTGGTTGCCGGATTATATATTAAGAACTTGTATGTATACTTTCCACTTCCCTGTGATGCCTTGGCTGTAAGGGTTAATTTACCACCTACGTTGACACTTGTGGTGCTGGCTGTCAGGGTTGAGGTTGGTTTGGAAACAGACTTTACATTGACATTTACGGCATTACTTCTTGTAATCTCACCATTTTCATCCTTAATATCAACATAGAATACCCTGTCACCGCTTGATGACTTATTCCATGTACATACATTTTTACTGCTGTAATCCTGAACTATGCCCCACTTTTTAGTTGTCTTGTTATATACTATAAATTTATAAGTATACTTTCCACTTCCACCTGTTGCTTTAGCTGTTAACGTTACACTTCCTGTATTATCCTTAGATGATAATGCAGATGTGAGCTGGCTGTAATTACTTCTTATATACTTGTGTCCTGCTATAAGTGTTGAAGGTTTTCCTGTATATTTTTTGTTAGCTGTAACATCTGTCCAGTTGACGTCTTTATCTAAAGCACTTAATATGTCTTTAATAAACTGGGCTGATATCTCACTGCTTCCCATATTTTTAGGCATTATTATACTATTTATATCACAATCATATATAACATCAACAATACGATCTGCTGTTAAACTGCTTAGATTAAATGCCCCCAGATTAAGTACCTTTATATTTTCACAACCATAAAACATATCATATATTCTTTCAGTCTTTGAGGTATCAAATTTACTTACATCTATACTCTTTAAACTTGTACATTTACAAAACATAAGTTCCATACCTACTGCATTTGAAGTATTAAAGTTACTTACATCTATATCAGTGAGTGATTTACATCCATCAAACATTCCACCAAACGTTTCAACAGCTTTTGTATTAAATTTACTTACATCAAGCTTTGTAACATTGTTACATTCCCAAAACATACGGAGCATACTCTCTACTTTGGATGTATTAAATTTACTTACATCTATTGTTTTTGCCTTTTTACAATTATAAAACATATATTCCATATTAGTTACATTTGATGTATTAAAATTACTTAAATTTATACTTTGTAAATTTTCACAACCATAAAACATATATGACATATCTGTCACTTTGGATGTATTAAACTTACTTACATTTACATTTTGTAAGCTTCCACATCCATAAAACATTCCACACATTTTTTCAACTTTAGCTGTATTGAACTTTTCCAGTCCACTTATTCCTGTTAAATCTTTACAATTGTTAAACATATAACTCATTCCAGTTACATTTGATGTATTACATCTATGCCTTGCAGCTTTTCACAGTTTTGAAACATATAACTCATATTTTCTGCTTTAGATGTATTCCATTTATTTAATCCTGTTATTTTTGTAAGATTTTTACAACCATAAAACATACTATTAAAACGTTCTACATTCGATGTATCAAACGAACTTACATCTATATTATTTAAGCTTTCACAAGATCCAAACATGCCATACATATTCTTTACTTTTGATGTGTTAAATTTATTTAATCCTGTTATATTAGTTAAATTACTACAGCCCGAAAACATAGACCCCATCTCTGTTACTTTCGATGTGTTAAAATTACTTACATTTATACTTTGTAAATTTTTACAGCAGTAAAACATAGATGCCATACTTGTTACATTAGCTGTATTAAATTTACTTATATCTATACTCTGCAGCTTTTCACAATAAGCAAACATATCATCCATCAATGCCACATTAGATGTATCAAGATTAGCCAATCCTTCTATGCTTGTCATATTTCTAAGACCTGAAAACATAAAACTTAAACTTGTACCACTTTCAAAGGTTATCTTTCCTGTTATCTTTACCTTTTTAACTGATTCTTTTATCTCATTATTATCTCTCCAGCCCTGAGCATAACTTACACGCGAGCTTACATATCCACCTGATATATATAACACGCCATTTTCTATTTTCCAGTTACATGTTCCCCATGTTCCTGACGTTGCACTGACTGCTGTATCGTCTGCGGGTTCTTCCTGCTGTTGCTGTATTACTGCATCTGTATCACTTTTTGTAACTTCCTGTACGGATGTTTCTGATAATGGCTGTAATTGTACCTGTGTGCTTTCCTGTGTCTTATCTGTCTTTGTAGGAAGCTGTGATACTGACTGTCCCTCATCAGCACTAATTGTTTTACTGTCCTGTGTAACAGCCTCTGTTGTCTTTTGTGCTTCTGCTTTTATGCTCTCTGTCTCCCCTGTTACCTGCGCAGATGTCTGCTGTGTACCTTCTGAGTCTTTTTGTATGTCAGCATTTGTAGCGCTTTGTGTTTCTGACTGTACTGCTTTTGTAGTTCCCTTCGTTTCTTCCTGTGACATCTTCTGTACATCACTGACTACACTGGCATCCCCTGCCATTACCCATGCAGTATCTGCTGATACTGTTGAAAATATCAACATTGCCGATGACACTGCTGCAATTGTTTTGTTTATTCTTTTATCCATGCTTTTCCCCTTTTCTGTTTATTTTATTTTTATGCAATATTGGACTGCATAATTTTACATTTCAGGCATATTCTATTACTGTGCAGTATTTTCAAGATTTGCCAGCAAATCTTGCACTGCGTAATCTTTGTCGGAGATTGAATCCCGACTGAGACATTATTGTTTCCTCTCCATATAGAGGAAGGGATTATCTCAGACTGCGATATAACTATTGTATTGTTTTATAAAAACAGACAGTTATACATCATTTATAATTGTGATACACAACCGTCTGTTTTATTTTTAGCTTATCTTAGCATCTTATGTATTTTTACACATTAAATACAATTTATTTTATATTATTTTTAAATAGTCTTTTATTTACAATTGATTAATTTACGAATAAATTGGCTCTTTTATTGAAATATTTAATATTAGCACAGATATAACCTATTCCTATAATAACCACAGTACCCAGCTCAGTAATTATATTATTCATCTCGGAATATAAACTACTGTATGATGAACTGAATACAATTACTGTAATAATCGTATATAAAATCTTTACCACCAATAACGCAACAAATAATACATAATACAACTTTATAGAATCTTTTTCAAAACGGCTCATCTTTTGTCTTACAATAATTGCAAAGATTCCAGCCGCTATAGATATTATTCCTAGTATTATATTAACCAGTTTCATACTTTCTATAAATATTAAACCATTAACTACCTCAAAATCATACATAAAACTGCCAACTATTGCCAGCATACCTTGTCCACAATTTGCCAATGCTACTAAAAACAACTGAAAGTATATTATAAAATGAAACCACTTTAATTTTTCCGGCTGCTTCATACCTCCATTCCCATTTGCAAATCCTCCATTTGGCTGATAACCTCTACTCGGCTGACCATTATAATATTGTTGATTTGGCTGCTGCATATTATTATACTGACCATTCACATTTGGCTGTCCCATATTATTATACTGGCCATTTACATTTCGCTGTCCCATATTATTGTACTGACCATTTGTATTTAGCTGTCCCATATTATTGTACTGACCATTTGTATTTGGCTGACCTCCATTATTGTATGGTCTGTTTGCATTTGGCTGACCGGCATTATTAAACTGTCTATTGTTATTAGCATGATTGCCATACGAATTACCATTAGATCCGGCTGCATCCATTCCTAAATATGTTGTTTCAGCTTCATCCACTTCATCTTTTAAGTATACTGTTTCTGCATCATTTGTCTGTCTTTTTAAGACAGTTGTTTCCGTATCAGCACTATTACTTTCAGGACTTACCGGCTGTCCGCAATACTGACAGAAAGCGTCCTGCGGATTAACTTCATTTCCACAATTTTTACATTTCATATCTTCTGTCCTTTCTTTTTAATATTTAATTTTTAGTAACACTTAATTAAATAATGTTACTTTGTTATAAAATATTCTTATCGTGTTATATATTTCTCAGATAATATTATTTAATTACCAAATTCTGATACACCACCACTTACAGTATATGTATATATATCTTTTTTCTTTGTAATTAATGAACTATACATATCTGTGCCAGATTTATAGCAGCTTACACTTCCTATATATGTATTACCTGTTACACTCTGACATGAATCATATTGTACAGAACCATCTGCCTTTAACATAACTCCGGGAATTAATATTGGAATATATCCATTTTCTGTTATCTGCTCCTGTGATGATGAAGATTTTTTATATGTTATGTCACATAAATAGAGTAAATATAATCTATTATATCCATTATCATTTTTACCCTTAGATACAAGTGTATAAGCACCTAAATATCTCATACTGGAAATCGTAGCATTCTTTTGGGCTCCATAAGATTCCATTTTATCCTGTGCTTCTTTTTTTAACTTTTCTATCTGTGCGTCCTGTAAATCCTCTAATTTAGAAATATATGTGTCAAGCTTTTCACAAGTATATTCCTTTGTTGTCTCTTCTATTATATAACCCTGCTTTAATGCTTCCTGTGTATCTACATTAACTTTTACTGTTACTTTATCTCCTATTTTAATTCCAGAGGTCTTGGATAACTCATATTTTAAATTTTTAATATATGAATCATCTGAATTATTTTTTACAGAAGCTTTTCCATTTGGTGATACTCCTGAAAATGTTACAGCAATATCTTCAAAAGCATCTATTTTCTTTGCTTCCTGTAATCCTTCAACTGTATATTCTTTATTGGAATATACCAGCTTAATTCCTAACAGATCGTTGGCAGCTTCATCATACTCAAGCTTTAATTCTATTTTATCCCCATTAGATAAACCGCTTCTGTTACTTAATGATATTCTTACACAATCATGCAGAGCTTCATATGAACTCAATGAATCATCTGATAATATTTCGCTCTCTTTCTTTCCCTGTGCCTTTAATATCGCTTTATTTAATCCTTCCTTATCAATCTTAAAATGAGCTTCACCTACTGTATTATATCCACTAAAATTTACTGATATATAATCATTTATATTCACTTTTTTACTCATCTGATTGTATACAATAAATGCAGCAATTGCAGCAATACATACAACTACAACCGGAATAATTATTTTAATATTTAATTTTTTCTTTTTCTGTATATTATTATTTACTAATATCTGTTCAGACTGTGATTCTTTGATGGGAGTTGAAATCTCCGATTGCTTTGCTCCACAATTCTCACAGAAAATATCATCATCATTCAGCTTTGCACCACAATTTTCACAATATTTCATCTTGTGTTATCTCCATTTCTAAATAACATTTTTCTACATTGATGTGATAATCTGCTGTATAATATCATCAATGCTTCCAAGTCCTTTTGTCGTTGATTTTAATGTGTCTAAAGCAAGCTTTAACGCATCTGGAAGATATTGTGTCCAACACAGATTAGCTATCACTGCATATACTATGGTAAAAATAGCAACCATTGCTATCATTATATATATCTGCTTATCAGATGTGTCATCACAACAATGTGACCATACAACTGCTGTCACAATAAATCCTATTGTATTTCCCATACAAAACAATGCTATTCCGGCATATATATTGATTAATCCTATAACACATGATACTAATACAATCATTGATACCAGTATACTTCTTACAGAAACCAGCTTTAAACTCTGAATAAAATTCATCTGATTCTTTACAATCATATTACCCAGCATAAATAATAATGATAATATTACTGTCAATAATACTGATATTAATAATGTAAGAAAGAATGCTTTTACCATTGGCATCTTTAACAATGATTTTATCTGAATCAGCTTTGAAGTCGATGATGAAGAAGCTAATGACATTGCACTTATTACTTTATCAAATATTCCCTGTATCTTAATGCATATAACTAATGCAAAGAATCCTGATAATATTGCCTGAATTAATATCATAATAACTGCTGTTATTGTATTGCTTTCTGAATATACAAATTCCACACCTTCCTGAACAGGATGTTTTACAAGATCCAATATTGTATACATCGCATTTTGTATTCCCGCCCCCGACTTGTTCATATTCTGATAATTGTTTTGCTGATAGCTGTTATTATATTGATTACCCGTATTATAATTTCCTATATTATCCTGCCGGAATGGTCCATTGTTATACTGATCATAATTCAGGTTACTCTGATTTTCACAGTTGCACACTTCACCATCCATGAGCTGACGCCCACATTTTATACAATAATTCATATCCATTTCCTCCTTTTATCTGCTAATGTATCTTTTTATTTTCTCATATATCATTTGACACTATCTATCTGCATAGCGTGAAATTATTTTAATTAGTATCTGCTCCTAATATAAAATCTTCATTTGCCATCCGTATCTTATTTCCCGGGAATACCTCATATTCCTGTTCGGGATTCAATCTGTTTCCTTCAATACATGTACCATTTGTCGAATTATTATCTTTAATATAATAATGATTATCTCTTGTTATAAGTGTTATATGACTGCGGCTTATCGCATTATTTCCTTTAATTGCATAATCAATGTTTTTTCCTTTGCCAATTACATACATGTCTTTATCCGCCTGTATTTTTTCCTGTGTAGACTGCCTTATGATATATGGATAGATAACAACCGGCTGTTTTTGTCCCAGATATGTCGTAGGCATATCATCTTCATCATCATCCATTAAAACCTCTGTAGGTGGATCATATAACTCTGATGGTGGCGTCTGCTGTACTGGTGGTACTGGTGATACCGGCT
>OGJN01001071.1_pt1 | contig 12344 bp, 7 predicted proteins | sample 1572221 | NCBI WGS metagenome assembly OGJN01 (sample SAMEA2582148, study PRJEB24529) | metagenome | biome: Human gut stool | place: China | collected 2011 | reverse complement strand
GACTTTCTTACTTGCATAGTTACATCCTAATACAAGAATCATACCTACAAATGACTTAAATAAACCTACGGCTGTTGTATAACCATAATCTGAGTTACCACTACCGAATGTCTTACGGTATACGTATGTCTGAAGAACGTTAGAAACGTTAAGTACGGCATCATTCATTGTAACGAATACTGATTCGAAAAGGTTCATAACCTTAGCAAGGTTAAGAATGAATACAGTGATAATTGTATTAGCTAATGCTGGAAGTGTGATATAGATAAGTCTCTTCCATCTGTTAGCACCATCAATCTGAGCTGCTTCGTAAAGGTCAGGGCTGATTCCTGATAATGTAGCAAGGAAGAGGATTGTTGACCAACCTGTATCCTTCCATACATTGATGAAGAAGAATGTACCTGTCCAATATCTAACATCGCCTAAGAAGAAGATAGGCTCTTTTAATACTCCTATATTAACAAGGAACTGGTTTACCATACCTGAACCATTTACTGAAAGGATTAATCTGAAGATAGAAGCAACAACAACCCATGACATGAAATGTGGTAAGTAAACAATTGTCTGTACTGTCTTCTTGAAAGCCATGTTAGTAAGCTCGTTAAGAAGAAGTGAAATAATAACTGCGGCACCTGTATTTAAAATTAACTTAACAATTGAAAGTACAAGTGTGTTTCTAAATGCCTGCCAGAAGAACGTATCATTCGTAAACATCTGGGCAAAATGCTTAAGACCTACATAATATGGGTCTCTGATTATGTATTTAGTAAAGGCGTATCTACAACCAAGCATTGGCCAGTAGTTAAAAAGAAGTACCATTATGAATACTGGTAAGAACATTAAGTAGAACCATCTGTAATAGTAAATCTTAGCCCAAATATTCTTATTAATAGAATTTGTCAAATACTTTGCATCAACGTTGTTTTCTTTTTTGAAATACTTCATTATATCAAAGAAACAACCTGCAACACCAATTATAAGACCAATAATTACAACAAATAAACCACATCCGACTGCATAGTCACCCTGTGATAATAAATTTGTTAATGAAACAACTGAGTAGCTCTTTCTTCCTGTATATCCTCTGAAATTAATAGCTACAAATGAAACAATAAAGATTACACCTGCTACACAAGTAGGTATAATTGAAAGAATTTCTTTTTTAATAGCAACTAATACTATAGCAACTATTATAGCCAGCATGTATAAATACCACATTGCAGAAATGTCAATATTCATAAAGCTGTATGCATCAGAAATCTGATCAGGATCAGTATTCTGAACGAATGGCAACATACCACCTACGAATGCAATAACTAAGCCAATGATGGCTACTACCATGATGTTGTCTGACTTTCTGTTACCAACCTTAGCACCACACTTTGGGCAAACTTTTGCATGTTTAGGTAATTCTGTGTTACAAGACTTACATTGCATCTCTTCATACCCTCTTTCCTAATATATTTTGTAAAATTAATACTTATTTTATAATTAAAAATAAGCTAAAAATCAGAATCCACACCGGGTAGTCTCCCACCCGCGAGTGGATTCTTGAAAATGTTGCAGATATTAAATATTATACATATTAAATATCCGGCTTGTGTTAAATTACTTGTTTAAAGACTTAACTACTGTCTCACTTAATGAACCAACTGTTGTATTATAGTAGTTCATACCTTCAGATACTGTCATGTTACCAAGAGCAACCTGAGCTACAACGTAGTTTCTAGCCTGGTTGATATCTGTGATATTCTCTGATAAATCTGTAGTCATTGGAAGTGGAGTAGCAACCTTAGAATTCTTAGCGAAGAATTCACCATTAGAGATAGCTGCATCTGACATTGTTGCACTTCCTGGATCTGTTCCATTCTTATACTTAGCAAGAGCAAGAATTGGATCGATGTGGTTCTTCTGCATTAATGAGTTTGGCTTTTCAGGTGATGGTAACATATGGAATGTTCCTTCTGTATATTCCTTACCCTGATCTTCCTTACCCTGTAATGTTACAGTCTCAGCCTTAGTATCCCAGTGAGTACCCTTAGCACCATATTCCCAAGCTGTCTGGATGTCGCCACCATCAAGCATTGTGTCGATGAAGTACTTAAAGATTCCTTCAGGATTCTTAGCAGCTGTTGTAATACACCAGCATGGTGCAATTCTTTCTACATATGAACCCAATTCACTGATTGGCTTAATAGCAACAAGTTCATCATCAAGTCCCTTATTCTTAAGGTTTGTCTTAAGTGTATAAGCCCATGTACCAGCCCAGTATGTGAATACACCTGATTCAGCAGATGCATCTGTTGAGTAGAACTTATCACGTGCATTAGCTGTTGAGTTATTAACTGATTCCTTATCAATTACACCATCATTAACAGCTGTCTGAATTCTCTGTAAAGCTTCTTCCATCGCCTTTTCAGCGAAACCATCAACATACTTTCCTGATGAATCCTTGTAGAATGTGTAATTAGCCTTCTGGAAGAATTCTGGTAAGTAGTTAGTATATGGAGCTTCGTTACTTACAAATCCTGGTGAAGAAATTACATAGTGACCAGCTGATGCAGCTAACTTCTTTAAGATACCATAGTATGTCTCGAAATTCATCTGCTCATCTGCAAGCTTAGAAGAATCAATACCAGCCTTGTCTAACCAAGCTTTCTTGATATATGTACAACATCCGTTACCACGATATGGAGAGAAGCCGTACATAGCCTGTGTTCCATCTTCACCATTAACCATAAGTGCTGAAAGAACATTATCAGCTGTATCAATAAGTCTGCCTGATTTCTTTGTTTCAGAATTAGCCCATGCATCTGTCATGTTCCAAAGGAATCCGTTAGATGCATATAATGCATAATAATCTGATGAAAGTAATACTACATCTGGCATTGTGTCATCTGAGTTGAATGCGTTAGCTACTGCATCGTAGTAACCAGAGTGGTCTGGACGCTTCCATTCAATATCAAGTCCTGTTAAATCCTTGAGATATGCATAGAACGCTTCAGCACCATTAGTTTCTGTAACGATTGTGCTATCTGCCATTACTGTGAATTTGTCAGGTTTTGTAACCTCTTTGCTTGATGAACTGCTTGTGCTGCTGCCTGAGTTACCACCACAAGCAACAAGTCCCATTACTGAAGTAAGTGTTAAACCTACAGCAGTAAGCTTTTTAACTGTTTTCTTCATAAACCTATAAACCCTCCTTTTTGGTCTTAATGGGGAACCACCCCCACCGGTCATTTATTTGACATTAGTATAATATCATTTTTGTACTATTTTAACAAGAGGAATTTTAACAAATCTTGTACTTTTTTTGATTTTTCTGTGAAAACCAAGTATTTATGCGGCTTTTCGCATTAATTTTTTTTTAACAATTTATTCATTTTTCTTAAATTTTATATTATGCAAATCAATATATTACTATTTGAATATATGTATTTATGTAAAATATGCACTATCCATTGCAAAAATGCCCTTATTTTTTACATCACTTTTACAATATATTGTTTACATTTCACATTTTTTGTAATTCTTTTGTGCTTTATTACCATTGTTAATTTTTTATTCATAATTTTATAGCAATATTATCTCTCCTGATGGTATTTTACTGTATTTTTGTTCTCCTTCTTTTATAACTTCAAGATTTCCTGAAAAACGGTCAGTTATTATATGTACAAAGTGCACATAGTCATCCTTTGGTATAAGCAGCTTCATATGCACTTTTTCTGTATATTGTATATCTTCAATAGTCACTCTCTCCTCTTCACAGATGTACCTGATTTTACCCATGTTATTATAGTCTGTATCAATATATGCACTCACGCCCTCTATTGCATCTATAATTTCACTTTTATCAAGTCCCTTTTTAGAAGCCTCCTGATATGCTCTTATAAGACCTCCTGTACCAAGCAGTGTTCCGCCAAAATATCTTGTAACTACTATCAGGCAGTTATGCACCTGCGATGCAGCTATTATATCCATTATAGGCTTTCCTGCCGTTCCCTGAGGTTCCCCGTCGTCACTGAATTTTTGTATTTCATTATTATCTCCTATAATATATGCATAACAATTATGTCTGGCATCCCAATATTTTTTCTTAATGCCGTTAATTATATCCGCCGCCTTTTCCTCACTATCAACGTTATATACATGGGCAATAAATCTTGATTTTTTCTCTACAATTTCATCCGTTCCATTCTTATATACAATCTTCATAAATATTAAGCTCCCTTAATAATTTTTTAATTTCAATATTTATTAAACAGATTATCACTGCTGTCTGCCGTCTCTTATCACAATCAGGCCCTGGCACAGCACAATCCTATAACAATATATCAATAAGCTTACATTATACCTTATTTATTTGTCAAAATTATTTATTTATGATATAATTTTTTTACTAAAAAGGAGGATTAATATATGGATTATGGCAGAAAAAGCATTACACACCAGAAAAAGCTACTTAATTCCGCCACCAAGAAACTAGGAACCAAAGTAGGAATTACTTCTGTTAAGTTCCTGCTGATAATAGCTATAGCAATACTTGTATCAGGCTCATGCCTAATACTTGGTGCAATTCAGGGTATAATCGCTGATGCTCCGGATGTATCTACAATAGATGTATCACCTACAGGTTACGCTTCTAAGATATATAACAGCGACGGAGAAGAGATTCAGATGTTATCTACATCCGGTTCTAACCGTATATCTGTAGATATTGAGGATGTTCCTCTTCAGCTCCAGCATGCATTTGTTGCAATTGAAGATGAACGTTTTTATGAGCATAATGGTATTGATATCAAAGGTATCGCACGTGCTGCTTATATAACCTTAAGTAATGGCGATTTGTCGCAGGGTGCAAGTACTCTTACACAGCAGTTACTTAAGAATAATGTATTTAATGCATATAATGAGACAACTATAGAAAAGATTAAGCGTAAGGTCCAGGAACAGTATCTTGCAGTCAAACTTGAGACCTATATGAACAAACAGGAGATTCTTGAAGATTATCTTAATACTATTAATCTCGGGAATGGTTACTATGGTATCCAGGCTGCCTCTAATGGCTACTTTGGAAAAGATGTTTCAGAGCTTACACTTAGTGAGTGTGCTGTTATTGCATCTATAACGCAGAACCCGACAAAGCTTAACCCTGTTAAGAATCCCGATTACAATCAGGAGCGTCAGCAGAAGGTCTTAAGAAATATGCTTTCACAAGGCTACATTGATGAAGATGAATATGAAGAAGCTCTTGCCGATGATGTATATGCACGTGTTGAAAGTCTTGACATCGCAACATCATCAACATCAACTTATTCATATTATGTAGATACACTTATCGACGAACTTATTGAAGATTTAAAGACTCAGAAAGGTTATACCGAAAGTCAGGCAACTAACCTTATATATAAGGGAGGATTACAGATATATTCAACCCAGGATAGTAATATGCAGTCTATTGCAGATTCAGTTGTAAATAATCCTTCTTATTATCCAAGTTCAACCGAATTTTCAATTTCTTATGCATTAAGTGTTAAGGATTCTTCGGGAAAAGTTTCTTACTATACACATTACGGCATGCTTAACTGGTATAAGAATGAATATGGTGATCCTGATTTCAGCCTTACACAGACTAATGAAGATACTGCAAAAGCATATGTTGAACGATATAAAGACCATATCGTTGGTGAAGATGATATAGTATTATCAGAATCACTTACATTCACAATACAGCCACAGATATCTTTCTCACTTATGGACCAGCATACAGGATATGTCAAAGTTCTTGTAGGCGGACGAGGAGACAAAACAGGCAACAGAACACTTAACCGTGCAACAGGTACTACAAGACAGCCCGGTTCGGCAATCAAGCCTCTGGCAGCTTATGGACCAGCTCTTGATATGGGAGCTATAACACTGGCTACAGCCATAGACGATGCACCTTACTATTACTCATCGTCTTCACAGCTTGTAACTAACTTTACCAAAGGAGAATATCGTGGTCTTATGAGCGTTCGTGAAGCTCTTATGTTATCACAGAATGTACCGGCCGTTAAAGTTCTTACACAGATTACACCACAGGCAGGCTTTAATTACCTTGAGAAATTCGGCTTATCAACACTTGTTTCAGCTAAGAATGCTGTCAACGGAAGCCATGATGTAGTACAGTCTCTTGCCCTTGGCGGTATGACATATGGTGTAAAAAATATTGATATGACAGCCGCTTATGCAGCAATTGCCAACAAAGGAACATATATCAGACCTATATACTATACTAAGGTTTATGATAATAATGGTAATCTGCTTATTGACAATTCTACTGCCGAGACAAGAGAAGTCTTAAAGCCTACAACCGCATGGCTTCTTACAAGTGCATTACAGTCAGTTGTAAACGAAGGTACAGCATTAGCTGCCAGATTAGACAACCAGCCTGTAGCCGGTAAGACAGGTACAACAAGCCTGAATAAAGATGGATGGTGTTGTGCATTTACACCACACTATACATCATCCATATGGATTGGTTATGATGATAATTCCAAAGTACTTCCGTCATCAATTGACCACAGAACCATATGGCATGATATAATGAAACAGATAAGTGCCGACCAGCCTACAGGTTCATTCCCTATGCCTGATGGAATTGTAGAGCAGACTGTATGTTCGCAGTCGGGCAAACTCGCAGCAGACGGCTTATGTGACAGTGACCCTCGCGGAAGCCAGCTTGTTACAGAATATTTTGCAGCGGATAATATTCCTGCTGATACATGTGATACTCATGTAAAACTTACTATATGTAATGATTCTGGAAAGATAGCATCTGTTGGATGTCCTAATACATCTACAAGAGTATTTATTAAAAAATCTGCCTCCGGTATGGAAGCTGCTGATGGTGCCTATGCAATATCAGACGATACAATTACAGATGTATGTGACGGCTCACATCACTCGCATAGCAGTATAACACCTACAGTTTCACCTGATGACTCAACTACTGCCGGTAATACAGAGCAGACCACACAGGCATCTGCACAGAATAACAATAATAACCAGACCACAACATCTGCCGTTCATAATAATAACGGTAATAATAATGGTAACAATTCCGGTAATAATGTCGGTAATGGTAATAACCACAATAATAATTCTAATAACAATATTAACAACGCCGGTAACAATAACAACACCGGTAATAATAATAATAGTAATAATAACAATGCTAATAACAATATAACAACACCATAAAACAAGCTGTGGCATCTGACTTTATACCGTTTATAGATTAATTTTTTTAATATCTATATTGTATAATTGTCATAATGCCACAGCTTCTTTTTTATTATTCTTTTTAAGATTTTATTTCAATATCTCTTTTTATTATCTTTTGTCTTTTTATGTTTATTATTTTTTCTTCATTTTAGGTTCAAATATCCATGAAGCTATATAACTAAATACAAGTGCTGCTGACACTCCCATAACGTCAGTATAAAATTTTAATAAAAACATTGAAGATAATATAAACGTAAAATCATTACCGAAGTCACCAAACATATAGCCCAGCTTATCCTTCAGTCCAAAAGGTTTTACCTTTCCATTATTATCTGCCATAATACATCCTCCATTCTGTGTTTGATACACCTAAATACTTTTTTAACGACCGTCCTTAAATATTTATTTTGTTGTTTTCTATGGTTTAATATTAACTTATTTATTAAATTTTTGTTATTGTAATTTTTAGTAATTATAGTAAAATATTTATATGCCCTATTTTTACAGTAAATATTATACTAATAAATTGAAAAATTATACTAACATGTTAGTTTAAAAGCATTAACATGCCAGTCACTCCTCTTTAACATGTTAGTATATGTTAATATTTCAGAACGGAGATTTGCATATGGAATATAAAATATATCTGGATTACACAAGACAATTACTTAACCAGTTAAAGATTTCGTCATATATAATAGAAAGTCCTTTTTTGTGGGATGAACAATATGATGGAGGATTACGAAAAACCATATTTAATGATAAAATATTTAATAATAAGAGTAATGAGTTTAACAGCTTTATTAATTCTTATAAAAAAGACAGAACCATACTACTTATACATGACAACTTTGCATGTGAATATATCTATATCAAGCTGCCTGATACAGATAATCTGTTTATGGCAGGACCATTTTCATTTGAGACCTTTACTAACAAAAGAATACTTGAATTGTGTTCTGCCAATGCCATACCGTCACAGCTTACGGAATTTATGCAGCTATATTATGCTGCACTTCCGGTATTTACAGATGAACAATGTATATATGGTATAATTAATTGTCTTTGTGACAAGCTCTGGGGTAGTAGTTATTCATTAGAAAAAAAACGTATTATTAATAATAATTTAACTGAAACTATGTACAATGAAGAAATCCCTGAACCTACCCGTAAGTCTGTTGAAATGCTTGAGGAGCGTTACAGTAATGAATCCCGCCTTATGGAGTATATCTCACATGGTGATTATGCCTCCATTGACGAGCTCGACCATCTTAATACCGCTAATATCAAGCAGAGATTATCTGATTCCCTACGTGACAGAAAAAATCTTATGATTATATTAAATACACTGTGCCGTAAGGCTGCCCAGGCAGCTTATGTGCATCCTGTACATCTTAATGAAATCTCTCGTAAATTTGCAATAAAAATAGAGAACTGCACTACCATAGCACAGCTTGAAGCACTTGAAAATGATATAACAAGACGATACTGTCTGCTTGTACAGTCCTATTCATTAAGAACCTACAGTAAGCCTGTACAAAATATCATCAATTATATCTCTTTTAACCTGACCGCTGATTTGAGCCTTAATGCAATTGCAAATGAATTCTCATTAAACAGCAGCTACCTGTCTACTCTGTTTAAAAAAGAGACCGGCACAACGCTTACTAACTATGTGAATAATAAAAGAATCGAACATGCGATATATCTTCTTAATACCACTAAGCTTCCTATTCAAGACATTGCCGTACAATGTGGTATTAATGATGTTAATTATTTTACCAAGCTTTTTAAGAAGCTTAAGAATATGACACCTACACAGTATCGTGATATGGTACATTAACAATGAATGTTTCATCTATTAATAGTGATAATATTTTATTTAAAAAACAGACCGTAAACCTCTGCATTAAAAGCTAAAATAATATACGGACATTTCCAATTACACCATGTATTATTCTAACACTTAATGCGGATATTACCGGTCTGTTTCTTAAAGTTATATTTAAAATGATACTATTTTTCCATCGTCAATATTAATTATAACGTCCGATAACTTTACAAGTTCTTCGGTGTCATGGCAGGTTATGATATCAGATATAAATCTGCATTATACCTTAAATCTGTAACCCACACCCCAGATAGTCTCTATATACTGTGGCTTAGATGTATCAAACTCAATCTTTTCACGAATCTTCTTGATATGAACTGTTACTGTTGCTATATCTCCTATTGAATCCATATCCCATATTTCCTTGAACAATTCATCCTTTGTAAATACATGGTTAGGATTCTGTGCAAGAAATGTAAGAAGGTCGAATTCCTTAGTTGTAAATATCTTCTCTTCTCCATTTACAAAAACTCTTCTTGCAGTCTTATCAATCTTAATACCCCTGATTTCAATTACATCATTCTCTTCCTTTGCACTGCTTACAAGTCTTTCGTATCTTGCAAGATGTGCCTTAACTCTTGCTACAAGTTCACTTGGACTGAAAGGCTTTGTCATATAATCGTCAGCACCAACGCCGAGTCCTCTTATCTTATCAATATCTTCTTTCTTGGCTGATACCATAATAATCGGTGTATTCTTACTTTCTCTTACCTGCTTACAAATCTCATATCCGTCAACGCCCGGAAGCATTACATCAAGAATCATAATATCATAATCATCTGCAAGCGCTGTTGCCAAACCACTCTCACCATCAGACCTGATTGTTACATCAAATCCGCTAAGCTCAAGATAATCCTTTTCAATTTCGGCAATTGCCTCTTCATCTTCTACAATCAATACTTTACTCATAATCATTTTCCTTTCTATGCCTGTTTATTTTATATGTTAAAAAATCTACTAATGCATGCTTATTATAATAATCTTAATTCTGTTTAAACAGCTTATTGACTATATTCTTATCTTTACCATTCTTATTCTCTATGCAATAGCACGATTCATCTTTATACTTCTTAAGGTCGATATGCATTGTTGTTCCTTCACCCTCGACACTTTCCGCCCATATTCTTCCCTTATGGTCATCTATTATCTTCTTAACAATGGCAAGTCCTATTCCACTTCCACCTTTCTTACTGTTTCTTGAAGAATCTGTCCTGTAAAATCTTTCAAATATATGCGGAAGTTCATTAATTCCTATACCCTTACCATTATCTCTTATAATGATATGCGCATAATCGCCCTCATCATAAATATCAAAATCAATAATACCGGCTCTTCCATCCATAAGATACTTCGCAGAATTACTTACAATATTATTAATTACTCTCTTTAACTGCTCTGCATCCGCAACAATATACATATCATCAGATGCATGGTAATTATAATTAAGCGTTATTCCCTGTGCATCCAGATCCATATGTATCTCGTCACAACAGTCATCAAAATACGCTTTTGCATTAATCTTATTAAATGAATATGGCACTCTGTTAGTATCAAGTTTAGAATAAATGGTAAGCTCGTCTATAAGCTTATCCATATCATTAACTTTATTAGCAATAGTTCTTAAATACTTCTCCTGTTTTTCAGGTGTGTCAGCTATTCCATCAAGTATACCCTCAACATATCCCTTAATAGCTGTAAGAGGAGTCTTTAAGTCATGTGAAATATTTCTTATAAGCTCTTTTTCCTCTTTATCGGACTTAATCTTGTCCTCAGAGGACTGCTTTAATATAACACGCATTTCCTCAAAATCGCGGCATACATCACCAATCTCATCATTGGATACCTTCGGCATCTTAAAATCAAGATTGCCATTTTTAATATTGTTAGTTGCAAGCTTTAACTTATCTACCGGCTTTAATATAGAACTGTATACCCATAATGTAAGAAGCACCCCTGTTATTATAAGTATAGTTAAAATAGCAGCTCCACCCTGTATCACAAAATGCTTTACCTGCGGAATAACCTGATTAAGTGATGTAATTATATACACACTATACTCATTATTGCCATTATCCGTAAAATCTATCTGTTTGATAAGAAGCTGATATTTACCACCTGTATATATACCAAGCTGTGTATTATTATCAGAAGCTAATGTGTGTATCTCATTATTACTTTCATCTTCCGAATACTGTTGTTCCTCACCGGAATTATCAATATCACTTCCATCATACTGTGGAAGTATGTCTTCCATGTCCTGTTCGCCTAGCTCTGAGGAAGTATATAACAGTTCGCCGTTCTTTCTTACAACTATTGAGGACATTTTCTTCTCAAGTCGCGCTGATAAATCATTAAGATATTCACTGTCATTAAACTTTTCAGGATTATTGTATGCCACCTTAGCAACGTTTTCATATATTCTTTCGGTAATCTGTCCCATTATAGCTGTTGATGAATAGAATCCTGAAAGCAGAGTATCACATTCAACATCATATGCCTGATTAATGCTCTTAGTCTGAACCTGAAAAATCCCACTTACTACGGCAACACATAATATAGCCGGAAGTATTACCATAATGCAAAATGATACTATTAACTTACTCCTTACTTTCATAACAATCCCTGCTCCTAAACGACTTAATGCAGATAACCGGCATTATTAATCTAGTATATCTTTTAATACTATTAATAATACACTTCATATAAACATACGTTAATTATTCCACATATCCATATAATAACACAAATTAACAACTCATTCTAAGAATATTCAATAAATTTTATAAAAATAATATGAATACTATAATGAATTTTCAATTTCTTTCCATTAATCACCATTGCTTAGCAGCACACTAATAAATCCTGAGTTTCTAAATTTTACATATCAATAAACTATATCACAGGATATCATACTTATATAAAACAATGAATTATACCATTTAACAGATAACTGACTATATATGCAGCTGGTGGCGTACATTTTATGTACGGCATTAAACATACATATATAGTCAATTGTTCTTTAACCGGTGTGTTAATGTTTTATATAAGTATAGTATCCCTACGTCATTTGAATAAATGCAAAAATTAAAAAACCCAGGATTTATATTAATATTTTAACCTATTTTTAATTTGAATCTCTGTGCTTCTCTTTCCGAATCCACACGCTCCATAACCGCTCCGAGCT
>OGJN01001069.1_pt1 | contig 12353 bp, 9 predicted proteins | sample 1572221 | NCBI WGS metagenome assembly OGJN01 (sample SAMEA2582148, study PRJEB24529) | metagenome | biome: Human gut stool | place: China | collected 2011 | reverse complement strand
CGCCGTTGGAGGTGCGGCAGAGCACGAACATACCCTTGCCCTGCTTCTCTGCGTAGGGCAGATAGGGGCTGATGGAGTCCAGGCCCATGTAGGGAGCCAGCGTGACAAAGTCGGCCTCAAAGTCGCCGGTGAAGTGGCCCATGGCGTACATCTCAGCGGTCTTGGCGATGTCGCCGCGCTTGATGTCGGCGATGACCGGCACACCGGCCTCGCGGACAGCCTTCAGGGTATCGGCATATGCCTTCAGACCCTCGAGGCCAAGAGACTCGTAGTAAGCGATCTGCACCTTGTAGCAGCCCGCGACGGCCTTGGTGGCGTCGATGAGCTTCTTGTTGAAGCGGACGATGTTCTCGCCCTTGGAGAGGGTGCTGTCCACGAAATCTGCGGGCAGGTAGCTGAAATCGGTGTCCAGACCCACGCAGACCGGGCCGCGTGCTTCGACTGCTTCGTAAAGCTTATCCATGTTCGTCATTTGGGGTTCCTCCTGTTTGTCTCTCTTATATAAATGTATTTGCAGCTTATTCTTCTGCCTGATAGGTCAGCTCGCCGCCCTTGACCGTGGCGCAGACCCTGCCGTAGAGCTGCGCACCGTCGAAGGGGCAGTTGTGGGACTTGGAGTGGAGCTTGTTCTTGTCCACGGTATAGAGGATGTCGAGGTCTACCAGCACAAAGTCGGCGTCATAGCCCGGCTCGAGCTGACCCTTGGCAAGGCCCAGAATTTCCGCTGGGCGGGTGCTCATCAGGTGGCTCAGCAGCTCGAGGGGAAGTCCCTCTTCCTTGCAGAGCTTGGTGTAGCAGACGCCGAAAGCCGTCTCACTGCCCACCATACCGGCCATGCCCTTGAGCTTGTCTTCCTCGGAGTGGGGCGCGTGGTCGGTGGCGATGGCGTCCACCACACCGCTGCGGATGGCGTCGATGAGGGCCTGCACATCGTCGGCGGTGCGGATGGGCGGGTTGACGCGGTAGTCGCAGGTATCATTGGTGAACCACAGGTGGTGGGGCGTCACCTCGCAGGTGACAGGTGCGCCCCGCAGCTTTGCCATCTGGATGGCCTCGATGGCGCCCCGGGTGGAGACATGGCACATGTGCAGGCGGGTCTGGTAATACTCGCTCAGCCAGCAGTTCCGCACCGTCTCGATGTCCTCGGCCAGACGGTAGTCCCAGGAACTGATTTCCATATCCTCGGCGTGGCTCATCACGGTGATGTCCCGCTGGGTGCAGATGGCGAAAGCCCGGGCCATGGTGGCGTTATCCTGCACACCGTGGCCGTCCTCGGTGATGAACTTGACCGAAGCGGGCAGGGTCTTGAGATGGTCGATGGTCTTGCCGTCGAAATCCTCGGTGATGGAGACGGTCTGGTTCACGCCGCACAGGCCCACCTCAGCGGCCTTCTGTTCCACCATCGCGGCCTGTGCTGCCGAAGAGCAGACAGGCTTTGTGTTGGGCATCAGGTTCACGAAGGTGTAGCCGCCTGCGGCTGCGGCGCGGCTTCCCGTTTCAATGTCCTCTTTGTACTCGAAGCCCGGCGTGCGCCAGTGGCAGTGCAGATCCACGAAAGCGGGCAGCACGGTCAGTCCTCCGGCGTCCAGCACCGTTTCGTTTTCTCCGGCCAGTGCGGCCAGGTCCTGACCGACGGCGGCGATCTTTCCGTCCTTTACATACAGCTCCACAGGCCGGCCCTCGGCGTTGACAGCGTTGATGAGCAGCATAAGATTCCCTCCCTGTCTGTGTTTGTCTGGTTTCATCGTCCGGGTGTGTCTGCCCTCAGAAGAGCAAAAAAAAACTTTTCCCTGCAAAGGGAAAAGTCAGCACATCAAAAAAGGAAACACTGGAGCCACAGCAAAAACGGCTGCAAACTGATTTTTCAGTTTTGCACGCATCATCTTGGCCTTCATGCTCCCGTCTCCTTTTCTATCCGTTCTTTTTCGATATATTTTAGCATAGAAGCGCAAAATAAATGTGTCAATGCTTTTGGCCTCATTTCCATGTGAGAAGGTTTGCATCCGTAAGCCTCGAATTTTAGCTACTCTACCGAAAAGTCCCTCTTCTCCCCCGCCGCAAGCGCCCCTGTGCAAAAAAATCCTCATTTTTGTTCTTATATCCTACCATTTCACTGTACATTAAAGTTCAGATGTGCTATTATAATGTCTATCAGAGAGGGGGCCGCCATTGCGGGCGGCAAAATGGAGGTTTTCTATTATGGGTCTTTTAGAGGACGCGCGGAACATCCAGCGCAAGGACCCCGCAGCGCGCAGCGTGCTGGAGGTCATACTGCTTTACCCGGGCTTTCACATTCTGGTCTATCACCGCATTGCCCACTGGCTGTTCGAGCACAAGCACTTTTTCCTCGCCCGCTGGGTCAGCCAGCGGGGCCGGCATAAGACCGGCATCGAGATCCACCCCGGCGCGAAGATCGGCAAGTGCCTGTTCATCGACCACGGCATGGGCATCGTCTTCGGCGAGACGGCGGAGATCGGCGACAACTGCACCATCTACCACGGCGTGACCCTCGGCGGCACCGGCAAGGACACCGGCAAGCGCCACCCCACCCTAGGCGACAATGTCCTTATCGGCGCAGGCACCAAGGTGCTGGGTCCGGTGTATATCGGCGACAACGCCCGCATCGGCGCGGGCAGCGTGGTGCTCAAGAACCTGCCCGCCAACTGCACCGCCGTCGGCGTCCCTGCCGAAGTGGTGCGCATCAACAACAAGGCCATCAACCCCGCCGACGACCTCGACCAGCAGGACCTGCCGGACATCATGGCCCAGCGTCTCATCGACCTCGACCGCCGCATCGGTCAGCTGGAAAAGGCCGCACAGGGCGATATTCCCCCCACGGCCCAGCAGGTGGCCGCACGGCAGCGCAAGCATTAAAAAACGGAAGCTTTCCCTCGGGAGAGCTTCCGTTTTTCTTTTATCGTATCAACTCTTTGACCTTCTCCACCGCCGCTGTCACCAGCTGGCCGATGGGCTGGTCCGGCACACCCACCACGATGTTATCGCAGTGATTGATGGGGATGAGCACCCGCGCTGCACTGCTCTGGCAGACCGCCGCCGCCATGGCCGGGGTGATCTCACCCAGCAGCGAATCGGCAATGACGATGCCGATGGGGCCGACGATGATGTCCGCCCGGCGGCAGTTGACCACCACGGCATTTTCGCCAGTGGCGGCGCGGTGTGCGCCCGCCTTGAGCATAGCCGAAGCCGCGATGCTGTTGGTTCCTACGGCGGTCAGCTCGATGTCCGGGCATCCGGCGGCAAGCGCCGCCGTCAGCTGACGGCCAAGACCGCCGCCCTGCCCGTCAATGACTAAGACGCGCACCCGGCTCAAAAGTCGATTTCCTCCAGCCGCAGCAGAGCGATGATATAAATTTTCAGGGCTTCCAGCAGCTTGTCGATGGGAGCGGCCTCGTTAGCGCCGTGCATCGGGCCGCCGAACTCGGGCAGCACCATATCACTGTGCTCCGGGCCAAAGCTGACAGCATAGGGGAAGTGGCGGGCGTAAGTGCCGCCGCCCATGGTGAAGGGCGTTGCGTTCTCGCCGGTGACTTCGTTGTAGGTGTCGATGCAGGCCTTGATGGCGGGGGTGTCAGCCTCGATGTAGAAAGGCTTTGCGCTGCCCACATCCGTCAGCTCTGCGCCGGTGCCGATGGCGGCACGGATCTGCTTTGCGATGGTGTCGCCGTCGGTGCAGGTGGGGTAACGGCTGTCCATGGTCTGGACCATCCGGCCATCCACCATGGACATCTTGCCGCCGATGATGGTCAGCGGGCCGAAGGGGCCGTCGGCGCAGTCGATGCCGAGGCCCACGCCTGCGGTGGAGTCGTGCAGCTTCTTGACGGCTTCCAGATAGGCGCGCTCGGCGTCGTTGCAGAGGCCATTGTCCAGCAGATAGTTCACCACCAGACCGATGGCGTTGACAGTGCCTTCCGGCATGGCAGCGTGGCCGGACTTGCCCCAGCCGCGGATGCGGACACCGTCGCCTTCCGGCTCGAGGGTGATGTTGGGGGCGTTGCGCAGCTTGGTGATGTCGGTGGCCACGAGAGCGCTGGCGCGGTCAGGCACAGCGTTGGTGGCGACGCCGCCCACGAAGTCCTTGATGACGCCGTTGCAGACGGGGCTGACCAGCTTGCCGTCGAAGTGGCCCTTCTCGCCATTGCAGACCGGGAACTCTGCGTCCGGGGTGAAGCAGAACACAGGGGCCGGGTAGTTGGCGAGGTAGTAGTCCACATCGTGCATGTGAGTCTCCTCGTTGTCGCCGACGAGGGCGCGGATGGGATAGCGCAGGGAGACGCCCTCCTCTTTGAGGAACTTCAGGGCGTACAGGGTGGCGACCATGGGGCCTTTGTCGTCAGCGACGCCGCGGCCGATCATCCACCCGTCGCGGATCTCCATCTTGAAGGGGTCTTCCGTCCAACCGTTGCCCTCCGGCACCACGTCCACATGGCAGATGGTAGCCAGATACTTCTCGGCATCGGCACCGGCCAGCTCGGCGTAGCCGATATGGTTCTCGCAGTTGCGGGTCGCAAGGCCCATGCCTGCGGCCAGCTCCAGCGTCTTGTCCAGCGCGGCACGGGGGCCTGCGCCGTAGGGTGCGCCCTCTTCCGGGGCACCTTCCACGCTGTTGATGGACACCAGCGTGGCAATGTCTTTCAGAATCTGCTCTTTGTTCGCCGCAACAAATGCGTCGATCTTCTGGTTCAAAGCCTCTTGCATCTTTGATTCGTCCTTTCTTCGTCTTTACTCAAGACACACTGTTGTTATTTTAGCACACTTTGCGATGGAAAACCAGCCTTACACCGCAAACAGACCGCTCAGTGCTCCCAAAAGACCTGCGCTTGCCAGACCCATGATGATCCCGGCCAGCAGCACGCCGCCCATGCAGGCGATGAGCACATCTTTGAACTTCATGTCGAGGATGGACGCGGCCAGCGTACCGGTCCATGCGCCGGTACCCGGCAGCGGGATGCCCACGAAGAGCAGCAGTGCCGCCACGAGGCCGCGCCCGGCCTTGGCTTCCAGCGCACGACCCCCTTTTTCGCCCTTGACGATGCAGAAACGGCAGAAGGGGCCGATGATGGGCTTGTGGTAGCCCCAGATGAGGACTTTACGGGCGAACAGATAGATGAACGGCACCGGCAGCATGTTGCCCACCACACAGACCAGATAGGTCGGCAGGATGGGCAGCCCCATCCCGATGCCCACCGGGATGGCGCCGCGCAGCTCGATGAGGGGCAGCATTGAGATAAAGAATACGATGAGATAGCTTTTGAGCATAGAGCCCTCCTTATAAGTCGATGTCCAGCTCTACTGGGCAGTGGTCGGAGCCAAACACTTCGTTGTGTATCTCGGCGGCTTTTATCTTGTCCGCAATGCGGTTCGAGACGATGAAATAGTCGATGCGCCAGCCCGCGTTCTTCTCCCGGGCGTGGAAACGGTAGCTCCACCAGCTGTATTTCACCTCGTCCGGATGGATGGCGCGGAAGCTGTCGGTGAAGCCCGCCGCCAGCAGCTCGGTCATCTTGGCCCGCTCCTGGTCAGTAAAGCCGGCGCTCATCCGGTTTGTTCTGGCGTTTTTGATGTCGATCTCCTCGTGGGCCACGTTCAGATCGCCGCAGAGGATGACCGGCTTTTTGGCATCCAGCTCCAGCAGGTAGGCGCGGAAAGCGTCCTCCCATGTCATCCGGTAGTCCAGCCGCTTCAGGCCGTCCTGGCTGTTGGGGGTGTAGCAGTTGACGAGGTAAAACTGCGGGTATTCCAGCGTCAGCACACGGCCCTCGTGGTCGTGCTCCTCGATGCCGATGCCGGTGGTCACGCTCAGCGGCACGGTCTTGCACCAGCAGGCTGTGCCGGAGTAGCCCTTCTTTTCCGCCGAGTATGTATATTCCGTGTAGCCCTCGGGAGCGAAATCGGCCTGCCCGGGCTGCATCTTGGTCTCCTGCACCGAGAACACGTCCGCGTCCAGCGCGGCGAAGCTTGCGGCAAAATCGTGGGTCAGACAGGCGCGCAGCCCGTTCACGTTCCAGCTGATGAGTTTCATGTAACGTTCCTTTCTGTTGTCAGGCCTTATATTTTTCTTTCCAGACGCCGCTGCGGAAGCGGGTCACGAAGCAGGTCACGCGGCAGACCCAGTCCACCACCATGGCGATCCAGACGCCGATGGCACCCATGCCCATCCGCACACCGATGATATAGCTGAAGCCCACACGCCAGCAGGCCATGCTGGCGATGGAGACGATCATCGTGAACTTGACGTCGTTGGCGGCGCGCAGGGCGTTGGGCAGCACGAAGGAGAGAGGCCAGAGCAGCATTGCAAAGCCCGCGTGGATGCAGGCCAGAATGATGGAGAGCTCCATCGTCTCGCCCGAAAGCTCGTAAATGCCCACCAGAGGCCGGACAAAAATCAGGATCGATCCATTCAGCACACCCATGACGAGATAGGCCCAGCCCAGCAGCTTCTTTGTATAATAGACGGCCTGCTCGTTGTCCCCTGCGCCGATGCAGCGGCCCACGACCGTTATCATGGCAAGGCCGATGGCCTTGCCCGGGATGCAGCCCACACCGTCGAGGTTGTTGGCGACGGCGTTGGCGGCGATCTGCACCGTGCCGAAGGTGGAGATCATGCTGACCACGACGATGCGGCCCGCCTCGAACAGGCTGTTCTCAAAGGCCGACGGCACGCCGATGCCGAGGATGCGCTTGGCCATACCGGTATCGAGCTTAACGGTCCTCGGCACCGTGAGGGCATGGCCTTTCTGGTAGCAGCGGCCCAGAATGAGCACCGCCGCGATGACACGGGAGACGACACTGGGCCATGCAACGCCATCGACGCCCATTTTCAGGCCGAAGATGCAGACCGCGTTGCCCACGATGTTGATGATGTTCATGAGGACGCTGATCTGCATAGAGATCTTGGAGTTGCCCATGCTGCGGAAGAGGGCCGCGCCCGCGTTGTACAGCGCGAGGAAGGGATAGCTCAGGGCGGTTATTTTAAGGTAGAGGACGCCGGCGTCCAGAACGTCCGCGTCGATGGAGCCGTAGCAGGCGCTTATCATGGGCCGGGCGAAAAGGATGCAGAGCGCAGCCACCACGGCACCCAGGACAGCGCTCAGCAGGATGAGCTGGCCCGCACTGCCATTTGCCTTTTCCTGCTCCTTCGCGCCCAGATACTGGCTCACCACCACCGCGCCGCCGGTGGCCAGCGCTGTCATGATCTGTATCATCAGGGTGTTGAAGGTGTCCACAAGGCTCACGCCCGACACCGCCGCCTCGCCTACCGACGACACCATGAGGGTATCGGCCAGGCCGATGGTCACGCTCAGGGCCTGCTCCGCAATGAGCGGCAGCAGCAGGGCCGCCAGCTGCTGGCGGGTAAACAAAGGCTTCGTTTCAAATTTTGTGCTCGTCATTCGCTCCTCCGCGCCGCCCCCGAAGGGGCTTTCTTAAAGTATACAGACTTACCCCTATGATACAGCGCCTTTCCCAAAAAGGCAAGAAGATGTATACAAGAATCTCTCAAAATTTTAAGGATCCTGCCCCTCTGCGCTACTTTACCCCCATTCCATCTTGTGTTACAATGAAAGTTACCAGAGGGCTTCCCTTTTCTGCGCCGTGCAGGGACGCGGACAAACCGGCGCTCCGGTATCATGATAAGAAGGACAACCCAAGACCCACAAGGGGGGAAGGAATCTATGCCAAAGACTGCTCATAAAGTCGTGGTCATCGGACATCGCAATCCGGACACCGACTCTATCTGCTCTGCCATTGCGTACGCAGAGCTGAAAAATAAGACAAGCTCCCTCGTCTGCGAGGCCCGCCGGGCCGGACGGATGAACCAGGAGACGGAATTCGTGCTCAAGCGGTTCGGCGTCGCGCCGCCCCGGATGTGTACCGATGTCAACCCGAAGATCCGTGATGTGGACTACCGCGAGATGCCCGGCATCCCCGGCTCCACCAGTCTGCGCAAGGCATGGGAGATCATGCGCGACCAGCAGATCGACACCCTGCCCATCACGAGCGCCGACGACGAGCTGGAAGGCATCATCACCGTGAAGGACATCGCCACGGCCAACATGGACGTGTTCGACACCGGTGTGCTTGCCACCAGCCGCACCACCTATAAGAATATCCTCGAGACCCTCGGCGGCACCATGGTCGTCGGCAACGAGAACGCCGTCTGCACCACCGGTCATATCAAAATCGGCACTGCCACCCCTGAGATGCTGGAAAACAACGTCGAAAAGGGCGACATCGTCATCCTGACCAACCGCTATGAGAGCCAGCTGTGCGCCATCGAGAAGGAAGCATCCCTCCTCATCATCTGCAACGGCGCCAAGGTGGGCCGCACCATCCAGCGCATCGCCGAGGAGACCGGCGTCGCCATCATGACCGCCCCCTGCGACACCTACGCCGCCGGCAAGCTCATGAGCCAGTGCGCCCCCATCTCCTACTATATGACCCGCGACGACATCATGAAATTCACCCTCGTGACCCCGGTGGCCGACGTCACCCGCGTGATGGCCAAGGTGCGCCACCGCTACTTCCCCATCCTCGACGAGGACGGCAAGTACTGCGGCATGGTCAGCCGCCGCAACATCATCGCCCTGCGCAAGCGCCGCATCATCCTGGTGGACCACAACGAGGCCACCCAGGCCGTGGAGGGCTTCGACCAGGCTGAGATTCTGGAGATCATCGACCACCACCGCATCGGCAGCCTCGAGACCAGCGGCCCGGTCTATTTCCGCAACCAGCCTGTAGGCTGCACCGCCACCATCATCACCCAGATGTATGATGAGAACGGCGTCGAGATACGGCCTCAGATCGCCGGTCTGCTGCTGGCGGCCATCCTCTCGGATACGCTGGTCTTCCGCAGCCCCACCTGCACTCCCGTCGATGTCTCCACCGCCAACCGCCTCGCCAAGATCGCGGGCGTCGAGATCGACGCCTTTGCCTCCGAGATGTTCGAGGCCGGCGAGAAGCTGGACGGCAAGACCCCTGAGGAAGTCTTCCTGCAGGATTTCAAGGTGTTCATGTGCGGCGACGTCCGCTTCGGCGTGGCGCAGGGCAGCTATATGACCCGCAAGAACCTGAAAGCGGCCCAGCAGCTGCTCGCCCCCTATCTGCCCGAAGCCTGCGGCAAGCAGAATGTGGAGGACCTTTATATGCTGCTGACCGATGTGCCGAAGGAAGAGAGCGTCGTCATCTGCACCGGCCGTCATGCCGACGAGATGCTGCGCAGCGGCTTCGAGAAGGAGCCGGAGGAAGATGGCAGCTGGGTGCTGCCCGGCGTCGTCAGCCGCAAAAAGCAGTTCATCCCCGCCCTGATGAGCGCCTATCAGGAGCTGTAAGCCGTTTATGTTTGATTTTCTGAATGAAAAGGACCGCCAGCCCCCCGCCCTGCCCGAGGGCACCGTCCGGCGGCGATACTCCATCGAAGGGCAGGTGCAGGGCGTGGGCTTCCGCTACCGCGCCCGGTACGCCGCCCAGAGCCTCGGCCTCACCGGCTGGGTGGAGAACGAGGACGACGGCTCGGTCACGCTGGAGGTGCAGGGCGACCCGGCCCTCTTCCTCAGGCTGTTCGCCCTCATCCAGCGCAGCGATTATATCCAGATCACCTCGCTCCGCCAGCGCGACCTCGCCCCCGACCCATGGGAACGGGATTTCCGGGTGCGCGGCTGCTGGTAAACGCCTCTTATAAACACGAAGCCCCCCGGAGTCCTGCATTCCGGGGGGCTGTTGTGCATCTATCAGGAGTAGTTCCGCCTTGTATTACGAACGAGTACATTGTCGGGGAGTTCTTCTAAAAATAAGGCTATCACAAATTCGTGGAAAATGTGTGTAATTTCAGGAAAAGATTGGAGAAATCCTTCCGCACATCTTACTTTTTTTCACGTTCCGGTTGACAGAGCACCAAGGTTGTGCTATCATCGAGTCAATCATTGTCAAGCCTTTCCGCAGGTCTGCCGCTCGGCTTGGGAATAAGGGAGCGCCGCACGGGCCGGCAAAGGGGTTTTATACCGCTTTGCCGGCCTGTGTTTTTATTTCCCGGCAGGGTGCAAAACCATGCCATCTGTGGTACAATAGAAGTCGATATTTACCGATTGAAAGGGGCATACGGATGCAGTTGTTTGAACTGGTCAGCCCGCGGCTGTTCCGGCCGCTGGCGGGGCCGAACCGGGCATTTTATGCAGAGCTGCTGCTCTTGCTGTGGGAGGAGTGCCGCCACACGGCAGATTACAGCATCCTGCGGGCCGAGGCCGTATCCCGGGCCGAGGACTATTTCGCCGCGCTGGCAAAGCCTCTGGCGCTGGACGCCGACGACGCGGGCGATGAGGCCGAGCAGCCCACCCGCGACCCCCACACGCTGGCGCTGGGCTTTCTGCTGCGGCTGCGGCGCACCGGCTGGCTGGCCGAACAGCCCGGCAGCTACGAAGAAGAGCCTGCGCTGGCCTTTGTGCCGGAGGTGACGCCGCTTCTCGAGGCGCTGGAAGAGATCCTGAACCCCCGGGTCGTCACCTACACCGGCAAGCTCTACAAGGCGTGGCAGCTTTTGCAGAACGTGGGCCAAGAGAAGAGCCCCTACGAGAACGTCCTGCGGGAGGTAGCCGGCGACCTTGAGGCGCTGAACAAGTCCCTCCGCGCCCTCAATGCCTCCATCGGTCACTACATCGACCGCCTCACCCGCAACCGCACCCCGCAGGAAGTCCTGGAGCTTTTCGACCAGTACGAAGAAAAGGTGGTGGCGGCCGCCTACCACCGCTTCAAGACCAGCGACAACCTGTTCAACTACCGCGCCTTCCTCGAAGAGGGACTGGACGACTGCGAGACGAACTACCTGCCCCAGCTGGCGCTGGATTACGCCCGGGTGGAGCGCTGCGCCCCAAGCGAGGCCGCTCCCGCCGTCCGCGCCCTCATCCAGAAACAGCGGGACGCCCTCGAAGAGATGAGCACCCTCATCCGGGAGATCGACGCCAGCCACGTCCGCTACCGCAAGCGGGCCGTTCAGCGGGCGCAGTTCCTGCTGCTGAGCGACCGCTCGGCCCAGGGCAGCGTCACCGCCCTGCTGCGGCGGTACGCCGAGGACATCAAAACGCCCGACCAGCTCTTTGAGCCGGACGACGGCCCGCTGGCCGCGCGGCTCAAGCTCTGGCCGGTGCAGGTCTTCGGCGAAAAGCCACTCTATCCTCCGGCCGCACCCCGCACCGACGCGCCGCTGGCCCCGGTGCAGGCCGGACAGCTGGACGAGGAGCAGCTCCGCCGGGAGCAGAAGCTCTTGCTGGACTACGCCCGGATGGCCGTCACCGAGGAGAACGTGGACATCCTCGCCCGGCAGGCGCTGGCCGCACGGCCTTCTGTCTCGGCGTCCACCCTCGCCGACGAATACCCGAACGACTTCGCACGCATCATCGGACTGCACACCTACTCCCAGTCGCCGCACCGCTGTTATGACATCCAGCTCACCGGCGAGTGGGCCACGCGGGGCGGCTTCCGGTTTGAAGAATTTACTCTGACACCCCGCAAGGAGGACGCCGAAGATGACCGAAACGAATAAAATGCTGGAAGAGTGCGCAAATTATCTGCTCAACCACTGCTTTGTGCTGGGCGGCGTGGAGGACCAGCGCGCCAAATATCTTTATGTTCAGGACCACCTCAACGAGGTGCGGGCCGTGTTTGCGCCGCTGGGCTACTCGGTGGTGCTCTACCCCGCCCCGCTGCAGGCGGCGGCCCTCGTCAACGAGCATGAGGGCAGTCAGGCTCGGCTTCTGAAGTATGAGAGCATCCTGCTCTTAGTCCTGCGCCTGCTCTACCTCCAAAAGCGGGAGAGCCTCTCGGCCAGCGCCGACCAGGTTCTGGTGACGGTGGAAGAGGTACAGGCCGAATTGCAAAAGATGAACCTGCCTCGCCGTCTCGACCAGCCCACGCTGGAAAAGCTGCTGCGCACCCTGCGCCGGTACAATCTGGCCCGGCCGGTGGGGCGGCTTTCCGGGCTGGATAGCCGCATCGAAGTATTTCCCACTGTATTGCTTGCTCTGCCGGATTCCGACCTTGCGGACGCTGCCGCCGAGGTGACCCGCACCCGCAGTGAGCTTTCGCTTTATGAGCGGCCGGAGGACGGCACCGCTGCCGTGGAGGTGGAAGAATGATAGAACTGAAACGCCTGAAGCTCATCAACTGGCACAACTTTGAGAACGTCACCTTCGACTGCGCCCGGCTGACCTACATGATCGGCGTCAACGCCGTGGGCAAGACCACCATCCTCGACGCCATCCGCTACTGCCTGACCACCAACCGCAGCTTCAACGCCCTCGGCAACAAAAAGAGATCGGAAGAGCGTCGTGTAGGGAAAGAGTGTA
>OGJN01001067.1_pt1 | contig 12363 bp, 7 predicted proteins | sample 1572221 | NCBI WGS metagenome assembly OGJN01 (sample SAMEA2582148, study PRJEB24529) | metagenome | biome: Human gut stool | place: China | collected 2011 | reverse complement strand
GGTGCTTTTCGCCCTTGCTGTCAACAAGGGCTTATGCACAACGTTTCGCACGGTTCTTGTAAAAATGGCTCTCATCCACAAAAAGCCTATCCACGCCCAACTGCTCAAAGGTGATAACATCATCCTTTCTTGCATCGGAGCGTAGCTTTTCCAGCTTGATTTCCAGCGTTTTGCGTGTCTTTTCCATCTGCTTGATGCTGAAATTTTCGCCAGCAGTGGCTTTCAGTTCGTTGATGGCGGCAAGCGTTTCATCAATCTGCTCCTGAATAATGCGTTCTTGCCGCTCATAGGACAACGGGATGCGCTCAAACTGTGAATGACCGATGATGACCGCATCGTAGTCCCCAGTCGCAATTCTAGCACAGAATTTTTTGCGGTTGGCGGTTTCAAAGTCCTTTTTTCGAGCTACCAGCAGCTTGGCATTGGGGTATAGGTGCAAAAACTCTGCCGCCCATTGCTCCGTCAGATGATTTGGCACCACAAAAAGACTTTTCTGACACAGCCCCAGCCGTTTGGCTTCCATTGCGGATGCTGCCATCTCAAACGTCTTTCCGGCTCCCACTTCGTGTGCAAGCAGCGTATTACCACCATAAAGCACATGAGCGATGGCGTTACGCTGGTGTTCCCGGAGCGAAATTTCCGGGTTCATACCGACAAAGTGGATGTGGGAACCATCGTATTCGCGCGGTCTGTTGCTGTTGAACAGTTCGTTGTACTGCTTCACCAGTGCAATGCGCCGCTGGGGGTCTTGCCAGATCCAGTTGGCGAAAGCATCTTTGATTACCTGCTGTTTCTGCTGCGCCAGCATGGTGTCCGTTTTGTTCAGGGCGCGCTTCGGTCTGCCTTCTTCATCTTCAATGGCATCATAGATGCGCACATCTTTCAAGTTGAGCGTATCTTCCAGAATCTTGTAGGCATTGGCGCGGGATGTGCCATAGGTTTCGGTGGAGGTAATGTCGCCTCTGCCCATAGCCGACTTGCCCTCAATGCGCCATTCTGCGGTATAGGGAGAATATCTCACTTTAACTGCATGACGCAGATAGTAGGGAATCTGGAAAGTTTCTGCCATAAACTTTTGGATGATCTCCGGCGCAAGCCATGTTGCACCCAGACGTACATCAATCTCAGATGCCTCAAGGTCTTTCGGCTGCGCCTTTTCCAATGCGGTGACGTTGACTGCAAACTCCGGGTTGGTTTCGGCGGCAAGCTGTGCCATGCGCAGTTTTGCCCGGACATTGCCGGACAAGTATTCATCCGCCATTTGCCAGCCCGCTTCTGGGTCAGTAGGGTCTGTGCCGGGGTCTTTGAAAATTACGCCGGATAGTTCGCTGGTGATTCGCTCATAGTCGCCGGGAGTGCCGAGCAGCTCTGCCATATAGGGCAAATCCACCCGGCCACGCTCTCCGATGGAAATTGCAAGTGCTTCCGTGGGAGTGTCCACGCTGGTGACAGTACGTTCCGGGCGAATGGTGCGTTTGGTGAACATCGCCGCCTTGCTTTTGAGTTGCCCCTGATCGTCCAGATTTTCCAGAGAACACAGCAGATAGTAAGAAGAATCCTGCTCAAATAATCTGCCGTTTTTGCGGTCATTCAGCAAGCCGTATTTTGCAGAAAAGGCATCGTAGGCGGCATTCAGCTTTTCCTGCGTAGCCTGAATGTCGGCATCTGGGTAGTCGTTTAGCTGCTGGTCAATCAACTCATTGACGATTTGCCGCAGCTCCACCATCCCGGTCACACGGCCTTTGGCGGTGTCGGAAAGCTCCACCTGTGTCATAACAGAATTTTCGCGGTAATACACTTCACCGTCAACCACGGTGTAGGAGAAGTTCTTCACATCCGGGTCAGCAGGGAGAATGTGTCGCTCATTTTCTGCATCCGCAATATCTGGTGTTTCGACCTCAACTTCCGTGTACAGTCCCTCAATATGCTGGATAGCTTCGGCAAGCTGGTCTGCCAGCACTGCACCCTCAATGGGGCGCACGGTGCATTCCTCACAGCCATACTGGGTGCTTTCAGTGGTCAGTTCGCCCAGCACCATCTCCGGGTGGTCTACAAAATAGCTGTTGATGGTAAAGCCATCTTCCGTTTTGCCGAGCTGTATCCAGTCCGGCTCATGGTCGATGGGGCGGTCACGCTTCTGCAGGAAGATAATGTCGCTGACAACATCCGTACCAGCGTTGGCACGGAAAGAGTTGTTGGGTAAACGAATGGCCCCCAGCAAATCGGCTCGTTCTGCCATGTGCTTGCGGGCAGAAGAATCTTTACTGTCCAGCGTGTAACGACTGGTAACAAACGCCACCACGCCGCCCGGCCGCACCTGGTCGATGGCTTTCGCAAAGAAATAATTGTGGATGCTGAAGTTCAGCTTGTTATACGCTTTGTCGTTGACTTTGTAATTGCCAAACGGTACGTTGCCGACCGCTAAATCGTAGAAATCCCGCCTATCCGTGGTTTCAAATCCGGCCACTTTGATGTTGGCCTCCGGGTACAGCTTTTGGGCAATCCGGCCCGTGATACTGTCCAGTTCCACACCGTACAGGCGGCTGTCTGCCATGCTCTCGGGCAGCATTCCAAAGAAGTTGCCTACGCCCATACTAGGTTCCAGAATGTTACCGCTGCGGAAACCCATGCGCTCCACAGTAACGTAAATACTACGGATTACGGTGGGGCTGGTGTAGTGGGCATTCAGCACGGAGCTGCGGGCTGCGGCATACTCGTCCTCGGAGAGCAGCCCTTTCAGTTCCGTGTACTCTTTTGACCAGTTGCTCTTATCCGGGTCAAAGGCATCCGGCAGACCACCCCAGCCCACATACTGCGAAAGCACTTCCTGTTCCTCGGCGGTGGCTCCACGGTGTTCCTGTTCCAACTGAAACAGGGTGCGGATAGCTGCAATATTCCGGGCATACTTCTGCTTTGCGCCGCCCTCGCCCAGATGGTCGTCCGTGATGTGGAAGTTCCCGGCAGGCTCCGGCGCAGGTTCGGCATTCAGGGCTTCATCCAAGGCAGCGGCATCCGGGAAGGTCTGCCATTCGCCGTTGACCTCCCCAGAGATAGGCAGCTTGTCCAGTGATTCATCAGACGTAGGCTCATCCCGTCGCAGACTGTCCTCGAACTGCTGTTTGTTCAGCACCTCGTTGCTCCACGAATAGCCCTGCGCACTGGTGTCGATGCGCACATCGGTTTCGCCCACATAGCCGATTTTGCCCTCGATGGTTCGTGTGAGAAGGTCTACCACAACATCGTCCCCGACCTTATAGTCAACGGCCTTTTCGGGAGCAGCGTCAAGGGCCTCGTCCTGCTGTTCGTACAATTCCCGGACAACAGATAGCGGTTCTTCCCGAAAAATTGGCATCCGCAGGTCGGCCAGTGCCATATCCTGCAAGGAAACCTTGCCCTTATCAAAATCCACTCCGCCAATCCGAAATTTCCGGCCATCCATATTGATGATGGAGCCGATGGGCAGATAGTCCTCTTTGTGCAGATGTTTAGTCTGGTAATGAGTCCCATCTTCGTTCAATCCGGCAAGGTAAACATCATTGCCCGCAGACCACAATTCTTTTGACTTTCTTGCCCATAAGCTAGGTGGAAAGCCTGTGACCTGAACTTCGCCCAGTGCTGTTTTTCTCGTAAACAAAGCACTGTTGAGAACTTTTGCGACCTTGGCAGCATCTTCCCCATAGAACATAAAATTGCCGCCAGCTTCAAATCCAACCAGAGTATCCGGGTGCTGCGCCTTTAATGCAGTGTATTCGGCTGCACTGGCGGCGTTCAGTTCAAGGGGAAAGTCGATGACTCTTCTTTCTTTGTCCGACAGGTAGCGGTCAGACTGAATCATCAGGTGAATATATTTTTCGACCTGATTCCAGCGGAGAAGCACTTTCTGATGGTCGGGATAATGCTCAAACGTCAGCCCCTTGCTGTCATGGTCAAGCCAACCACTGCTTCCGTCCAGATAAGTGTGTGAAGAACCGCCGGGGCCATACGGTGCATATTCGTTGGCAAGAGCCTTTGCCCGGAGTTTTCGGTCAGGCTGCAACTGATAAATTTTCCATATCCGAAGTTTGCTGCCTTCAACATTGGAACCTCTCCGCAGCGCGTTTTCGATCTCAGCCTGTGACAAAGAGAAAGCGGAGGGCGATATTTCGCTCTCCGCTTGGTCGATGGATTCAATTTGTTCAGCTTCGGTGGGAATGTGTGCATCGAAGAAACTTAGCTGTAAATCAGCTCGTTCATCACCAGTTCCTCGGCCTGTGCTTTCAGGCTGTTCATGTGCTGCACCCACTCCATCTGATACTGCTCCTTGTTCGGAGCCGGGTTCTGTTTCAGCAACTCCTGCATGGTCTGCCGCATCCGGCTCTCTGCGGTTTGATCCACCTCCAGCAGGTGCGGATGCAGAGTTCCCGACAGAAGCATCGTGTTGTACAGCACCGGGCGATGGTTCATCAGGTACGTCCGGCGCAGCCTGCCGTACTTGCCCAGTGTTTTCTCCTGCCGGGGCAGGGTCAGGTTCGGGAGCTGATAATCCCCGATGGTCGAGTAGGTCACGTTCCTGCTGTTCATATTCATACTGGCTCCTTTCTACATTGCGGCGGCGGATTGTCGTCTTTACGGTTCTTTCGATGTTGCGCAGCACATCCCGGCTGCACTCGCTGACTGCGGTGCCCAACGCATACACGGCGGCAGGAGTGGAAAAGGAGAAGATGGCCTGAAAATCGTCCCGGTCAAAATGTCCTTCCGGCTCAAAACCGCATCGTTCAAGGACAGCATAGGTGATGCTGATTGCAGCGGCACTTTTGAACTGGAACTCCTGTCCGGCTTCATCATAATCCATCAGGAACGAGCCGTCAACGATGTCGAGAATGTCACCGCTGTTGTTATCCCAATAGGAATCCACCAGCTTGCCGCAAATGTCCGCGATCTGCTGGGTGATTCGTTCATGCCGGACACCGTATTCTCTGGCAAGCATTTCTGACACAGGCTGAACCAGATCAGGGCCGAGCTGCCACACCTCAGGGTCACGAGAATTGCGGCGCACCCCGGTATCGCTCACATCAAAGACATAGTGCAGACGTGGGACACTGCTGGACTGGTCTAACAGGGCGATGCCCTTGGAGCCATGCCTGACGTAGCGGTTCATGCGGTTGTTCCAGAGGTCGAAACTGGCACAGGCGGTAGCATCAGGACGCTGGGCGTAGATCATGAGCTGGTCTGCATAGCTGTATTTATACAACCGGGATGCAGTGGTCAGATAGTCCGTCCAGTTTTCCCAATACCGGGTCAGTTCCTTTGCCGTTTGCTGGGCGAGATTAAGATATTCTTGCGTTTTATTTGGCATTGCGTTCCTCCCTTCATGTTTCGTGGAAAACAAAAAAGCGAGCGGCCTTTTCAGGTCACTCGCTTATGGAATCTATGGTATTTTATTCGTATTTTGCTGCGAATTTCTCTGCCATCTCCAGCAGACGGTTGAATGTCTGCTTCTCTTCCGGCTGCTCGATCAGTTTTGCAAGCAGGGCGCGGAATACATCGGTGCTGTCCTGCCCTAGTGCGGTAGCAACCTTGTCGATGCAGTCATGTAACTTCTTGACAGCATCATCGGAGGGTTTGGATTTTGCAAGCAGATCAGACAGGTATCTGATAAAAGGATAGGTGGAATCATCGTTGAGAATTTCGTTGGTTTCTTCCTCGATCTTCTTGTTTTCTTCGGGGGAAATCTCACCTTTTTCATTCAGAATCTCACGAGAAGATGTGCGGCCTTTCAGAAAGGTGGCAAAGAGCAGGCGGTCAAGGGGAGAACGCTTGATGGTGTCCATTGGCTGTCCTCGCTTTCAGTTTTAAGTCTTAATCGATAAAGTATTATTAGTATAACATAAATCCGCAAGTGCTATCAAGACCGCATCTTTGAGGGTTAATATTTTTTCGTATAGACTGTCACTAGCAGTAAACTATTATGATCGTATAAGACGCCATTTGTTATTTACAAACCCCTTATTGTCCTGTCCGTTATTCTTTATAGCCGAAGATTCAATATGTGCCGTTTCATTTGCAGCATCAATTCCAGAATCATAGTTGCAATACCGTGTTACAAGTTTCTGAAGCTCTTTGTCTTTAGTGTAGAGGTATCTCTTATATGTGACCGCTGTGGCAAGAATCAGCAAATCCATAAAGGAATTTCTGTGGTTGGCTTTCACATTGTACTCGCCTTTGATTTCTTCATAGATACGGTACATCACATCTACAATTTCCTGAGTTATCGGAACCACAGATAAATCATAATCTATTAAGAACTGCACTTTATTACGAAATGCTATATAATCTTTCCTGCTATACGTATTTCTTGCAAAAAACAGCAATCCATCAAGATCTTTTCGATTTATTAGTTGACTGATGGCCTCGTTTGAATAAATCACAATGCTATCGAATTCGCTGTTAAAATCGAGGACAATCTTATCGGTTCTATATTTTCCTATTTCACATCCTTTTCTTCTGAAGCGATAGTGAGTAGGTAAAGGCGGATGGTTGATTGCCAATTTGACAGGGTAAATTTTTGCGCGATTACAGTCTTTTTCCATAACGCCCAGAAACTCTAACGCAACAACAGATGAAATTTGACCGCCCGTTATATCACATTTCTGAATAACGTCCTCGATGTCTTTATCAAGTGAGTTCTTATTGTCGTTAAATTTGTAAAAAAGGATTTGCGTATCAAAGAAATCCATATATCATACTCCTTGATTGTCTGGCACAAAAAAGAAAAAGGACCCCTGAAAGTAATTTGATTATAGCACACAATTCGCAACCACAAAAGAGGATATGTACGCCGCCAACAGGCGGCAAAAATCAGTTGAGCGGAAATCCAACTTCATCGAAATCGGCATCCGATATGAGTTTCAGCTTTTCGATAACGCCCTCGGACAATTCCCGCAATGCCGTTTCATCCGGCAGAAGATAGCACTGCATAAGCCGCAGTTCCTGCATCAACCCCAGCCGAGTGCCGGAATTGTAGAGCATCATCAGCATCAATTCTTCGCCATTAAAGTTCATGAGCATCCCTCGCTTTCCGGCACCCAACGGGGCTGCACTCCGGGACATCGCATTTTTCTTTTGCGCCAGCCAGCGAAGCCAGTTTTTCCAGCGTGGAATGGCGGTTGTTTGCACCAAGTTCTTCAGCTTCTGCGGCTCTGTCCATGACGAAGTCATAGTCCTGCAACAGCCGTCGCCCCTTTTCCATGTGATGTGCTTCCAGAATCTGCTCCCTGACTTCCTGAATTGTCAGCTCCGGCGCGTCAACCTGCCCGCCATCCATCACGGAAAAGTCGCTGTGATAAAGTGTATAATCCCAGCCATCATCACAGGACTGGATAGCAATATAGCCCTTGCCGCCCAGCTCCCATGCACCCTGATTATCCTGCGTCTGAATTTCTGGGTAGAAATCTGCGTGGTTCCTGCCCATAACATCGGCAAACTGGCAGATGTGGAACACATTGCCCAGACCGCCCATATCAAAGTGGTAATCATCCAAATGTTCCAGCTTTGCCGTAAAACTGCGGCCATCCGGGTAGTCCACTTGAATCACACCACCATCAGGAATTCGGTAGAGATCGTCATAGTGACTGTTGATGAGCCGAATATCTTTTGGCATCGTTTCAGGCTCCCAAATACGCCGTTTGTGGATGCCGGATGCGGGAACGCTTTCGAGAATTTTTATGCTTTCAAGTTGGATGACCTTGCGCTCATCTTCCGAAAGTACAAACAGATACCAGTTCCGAGCAGCAGCCATCATGTTCCTGCCATCCGGCGGCAGATTCTTTTCGGAAATCTGCCCGCTTTCCAGCGGTTCGCCCGTTACCTTATTATAAGTGGCAAAGCCAACACCTGCGCTATTTTCTCGGAGGTGCAGATAGCGTTCATCGTTGATGAGGTAGACCGCTTCATTTAGCTTTTCCATCAGCAACTGCCCTCAAATTCCAGCGAGAATTTGCTGCGACCATCGGCTTCAGTGGTCAGCAAAACCGTTGCATTGTAGGTCTTGCCCTTGGCACTACGGCAGTCTTTCAGGCGGACACGGCCGTCCCGCAGCAACTTGTCGGCTACATGAGCATCCATCCGTTTGCCCAGACGCTTGAAGAAGGCGTTGTCTTTCCACAGTACAAAGCGGCATTCCCGGTTCTCGCAGAACCAGCCCTTTTCACGCTCCACAACAGATTTGCCACAGTTCGGGCAGATACCAATCACTTTATTTTTCATAAGCGCACTCGCTCCTTTCACGGCCTCGGTGGTGTTTACCAGCGAGGAGATCATATCGTTGATTTCAGTCATAAATGTCTTTGGCTCCATCTCGCCGCGCTCCACGCGCAGCAGTTTTGTTTCCCAGTCGGCAGTCATGTCAGCGGACTGGACTTCTTCGGGCATCACTGTAATCAGAGCTTTGCCCTTGTCGGTAGGCAGCAGCACTTTGGTTTTCTTGTCGCCTTTGCGCTCCAGAAAGCCCTTTGCCACTAATTTTTCGATAATAGCCGCTCGCGTAGCCGGAGTTCCAATGCCCTGACGTTCTGCATCCTCCGGCATACTGTCCGCGCTGGCCGTTTCCATAGAGTGCAGGAGCGTATCTTCTGTGAAATGCTTCGGCGGTGAGGTCTGGCCTTCTTTCAGTTCAGCACCAGCAATGCCGCACTCGCTCTGCTCCTGCACATCCGGCAGAGCAGCAGGCTCTTTCTTTTTGTCCAGCAGATCGTCCAGCATTTTGCGCTCGATGCCTTTCCAGCCCTCGTCCAAAACTACCTTGCCTTTTGCCGAAAATTCTTTCCCCGCGCAAATGGTGGTCAGGGTGGTTTCCGCATAGCGGTGAGGTTCGCCAACAGCGCAGAGCAGACGCACCGTAATCAGCCGCAGGATGCTTAATTCTCCGGCGGGCAAAGCCGAAAAGTCTGCCTGTGCCACACTTGCCGTGGGCAGCAGTGCATGGTGGTCACCGACTTTGCTGTTGTTGATTGCTTGCTCTGCATGGACAGGCACGGCTTCATGCACATCAAAGGCTCCCGCAGCAGCCGACATCAGCCCCGGCAGCGATGCCGCCATATCCTCAGTCAGAAAACGGCTGTTCGTGCGCGGGTAAGTGATGAGCTTTTTCTCGTACAAGCTCTGTGCATAGTTCAAGGTCTGCTGTGCTGTAAAGCCCAGCAAGCGGTTGGCATCCCGCTGGAGCGTAGTGAGGTCATAGAGCGGCGGTGGATTTTCGGCCTTTTCCTTGCGCGTGATTTTCTGGATCGTGGATACCATCTCCTTTCTGCACTCCGCAAGCAGCTTTTCCGCGTCCGCTTTTTCAGAAATGCGGCGGCTTAATGCCACAAAACCGCTTGTCAGCTCCAGAGCCACCGTGTAGAACTTTTCCGGGACAAAAGCAGCAATGGCGGCTTCTCGTTCCACCGTCATGGCAAGTGTCGGGGTCATTACTCTGCCGACTGCCAAAGGCCGACCATACAGGCAGGAAAAAAGCCGGGAACAGTTGATGCCGACCATCCAATCGGCACGTTCCCGGCAGAGTGCAGCCTGATACAGTGCATCATATTCTGTTGACGGTTTCAGATTTGCAAAGCCCTCCCGGATGGCATTGTCCTCCATGCTGGACAGCCACAGCCGGGAAACAGGCTTTTTACACCCAGCCTGTTCGTAAACCAGCCGGAAAATCAGTTCGCCTTCACGCCCTGCGTCTGTAGGATAGTTCTCGGAGGTGACTTTTCTGACATTGTTACTCGATGGCATCCAATGGGCCGATAAAGCGGTAGAAAATCTGGATTTTCTGGACGTATTCGCCATCGACCTTTTCCGCTTTGGATACCAGAATCTTGTCAATCAGCTGATGCAGAATCTTATAGTTCAGTTCGGTGATGCCAGCGTACTTGCTGACTTCATCAATAAAATCCTGAATCTTGTCCAGCTGATCGTGTTCAGCACGGCCTTCCCGCTCGTACTGCTCAATCTTCTCGGTCAGTTCAGCCTGTTCTTTGTCGTAGCGATCTGCAAGCATTTGAAAACGTTTCTCCGGGAGAAGTCCCTTTGATACGTCCTCATAAAGTTTTGCATACAGGTCTTCGATTTCTGCGATTCGTGCTTTACACTGCTTCAAATCCCGTTTGTGCTGCGCCCGGTCAGAGGACACCCGCAGGTGCATCTGATTTGCAATCTTCTTCACAAGGGCTTCCCGATTGCTCACAGCGGCCTTTGCGTGTGCCTGAATGTCCGCAAAGACAGCTTCATGCAGAACACGTGCTTCCAAATTATGAGAGTCACAGGCTTTCGCACCATATTTCCGATAAGTGCTGCAACAATAAAAGGTCTGATCCAGAACACTGTTACGTTTGCGCCTGTGCTCGACCTTGACTAACATCGTTCTGCCGCAGTCTGCACAGCGGACGATGCCCTTGAAGATATTGTCATAGTCGGTCTTATCACACATAAAACAGCCGGAACGGCTGTAAAGGATTCGCTGCACGTTTTCCCAGCGGTCTTGTGGGATGATTGCTTCATGTGTATTCGGAACGATAGCGCGTTCTTCAAACGGAATATAACGCCGCTTTTTGGATTTCATGGACACGGTGGGCTTGGCTTCGTAGATGATGTGTCCGGCGTAGACTGGGCTGTGCAGAACCTGACTGATATAGGCACTGTCCCAATCATACATCTTTTCATCATCAATAAAGCGGCCAAACATCTCTTTCTTGTAGTAACACGGCTTCAAGACTTTTTCATCGTGGAGCCGCTTGGCGATGCGGTGAAGCCCCAGCCCTTCCTCTGCCATTGAATAGATATACTCAACAACGGGGGCGGTGTTCGGGTCGATCACAAGGTGATTGTGGTCGGCAGGGTCTTTCTGGTAGCCAAACGGTGCGCCGCTGGAGATATACTTTCCACTTTTCTTGCGTGTCCGAAGGGCACTCTTGATCTTTCGGGAAGTGTCTTTGGCGTACATTTCATTGATGATGTTTCGGAACGGGGCAATATCCATCTGAGATTGCTCGTTGGAATCATAACCATCGTTGATTGCAATATAGCGGACACCGTGTTCAGGAAAGAAGATTTCCATATACGTTCCGGTTTCGATGTGGTTGCGTCCAAGTCGGGACTGGTCTTTGGTAATGACTGTTGCCACCTTTCCTTCCCGGATATCATCCAGAAGTTCCTGAAAGGCAGGGCGGTCAGAGTTCGTACCGCTGTAACCATCATCAACATAGTACTGGCAATTCCCGAAACCGTTGCGTGTGGCATACTCCATAAGCATTGACTTTTGAGTGCGGATGCTCAGGCTTTCGCTGTTTGAACCGTCATCTTTTGACAGTCGGCAGTATAAAGCAGTTACTTTTTTGTCCTTTTCCATGTGTACCTCCATAATGGAAAAGAGACCTCATCAATCACATTGTAGCGGATGCTGCGTGACGATGCAAGCCCTTTTCCGCAGTAAAACGTCCAATTAGCCAGCGGCGAGATACGATTCGGCAGTTTTACGAATTTCTTCTTCCACAAGCCGCTGAAAAAGCGTATTCATCGGCACATTGCCGATATAATGGCGTTCCACGATCAGGCGCACGGACTTCGGACTTCTCGGCGCACGTTTGCGTGTGGTGGGCTTCTTCTCAGATTTTTCTTTGTTCAAGGGCAGACCTCCTCATTCATGTGGTGCAAATACGGAAAGGAATGGATGGATTCTATTCGTTTTTCTCTTTTTGTTTTATTACGTTGGTTAGGTGAAAGTTTTCTTCGATACAGTCTTAAAGGCTGCTATACTGCATAGGAAAAATATCTTTTGCAGATGCCATTAAGAATCTGCATCACAGAATCGTGATTTTGGCGGTTCTTGAATCGTGAAAAACGCAGAACTATTCAACATTTGGAATTTTCACAAAGATGTGATTGGGCGAAGAAAACCGCGTTCGTCTGCGCTCGATCAATCCCGCAGCGTCCAATTCCTTAAGCGCACTGGAAACACTGACAGTGCTGCGCCCTAGCTGCTCAGCCAAAGAGCAAATCGTAAAAATGACAAACACGAATCCACGTTCATCTATCCAGAGATTTTTCTGCGAGAGTGTGGCACGGTCGAGTAGCAACACATAAGTCATTTTTGCAGTCTGACTCAGGTCAAGTTCCAAAAGGAAGCATGGGTATGGGAGAAACGGCGGCAGCGGAGTTTGCGTGGTAAGATATTCTGAAATGTTGATCACCTCCAGCTGAAGCAGAAATCAGGAACAAAGAGTATGTAACGAGAATTGGAGGGTTCCAATTCTCCAGTCGCAGAAAAGCACGAAACAAGTGCTCAACTGCGTTAATAAGTTAAGGTCTCCCATATTGGTCCTCGACTTCCCTAGGAGTGGG
>OGJN01001062.1_pt1 | contig 12404 bp, 14 predicted proteins | sample 1572221 | NCBI WGS metagenome assembly OGJN01 (sample SAMEA2582148, study PRJEB24529) | metagenome | biome: Human gut stool | place: China | collected 2011 | reverse complement strand
TGACCTGAAGCGTCTGCGTGAGGAACTCGATCTCGCGGATGCCACCGCGTCCGAGCTTGACGTTGATGCACGTGCCGCCGCGGGCGAGCTCGCGTCTGGCCGTCTCGGCGCGGATCATCTCGTGCAGGCGCGTGAGCGACGAAATAGCGTTGAAATCCAGATACTTTCTGAAGACGAACGGACGCACGAGGGACGAGACGTTCCGCTTCTGCTGCTCGAAGTCCTCAGGCGCCGAGAAGACGGGCTCGTTGATGATGCGGCCCTTGAGCCAGGCGAAGCGCTCCCAGTCGCGGCCCTGCGTGTAGAGATACTCCTCGAGCATGTCCGTCGAGCACACGATCGGACCCGACTCGCCGTTCGGACGCAGGCGCATGTCGACTCGGAAGACGAAGCCGGGCCCCTCGATGTCGTTCAGGGCGGGAATCACGCGCCTTGCCAGCCTTTCATAGAACTCCTGCACGGTGAGCGTGCGGCGGGCGTTCGGAAATTCGGGCGTCGCCCGCGTCTCGCCTTCCTCGTCGAAGAGGAAGATGAGGTCGATGTCGGAGGAGACGTTGAGCTCTCGGCCGCCGAGCTTGCCCATGCCCACGACCATCAGGTCCTGGGGACGTCCAGACATGCCGTACGGCACGCCGCAACGCTCGGCCAGCTCTCTGGCGTTGACCTTCACCGTCGCCGTGACGGCCGTCTCGGCGAAGTCGCTCATGAGCCTCACGACTTCGAAGTAGTCGATGCGACCCGTCGCGTTTCTCCCGATGATGTTCACGATGAGGCGGCGCCTCATCTCCCTGAGCTTCATGCGCAGCGTCTGGCTGTCGGCCGCGGCCGCCGCCTCGGCCTCCATGGCCTCCCGCGGGAACGTCTCCTCGACGATCCTCTCAAAATGCGCGAGGCACGCCCGAGCGTCCTCTCCGGGATGCATGGCCGACAACGACCGTGCGACAAAGGGCGAGAAGCGGACGACGTCCTCAAGTGTCAGTGAGGGCATGAAGGACTCCGAAAGCAGGAAAGTATCTATTGAATTCATGGGGCGACCCCGTCAGCCCATTCTAGCCAAATCGGCACGGTCTCAAGGAGAGTGTCGGGCGCCGCACCGCTGTTGGAGGTCCTTCGCCCTGCAGTTCAATGCCTTTGAAGCTCCCCTGTCTGAAGACAGAGGATTCACTCCGTCAGACAGCTCTTTCAGGGGGCAAAGCCGCCTGAACGTCACCGTCCGTACAAAGTGTGCGCGGCAGACCTCTTAATTAGATGGTCAGCTCCCAAGGGGCATCGAACACCGGAGACCATCCATGCAGAACTTGACAAACGGGCAAAAAAAGAAGCACTCTCTCTTTTCTCTCGCTAGCGGGCTCGGGGCCCATGCGAGTACACCGGCATCAAAGTGCCATTGAGTCCTGATACTCATACGACAAGAGGAGTGCTTCGACATGAATACTACACAAAATTCGACTAAAAGCAAAATCGTGAAAGTCATCGGCGTTGACCTCGCGAAAGATCACTGCGATGTCATCGGCTACGATGAGAACGGAAAAATTTGCTTAAGGCTGGATGGATGCTCCTATGCAAAGCTTCGGGAGATTCTGTCCAATCTGCCTCAGGCTGTTGTCCTGATGGAGGCATGCAAGGGCAGCATGTTCCATGCTCGGAGTATCGCTGATCTCGGTCATGAGGTGCGCCTTGTTAAAGGGGCCGACGTAAAGGCACTTCGCAATGTCAATCATAAGAATGACCTGCGTGACGCCGCCTATATCGCCAAGCTTTACTTCGTACCAGGTACCACGTACGTCTACATTAAAAGTCAACAGCAGCAGTCCCTGCAGTTTCTGCAGAACGAGTATAAGAGCCTTCAGGAGTTGCGCATTCAAGCAGGCAATCAGATCCACGCGGGACTCGAAGAGTTCGGATGTCCCGTCCGAAAATCTTCGAAGTTCATTAAGACCCGCATGGTGGCACATCTTGAAAAGCATGCCGAGCTTATTCCTGAGGACGTGATGGCTTCGTTTAAGCGCAGGCGTGAGATTTGGCTCAATCTTCGTCAGCAAGAGGAGGAAGCCAAGAGGCGGCTGGAACAGGTGGCTGCAACGGATGCCAATGCAAAGCGCATCATGACGGTTCCCTGCGTTGGACCTCAGACGGCAGTAGGACTGCTGGTTCATGTTGGCGTCGACTTCGGGCGCTTCAAGAACAGCAGGCAGTTTGCGGCCTCCCTCGGGCTTGTACCAAAGCAGAACAGCACCGGCGGCAACAACACGCTCAACCACATCACCAAATGTGGGCCCAAGAGGCTTCGCTCCAATCTCGTGCAGTGCGCGCAACTCGTCCTCATGTACGCGGAAAAGTGGAAGGGGAATTTCGGTGACTGGGTGCGAAAAATGCGAGACAACGGAAAGAAACATGGCGTCATTGTCTGCGCCATCGCAGCCAAGTTAGCTCGAATCATTTATCGTCTGATGAAAGACAAGGTCGATTACACACCTGTACTAAGCTGTTAAAGGTGCATATCGCACAGAGCGATCATCGGCCAATTCCCGCCAAGGACTACGAAGGCAACTACTAGTGACGAATCGTGCTCAACGCAATAGAGTGATGCTGTGAACGGTAATGTGATATCGCGTAGTTAGCGTTAATCACGCCCTCTTAATAAAGCACCCCTATTGCCCCGAATCTCACTATGTCGGCGGAGGTTTAGGAATGAATACCTCCTGACCGCGGATGTATTTCAGTGAAGCCCTTTCTTCAACTTCGAATGAGTTGCAGCAGGTTTCTTCTGGTAGAAGTCTGAATGAGTTACAGGCGCGCAGTGCGCGCTCAAAAAGGAAGGAAATAGAGCTTGATGAAAGCTTGTTGTACGCAAGTCGACGAGGTCTTTCGAGCGACTTACTGAGCGCTCCGCTGACGAAGAGAATGGGGAACCCAACCCTGGTAGGCAGCTGCCTGTCATATGAAAGCCTTCTCGATTCCGTAATCTGACTTTATAAATTTAGGGCTCTTCGCGGCTTTGAGTGGGTAAGTGCATGGCTAAGTGGAATCATGCCGTCAGGGGCTCCGCCCCCGACACCTTGGCGTTCGCCGCCACGTGGCTCGGGGGAAAGGCGGGCGTTAACGCCCTTACTTTCCCCGAACCACAGGCTATTTGCGCGGAATCGCCTCGTCAATCTGCTTTCGCGGCATATGCTCGGCCTAACGGCCTGCGCTATTCCACGACAGTTTGACGATTCGATTCCGCACAGGAATTACCCACACGAATCCGCGAAAGGCCAAATTTAGTGGTGTGGCTTCGCCACGTATTGAATGGAGGACGCGCATGGACGCGCCCTCCAGGGGGAGTTGTACCCAAAAAATCCCCCGAACACTTGCAAACGGGGAGCTGACCATGTATTTCTTATAGGCCTCGATAACGCGTTGTCGGAGGGTTTTCTGGGCTGAAAGTGAAGGCTTTCGGCTATCAAGTGAGTTAGTATCAGTCATCGTTGTGGAATGGTACCGCAATATGTAAACTAAATCAAAGACGTGTTAATAACAAGTCTGGATTTCGCGCCCCACCCCATTGTTCACTCTGCTGGGTATAGAAAAACTCCCGATGCGCTTAGATCGATTTTCGTGAGCTAGCGACCCGGGAGTTTAGGCTCCAGACGATGCCGCCGGACGTCGTGGTCGCGGAAGTCGACCGCATTTTGGCAGGCCGTGCCGACGCGTCGCTCCCCGTCAGCGCCCGGACTCCGGATCTTTCCACGAAACCGGACTGCAAAGACCCTCGCGCATCGTCCCGGAACGGTTCAAACTGTTCGATGCAGACGGTCTGATTGGCGGGGCGTCAGACAAGAAAGCCTGCCTTTCCGTTCCTTGCGGCCGGGAAAGCAGGCTTTCGAACGATTCCCTCGGCAACGGCTCAAGCCGAGGAAAGCGGGAGAAGGACGGCGCAAAGAACATCGCGTCGTCCTCTTCTCAACGGTTGGAATTATTTCGACTCGCGGAGCTTCTTGACGTCGACGTTCTTGAGTTCTTCATCGGCGAAGATGGCGGTCATCGGAACGCCGTCCTTGCTGATGGTGCCGCGGTACATGCCGGCGGAGTTCATCGGGAAGGCGAAGTTGCCCTTGGCGTCGAGAATGATCATGCCGCCCGAGCCCTTGATGGCGCCGACCTCGGCGATGGCGGCGTCACCGGCCTTCTGAACGTCCTGGCCGAGGAGCTTGTAGTGGGCATGCACGTTGTAGGCAGCGGACGTACGGATGAACATTTCGCCCGAACCCGTGCAGGAAACGGCCACCGTTTCGTTGTTGGCGTAGGTGCCGGCCCCGATGATGGGCGAGTCGCCCACGCGGCCGAAGCGCTTGTTGGTCATGCCGCCCGTCGACGTGCCCGCGGCAATGTTGCCGTCCTTGTCGAGCGCCACGGCGCCGACCGTGCCGTACTTGTAGTCGTACATCATCGGGTCGATGAAGAGTTCGGCATTGGCGGTCTTGGGATGATCACCGTCGTGGTCGAGAATGATCTGTTCCTTTTCCTTGGCCTTCTGAAGCTGCTGATAGCGGAAGTCCGTGAAGAACCACTTCGGATCGACGGTTTCGGCGCCGTTCTTCGCGCAGAACTCTTCGGCGCCCTTCGTCGCCATCATGACGTGCGGCGACTTGGTGCGGACGAGGTCCGCGCAGTTGATGGGGTGCTTCACGTTGGTTACGCCCGCAACGGCGCCGGCGGAGAGCGTCTTGCCGTCCATGATGGACGAGTCGAGTTCGTTCTTGCCTTCGCTCGTGAAGACCGCGCCGCGGCCGGCGTTGAAGTTGGGATTGAGTTCCATCTGATTGATGGCGGCCTTGACGGCGTCGACGGCCGTCCCGCCCTGTTCGAGCACGGCATAGCCCGCCTGCAGAGCCTGTTGGAGGCCTTCGTGGTACTTCGCGGCACGTTCGGGCGTGAAGTCTTCACGCGCCATCGTGCCGGCGCCGCCGTGAATGACGAGACGAATGTCGGCGGCCTGCGCCGTAGCGGCCAGGGCCAAACCCAGACCGAGTGCCAAGAGAGAACGCTTCATGGTTGTACTCCTTATGAGTGGAGACGTCGTCGCACGCCGACCGCATGGGGCCCGGCGTCGGTCGGACGACGTCGGTGGACAAGTTCGAAGAATATATCTTGACGGAACCGTTTTTCGCCATCCGCGATTTCCCGATCGGTGCGAACCCGTAATTTGCTTTGGAAAAGCTTCTTTTCAGAGTTATTATTAACACGGCTTTGATTTAGTTTACATATTGTGGTATCATTCCACAATGATGACTGATGCTAACTCCCTGGATGGCCGAAAGCTTTCACTTTCAGCCCAGAAAGCCCTCCGCCAACGCGTTATCGAGGCCGATAAGAAAGGTATAAAGCGCACCCAGATTGCCAAAACCTTTGGTATGTCTCGCCAGTGGGTCTGGAAAGTGTTGCGTGCCTTCGAAAAACACGGAGAAGAGGCGGCAATCGCAGGACATAGCCGTGGCCCCAAGCCCGAAACCAGCGACAAGATGCGACGCCTCTCCCGACAAGAGGAAGCGAAGTTGATGGCGTGGATTATTGATTCCAACCCGTCTCAGCTGAAGTTCCCTTGGGCGGTCTGGACGCGCAAGGCCGTGCGCGACCTCATTCGCCGCGAGTTCGGCAAGGAAATCGCCATTCGTACGATCAGCGCCTACATGAAGCGTTGGAATATGACGCTAGGCATTGCAACAAGATCCTGTCGCTGTTGGCAAATGGCTTGAGGAGACATATCCTCAGATTGAGCAGCGAGCAAAGGATGAAAACGCTTTGATCTTGTGGCAGGACGAAACGGCCGTAAAGCAGGACTCGAATTGGGTACGGAGCTACGCCCCGAGAGGACAAACCCCCGTATTGATTGAAAACGCCCGAACGAACTACGGCGCCCCCGTCATGATCTCGGCCATCAACATCCAGGGAAAGAGCTTCTTTCTATCGCAGCGCAAAGCCGTCAATGCCTATCGCTTCATTCGATTCTTGCGCCGTCTTATCCTTGATCTCGGGGGCAACGGACGTAAACTTTTCGTTATTTGCGACAACGCGCGGATCCACCACGCGCGTATCGTTCAGCGTTGGATTGAGGTCCGCGGGAAGGAAATAGAGCCTTTTTTACCTTCCTGCTTATTCGCCAACGCTCAACCCGGATGAGCACCTGAATCGAAACCTCAAAACCGAACTCCGCCTTCAGGCTGCCGGCACGCATGACGACAATCTTGAGCGCGCTCGCGCATTTATGGAACGATGCCAACGGGAAACATGGCGTGTGCAAGCATGTTTTCTCCCGGAAGACGTCCAGTATGCGCAAGAAAATTTGTGCGCTTGATGTAAACTAAATATCGGCCGCATTAATAATGCTTGCGGGAAGCGATCGCCTGAGCAACGCCGATAATGATGGCGAGGCCCAAAAGCCCCAGCCAATCGATGCCTCCGCCGGCCATCGCAACATTGAGAACAATGTCGCCGTTCCAAACGAAGTTTGCCTGTGCTAACTTCCTAACAAGGAAATGAATGTTGTGACCATCCCAATTTCCTTTCAATGACTTGGCCCGGTGTTACCAGCACTGGGCTTTGTCGTTTTTGAACCCCTTGCGGGGACCCCTTCCGATGCCGAAGGCTCGTCATCGAAAATTTCGTGAGCCTTGCCGGAGAGTGGGGTGGATTTCAGAATGGCGTTTGCAAGCGATCCCTGCTGCCGATATTTTGCCAGAGTCAAGCTTGGAGCGCCCGCTTCGCTCAAAGCGCCACCTTCCTCGTTGCTTCCTCCACCAGATGCTCATCACGCTTGTTGTAGCGCCGGGTCGTCACGACGGAGGAATGTCCCATCGCCTGCCGCACGGTGTTGATGTCGGCGCCGGACTCAAGGAGCCGCGTCGCAAAGGTTCGGCGAAGATCATGCGGCGTGAAGGACGAAACCGGAGATTCGTCCGCCCTGGCGCGCAGCAGCTGATGGATGGTGCCGGCCGTAATCGCCCAGTAGGGCCGGATGTTGTCGCCCTTCTTCATAAGCACCCTATCGGATGGTTTGCCGATAAAAAGGCCGAAAAAACGGCTCTCCCTTGAAGGAGAGCCGAAAACGAACCCAATGAGGATGGAATGTCGCTGATAAAGATGGACGTGTTGGCGGATGAAAGGCCCCTTACTTGGCGATGGCGAGCGCCTTTTCAATGTCCGCGAACATCATGTCAGTGGCGCGCAGGCCGCCCTCTGCGAGGTACCAGGCGGACGAGGTAAGGTAGACGATGCGGCCGTTCTTTGCGGCATCGGTCCTCTCGACGAGCGGGTTGGCCATCACGTCCTGCGCGAGCCGGGCGCCCGGACGGGAGATGGCGGAGTCGCGGTCGCAGACGAAGATGAAGTCAGGATTGAGCTTGACGAGAAGCTCGAACGAGGACTCGCTGCCGTGGTCGGTGTTGGCGCCGTGGGCGATGTTTTTGAACGGATTCCCCGCGCATTCCCCATCCATGTGGCACACATGGGTGGGGTCAAGCGGGGCTGACGAAGTCAGTCAATCTCAAGTTATTCAAGATGATCCAGTGGATAAGTTCTTAAATTCCTTGTCGCACAGGGGTGAGTAGTAAAAGGAGCGCAAAATCACAGGATCATTTTGCGATTCTGATGCAGCACTTTTGCTTGAGCTCATAGAATTGTCGATTAATTGCGTCAGGTTGTGTGATGCTTGATACCATACGGAGTATTCTCGCCAACCCATCGCCATGCAACGATGAAGATCACGTCCACTTACTCCGTGCGTTTGCGCAACTTCAACCGCGTCTTTGACGACACGGTTGAGGTGTATCGCCACGCCGTGGATTACTTCATTGAACTCGTGATTGCGAATTGGAATACTCACTTCGCCAATCTCAGTCGTGCCAACGATTGCATTCGTGTCGCCGAAGGTCTGAGCGTTCGTACGAAAAAGCGTCCGATGACGCCTTACAACTTCTGCCACGACTTCGAGAAATTTCCGTGCTACCTTCGCCGAGCCGCCATCATGGCGGCATACGGACAGGTGTCGTCGTATCAAACGCGTCTGGCTCAATGGAAAGCGAAGCCGGGGCAAAAGGGCCGGCAGCCCGGTCTGCCGAAGGCCGGCAGAAGCTTTCCGGTCATGTACCGCGACAATACGTTCATCAGAGCCGGACGCAACAGCGTGAAACTCAAAGTTCGCATTCGCAATACTTGGGACTGGGTTGATGTCGAGCTCGACAAGCACGATGTCGATTACATTGCACTTCATTGCGCTACCCGCAACGAATTGTCGCCGGCATTGAGAAAGCGCGGGAAGAAATGGTATCTGGACTTCTCCTTTGAGGAGAAGGTTATTCTGGATAAGGTGTCTCTTGACACGCAGCGCGTCCTGGGCGTTGATCTTGGGATCAACAATGCATGCGTGTGCTCGGTCATGGATTCAAAGGGCACTATCATCGGCAGACGTTTTAAGAAGCTGCCGGTAGAGCAAGACTCTTTGGAACGTGCCTTGCGGCGCATCAGGAAAGCTCAAAGCAACGGTGCAAAACGCACGCCGAGGCTTTGGGCGAGAGCGAATGGTGTCAACCAGGACATTGCCGTCAAGACGGCCAACTTCATCGCAGGAGTTGCGAACGAATTCAAGGTCGACGTCATTGTCATGGAACACCTTGATCTCGCGGGCCGTAAACGCGGCTCGAAACGTCAGCGACTCCATCACTGGCGAGCCAAGTCTGTCCAGAAGATGGTGGAGCACAAGGCGCACCGGTGCGGAATCCGCATTCGTCGCGTCTGTGCTTGGAACACGTCGAAGCTTGCCTTTGACGGCACCGGTGTCGTTACAAGAGACACGAACAACTACAGCATGTGTACGTTTCAGACAGGCAAGCGCTATTCGTGCGACCTGTCTTCTTCGTACAACATAGGAGCTCGGTACTTCCTGAGGGAGTACGAGAAGTCCATTTCGGTGACGAAATGGCGGCGCATCTCGGCAAAAGTTCCGGGATGTGCCAAGAGGGTCACACGCACCCTGGACACCCTAATTCGGGTTTGCGCGGAGCTGCGTTCCATGTGAACGCAGATTTCTGAGCTTGCTCGCTATCTGTGCCCAGGCAGTCCTTGCCGGTAAAAGGCAGGGAAGCCCCGTCCAATTAATAATTGGGCGGGGAGGATTCACGCCGAACTCGTTGCCGATGAGGGAGCCCTTGGACTTGAGGCCGAGCATGTTGAAGTGGCTCGAGGTGACCATGCCGACGACGGCGGTGCGGTTCCGTCCCATTGGGCGGGACCGCATTCGCGCACTGCGGGCTCCGGAAGCCAAACCACAACCACCACAACAGGAACCCCATATGGAATGGATGAAGGAAGCCGTCGACTACGTGATCTTCGGCATTCTCGGCCTCATGGGCTTCGTCGCACTCTGGCTCACGATCGAGCGCATGCTCTTCCTCAAGCGCTACAGGCCGGCGGACTACGCCTCCTAGGAGGAGCGCGGCATTGCGCTCACGAAGAACTTCACGACGCTCTACATCATCTACTCGAACGCCCCCTACGTCGGGCTGCTCGGCACGGTGATCGGCATCATGCTCACGTTCTACGACATGGGCAGCACGGGCGCGATCGACGCGGGCCGCATCATGACGGGCCTCTCCCTTGCGCTCAAGGCCACGGCGCTCGGTCTGGCCGTCGCGATTCCGACGCTCATCTCCTACAACGGCCTGCAGCGCGCGATGAACGTCGCCTCAAGGCGCAGGGCCTGACGGAGGAGAGCTCATGACGATCGAAATCCCGAAGAAGGAGCCCCACAACATCGTTCCCTTCATCGACATCATGCTCGTGCTCCTTGCCATGGTGCTCTCGGTCTCGACCTTCATCGCAAAGGGCGAGATTCCGATTGCGCTGCCCGAGTCGAGAAGCGCGCAGGCTCCCCTCAAGAATTCGAACGAGGTCCTCATCCAGGTGACGGGCGAGGGAACCCTGCACTGGAACGGCGAGGAGGCCACGCACGAGGAGGTCGACGAGCGGCTCCGCGGCATCTCCCGAGACGTGCGGCTTGTTCTTCGCATCGACCGCACCACGAGCTTCGAGCACTTCATCCGTCTTCTCGACATGATCAAGGGCGTTCATCATGAAAACTTCGTCATTGTCGCCGAAAAGCGCGGCTAAGGCGGGCGGCGAGACCCGCACGGCGTTCGCCGCAGCCTGCGCGCTCTACCTCCCGTGCCTGACGCTCGCCGTCTGGGGCGCGTCCCTCGCGCCCGCACCCGCTTCCGTCGGCGCAGAGGGCATCATGCTCGCCGTCGCACAGTTCGAGAGCGCCGTGGCGGCCCCCGCCACCGCCGCCGAACCCGCTGCGGTGCCCGAGCCGGAACCTGAGCCCGAACCCGCGGCGGAACCCGAACCCAAGCAGGCCGCGGAGCCTGAACTCAAGCCTGAGCTCGAACCCCGGCCGGAACCCGAGCCCGAACCCGAACCTCAGCCTGAACCTGAAAGGTCGCGCCGTGACGCACGTTCTCATGAGACACTCCTTCGGAGGTCTCTTTGCACTCTCGACGATGGCTTCACGCCCCGAGCTCTTTGACGCCTGGGTGGCCGCCGATCCGTCGCTCTGGTGGGACGGCGGCGTGCTCATTCGAATGCTGGAGGACAAACCGGCTGCGGGGCACTCCGGCGCCTTCGTCTACGCGGGCTTCGGCTCTGCCCTGAGGAAGACGGGCGGCACGACGGCAAGCCGGAATCTCGCCTCCGAAGACCGCTTCAGGGCGGCGCTCGAGGGCTTTGCCGGGCCCGATGCGAAGGTTGTCGTGGAGGATTATCCGCGCGAGACCCACGGCACGATTGCGGTCCCCGTGTTTCACGAGGCGATGAAGCGGCTTGAGCGAGCCGGCGGCGCTTGGGTTCTTCGGCAGGAAACGGGATGCCTTCGTCTTCTCGCGGTGCGCAAGATTGTGCATAATCACCCTCATGAAGATGAAATTCCGCACCTACGTCATTGCGGCGCTTGCAACCACGGCGCTCGTGCCGCTCATTGCCTGGAGCCTCCTGCAGTGGAGCGACATCCGGTCGAGCCTTGCCAAGGACGACTGGGAGCAGCGCTTCTTCACGGGCATCGGCTCGGCCTTTCTCGTCGAGAGGATGAAGAGCGTCGACGTCTTTGCGGCCCACGTCGAGTCCGAGACCGCCAAGCGCCTGCGCGCAGGCGTGACGTGCGCTTCGCTCGAGGGCTTTCTCGCGGAGCTCGCAGCCGCAAATCCCTATATAAAGTCACTGAAGTGCACGGGAGCCGACACGCCCGCCGCCCGTGCGGCGCGGTCCGGGGGCACGGCCTGGAGGCTCGAGCCCGGCGACGACGGCGGCTGGCTCAGGTTCTACAGGCGGATTGCCGACAGGGCGGACGTCGTGATCGAGGGGACCGCCGAGCGAGGCGAGCTCTTCAGGGACATTGCGGCGATGTACAACATGCGCGGCGTGCGCTTCGTGCTTCTTGACGAGGAGCGCCGCTACGTCTGGCCCGTTCTGGGACTTTCCGGACGAGCCGTCTGGGACCACGCCCTCGGGCGCGAGGGCCTGATCGAGGAGGCGGGCGAACGCTTCTGGATGAGCGCCAACCGCTTCTCTCACGGCGCGCCGCAGTGGACCATGATCGCGCTCAAGCCCCAGGAGGAGCGCATCGCCGACAGGCGAGAAATGATCGGACGCACGCTTCTTCTGGCCGTGCTCGTGCTCTCGCTCACGGCCGCCGCGGGCTTTGCGGCCATCAGGCCCCTGAGCCGCTCGATGAGGCGGCTGCGCGGAGACCTGGACGAGGCCTCCTACGGCACGCCCGAGACGACGCTGGCATCGGGCCCCGAGGAGTTTCTCGAGTTCCAGAGGGCCTACAGGGCGCTTCGCGAAAAGCTCGACGACCGCAGGCGGCGGCTTGAGGCCGACAACATCCGCCTCGAGGAGACCGTCGAGCGCAGAAGCAGCGAGCTAGAGGCCCGCGAGCGTCTCTTCGCACAGGTCTTCGACGACATTCACGAGGGCATGATGCTGCTCGACGAGGACTGGCGGCTTCGCTACGGCAATCATGCGGCGGGCACCCTGATCGGCGTTGACGGCATGGCGCGTCTGGCCGAAGTCTGCCGCAGCGGACTCGAGCGCAGAAGCGACGGCACGGCCCTCGTCACGATCGAGGCGGGCGGACGAAGCCTGGTGCTCGAGTGCGACGCCTTCCCGTTCGGCGCGGCTGCGGACGGTCTGCGCAGTGGCTGCTGCGTGCTCTTCAGGGACGTGACGGGCAGGACCGAAGTCGAGCGCATGAAGGACGACCTCATCAGCATCGTCGCGCACGAACTGCGCACCCCGCTCACCGCCTGTCGCCTGCAGCTCGACCTTCTCGTCAAGGAGAACGGTCCGCAGTCCGCCTATGCGGCCATGGGCGA
>OGJN01001052.1_pt1 | contig 12568 bp, 8 predicted proteins | sample 1572221 | NCBI WGS metagenome assembly OGJN01 (sample SAMEA2582148, study PRJEB24529) | metagenome | biome: Human gut stool | place: China | collected 2011 | reverse complement strand
GGGTCTTCATTGATGACCGGCGCCTGCCATCATTTATGACCCGTGTTGGTCTTAAGAGAAGACCCGAGCAAGGCACAAAAGGCTGTTCTTTCGATTGCCGGTGCAAAGGTACGAAGATTTTCGGTAACTGCCAAATTTAGGCATGTGATAAGGAGCGATTTTCAGCAACTTACGATTTGAAAGTTAGTTATGAAGAATAAATTCTATGTTTTATGGGGCGCATCTCTATGTTTTAGCGGCATAGAAAACTATGTATTATGATATAAATCAGCATGTTACAAAGTAATACCCGATTACGGGGAAACGTGTTCAGTATTCAGTATTCAGTTTTTTTCGCGATAGTTACCCATTTTGTAGTTACAAATTGTAAGTAATTATTTTATATTATATATTATTATATATATAATAATATATAATATACCTTCTATGTAGAGGATGGTAACAACAGCGAAAAAAACTGAATACTGAACACCCTTTTTAGGCATTATAAGCCTGTAAAGGCAAAAGCTTTCCAGCCTGCCCAACCTTGTGATATATCCATTAGCCACGATTCATGGTCATAATGAATTTGCCAACAAAGCCTGTCCCTGCTTTAATGTAAAGAAGGAGTGGGGGAAGGAGTAAACAAAAAAAATAGCGGATCTGTCACAGACCCGCTATTTCCTATCATTTAAAATTTTTAAACAATGTTTATTGTTAATTTTCTTGTCTTATACAATGCCCTGAGCCATCATAGCCTTAGCTACCTTCAGGAAGCCGGCTACGTTTGCACCCTTTACGTAATTTACGTAACCGTCTGGCTCAGTACCATACTTCACGCAGTTAGCGTGAATATCGTTCATGATGTCGTGGAGCTTAGCATCAACTTCCTCACGAGACCACTTCAGACGCTCTGAGTTCTGGCTCATCTCAAGACCTGATACGGCAACACCACCTGCGTTGGCTGCCTTACCTGGAGAGTAGAGAATCTTAGCATCCTGGAATACCTTGATAGCCTCTGGAGTAGTAGGCATGTTAGCACCCTCGCTTACTGCGATTACGCCGTTGGCGATGAGAGCCTTGGCTGCCTCCTCGTTGATTTCGTTCTGAGTAGCTGATGGGAGAGCGATGTCTGCCTTCTCAAACCAAGGCTTTGCACCCGCAACATATTTTACACCATACTTCTCTGCATACTCCTTGATACGGCCACGCTCTACGTTCTTGAGCTCCATGATGTAATCGAGCTTCTCGCGGTCGATTCCGTCTGGGTCGTAGATGTAACCGTCTGAATCTGAACATGTAACTGGCTTAGCACCCAACTGGAGCAACTTCTCCATAGTGTACTGGGCTACATTACCTGAACCTGAAACCAAAACAGTCTTGCCCTTGATGTCAATACCCTTGGTAGCGAGCATGTTGCAGAGGAAGTATACGTTACCGTAACCTGTAGCCTCAGGACGAATCAATGAACCGCCGAACTCCTGACCCTTACCGGTCAAGACGCCCTGGAACTGGTGTGTCAACTTCTTGTACATTCCGAAGAGGTAACCTACCTCACGGCCACCTACACCGATGTCACCAGCTGGAACATCCTCGTCTGGACCCATGTGACGGTAAAGCTCTGTCATGAAAGCCTGGCAGAAACGCATCACCTCGTTGTTGCTCTTGCCACGTGGAGAGAAGTCGGAACCACCCTTAGCACCACCCATTGGGAGAGTAGTAAGAGAGTTCTTGAATGTCTGCTCGAAAGCCAAGAACTTCAAAATACCCAAGTTTACAGACTTGTGGTAGCGAAGACCTCCCTTGTAAGGGCCAATCGCGTTGTTGTGCTGAACGCGGTAACCCATGTTAGTCTGTACGTTGCCCTTATCATCTACCCAAGATACGCGGAACTGGATGATGCGGTCTGGAATGCAGAGACGCTCGATGAGGTTTGCCTTCTCAAACTCTGGGTGCTTGTTGTATTCTTCCTCGATAGTACCGAGAACCTGACTAACTGCCTGAATGTACTCAGGCTCGTTTGGGAATCTTCTTTGGAGATTCGCGATTACTTCAGATGCTTTCATAATCTTTAATCTTTTATTGTGTTTAAATTCTTATTTTTAATTTCTGCTTGCAAAGATACATGTTTTTCTTGAAAACACCAACAAAAAGAAAGAAAAAATGCAGAAAAAGTAGAAAAAAAGTCATTTTTTAACATTTTTAGCCACGTTTTGTAGCGCATTTGTGTACGCACACCTTATTATATAAGAGACGTTTTTCGGGGTTTAAGCCTTTATCTCTGTTTTAAGGAATTTTGCATTCTGACGACTTCTGTTTATCTATCCTGCGCCATAGGGCATAAATGAGCAGGATGATAGCGTAGAGACTGATTACCTGAGGCAGACTGATTCTTACGTTTTCGATGCTTGCTCCAGGCAGTATGCTGATCAGTTTTATGGCTGTATTCAAAAACTGGGTGATGCTGGTCAGGGCGCCTGATGTAAGGCTGATGAGTGGGGCGACAACCGGTGCTATGGGCGCCCATAACGTGAGAGGTGAGAACAGGATTAAGGCTGCTCCAAGATATAGGATGAGGGTTGCTGCGGGAATGGCGATGTAATTGGTGAGAAGGGAATAGCACGATATTCTGCCGAAGGTGTAGACGATGACCGGAAGGGTTCCTATCTGGGCTGCCAGTGAAACGCAAAGGAGTCCCCATGCCCAACGGATGAAACGGCTGCGGATGGGGAGGAGGGTGTAAAGGGGTGTGAAGAACAGCAGAATGGAGGCTACAGCCAGGAACGAAAGCTGGAAACTCAACTCGAAAAGATAGAGCGGACTGATGATGAGTATCAATATATAAGCTGAGGCTAAAGTATTGAGCGGCAGACCGGTACGATGGAAAGCTAAACTTAAGCTGTAGGCTGAAAGCATGATGGCTGCACGGACTGCACTTGCCGGCAATCCTATGAGAAAAACGTAGGTCCAGATGGAGATGAGGGACAGGATGATGGTGTAAACTGAGTACTTTCTGCCGCCTAGCAGAAAGATGAAAAGCTGGAAAATTATGCCTATATGAAGTCCGCTTACTGCCAGGATATGACTGGCTCCGGAAATGGAGTAACTGTTTCGGGTGTTCGAGTCGAGTGCGCTCTTGTCGCCCAGCGCCATGGCTGCGATGACTGCATAGTCTTGCTGTTTTACGTGAAGAGAAACCAGTTTGCTTTCAATATTGCTTTTATAGCGTTCGGTATTGATTTTTGCCCGTGTGAGGTAAGACAGTTCCTGCCAGTTCTTCAGTTGTGTAGAGGTTTGGGAATCAGCTATTTGCTTACAGGTAAGAAAAGCCCCAAGGCTCAGGATGCATAAATGAATCATCACGCATTGGGAGAAGATGAGAAACTGGTGGCTCCTGCTGAAGTAAGCTTTTTGGCTTAAGAACTCAGTAAGGAAAAAGATGATGCTGGCAAGGGCGCATGAAATGATGGAGATGATGAGCCAGAAGCGCATGTTGAAATCATCATAGCCCCATTTGGCTATGATGATTCCGATCGTCAGTGTGAGGCTGATGGTCATGAGCGGGGTGAGGGGTAGCTCTTTCATCATTCCTCTTTCCTTTTTAAGAGATAATTTATTTCCTATTTCTTGAATCCGAAGATGCGCTTGATGAATGTCTTCACAGCGTTTTCTTTCTTCTGTGGATTTACGATAGGGGTGTGCTTGCGTGCAGCCGGCTTGTCGCCCTTTTTCTGGGCTACGCCTCTGCCACGGCCGTTGCTGCCCGGGCGAACATTGTTCTCGGTGCCTGGGCGCTGCTGGTTGCTGTTATTGCTGTTATTGCGGCGCTTCTGGCTGTTGCTGTTCTTTGGCTGCTCGCCTGGCTGGGCTGGCTTTCTGTTCTGCTGCTTTGCGTTCTGCTGCCTGTTACCCTGCTGAGGCTGCTGCTTTGCGTTCTGCTGCCTGTTGCCCTGCTGAGGCTGCTGCTTTGTGTTCTGCTGTTTGTTGCCCTGCTGTGGCTGCTGCTCGTTGCTGCGTGGCGCTTTTTCCTGACGCTCGTTTGGCTTGTTTGGCTTGCGCTTGTGAGAAGTCTGGTCGCGGTCTTTCTGTCGGCGGTTCTTGGCGCTGTTCTTTCCGCCCTCGCCGTTTCCGCCGTTACCGCGTCTGTTGTTTCTTCCGTTTGCGCCTTTCTTCTTCGGCTTGTTAAGCTTGGTGTATTCAGGACCTTCGCCGCATCCCTCAGGGAGAGGCATTTTGTCTACCACCTTCTCCAGGAACTTCTCTATCTGCTGGAACCAGTACTGGTCTTCTTCGCTCACGAAGGTGATGGCTCTACCATCGCGGTTGGCACGGGCTGTACGGCCGATGCGGTGAACGTAATCTTCTGTATCGTGAGGAACATCGTAATTGATGACCATCTCAATATCATCGATGTCGATTCCGCGCGCCACAATGTCGGTAGCTACGAGAACATCATACTGTCCGCTCTTGAACTTGAACATCACATCGTCGCGCTCAGCCTGTTCCAGGTCGCTGTGCATGGCTCCGCAGTTTACTCCAATCTGCTGGAGGGAAGCTGCGAGTTGCTTCACCTTGAATTTGCTGCCGCTGAAGACGATGACACGCTTCAGGTCGCCCGCCTTGAAGATGTCCTTGATGATGGTCATCTTCTGGGTTTCGTAGCATACGTATGCTTCCTGTTTGATTTTCTCGGCTGGCTTGCTGACGGCAAGTTTGATTTCTACCGGATTCTTGAGCAGGGTCTTAGCCAGTTCTTCTATCTTCTCAGGCATGGTTGCCGAGAACATGATGGTCTGGCAGGTCTTTGGCAGTTTTGCCGCGATGGTCTTGATGTCGTCAGAGAAACCCATGTCGAGCATGCGGTCGGCCTCGTCGAGAATGAAGAAGCTTACCTTGCTGAGGTCTACATTGCCCAGGGAGATATGGGAGATGAGACGGCCCGGGGTGGCGATGACTACATCGGCGCCCATGCGGAGGCTGCGCAACTCCTGATCGTAACGGTTGCCGTCGTTGCCGCCGTATACGGCTACGCTGCTCACGCCCTGCAGGTAATAGCCGAAGCCTTGCATCGCCTGATCTATCTGCTGGGCGAGTTCGCGGGTTGGTGACATGATGACGCAGTTGATGGCGTCTTTCGGATAACCGCCGTCATCGAGCTTGCTCAATACTGGGAGCAGATAGGCTGCGGTTTTGCCGGTTCCGGTCTGGGCTACACCCAAAACATCGTGACCTTCTAATATCTCTGGAATGCACTTTTCCTGTACTGGAGTGCATGTGTCGAAGCGCATGTCATATAATGCGTCGAGCACGTTGTCGTTTAAATCTAATTCGTCGAAATACATTCTTCTATAGTTTATAGTTTACGGTTTATAGTTTATAGGGGGGCACGGCTGCTATAAACTATAAACTCTTAATTATTAATTGATAATTACCTCGGTGCCTTGCGGTAGCAGAAGTAGGCTACGATGGCGAAGAGGAAGTTTGGAAGCCACGCTGCCAGGACAGGCGGGAAATTGGCCTGGATGGCGAAGGTGGCAGAAACCGTCTGCAGCATGATGTAGCCGAAACTCAGCGCAAGTCCTACGCCCAATGCTGCTCCCATGCCGCCCTTGCGCTTGCGGGCTGAGAGGGAGACGCCGATGATGGTGAGGATGAACGAGGCGAAGGATGAGGCGATGCGCTTGTGGTATTCTACCTTGTACTGCACTACGTTGCCCGAACCGCGGTTGATCTGCTTGGAGATGTAATCGCGGAGCTCAGGACTGGTGAAGGTTTCCTGCTGACCCTTGGAATAGACCAGGTCGGTAGGTTCCATCATGATGATGGTGTCCTTCTGCGCTCCGCTCGTAATATGCTCCTTCATGCCCTGGAGCTTGCGGATTTTCCAGTTGCTCAGTTTCCAATGATACTTGCTGTCGGAAATGGTGTCGTACTGGATGTCCATCGCTGTAAGGTGGCTGACGAGTTTCTTGTCCTGGAACTTGTCGAGGCAGAATCCGTAGCCGCGTTTCATGCTGTTGTCGTAATGCTGCATATAGGCAATCACTCCCTTGTCTACCTGCAGCTGTACATTCTCGGCACTGGTATTCTTCTTCTTGTTCTTGTACATCGTCTCGAAGTTCTGCCTGATAACGGTTCCGTGGGGAATGACGTAGGCTGAAAGCCCGAAGGAGAGGGCTGAGAGCAGCACGCAGGTAATCATGTATGGGCGAAGGAGACGCTTGAAGGATACTCCCGACGCCAGGATGGCGATGATTTCGGAATTGCTTGCCAGCTTGGTGGTGAAGAGAATGACCGCCACGAACACGAACAGCGCACTGAAGAGGTTGGCAAAATAGGGCACGAAGTTGGCGTAGTAATCGAAGATGATTGCGCGCGCCGGTGCATGGTGCTCTGTGAATTTTGACAGGTTCTCGTTGAAGTCGAAGACGATGGCGATGGAGATGATCAGGGCGATGGAGAAGAAATAGTAGCCCAGAAACTTCTTGATAATGTACCAGTCGAGCTTCTTGATGTACCTGAACGGGTTGAGAAACCTGAAGATGCGCAGGAACCGGAGCTTGTGAGCCAGCCAGCGCACAGCCCTGATGAGCCACCCGAACTTGCGGGAAGCCCATCGGCCGGTGCGGTAGAGCCGGCGGTGTTTTCTTATTTTCTTAAAATCTTTCATGATGCTTGCTTACTTAAATTCTTCGGCCAAGCTGGTCGATGATGGAATTCTTCCATGCCACGAAATCGCCCTGCTCGATATGATGGCGGGCATCGGTCACGAGGCGCAGATAGAAAGAGAGGTTGTGGATGCTGGCTATCTGCATCGCCAGCAGCTCCTGGGCCTTGAAGAGGTGGTGGAGGTAGGCCTTCGTGGTTACGAGGTCGATGTCGCAGCCGTCTGGATCTACCGGACTGAAATCTTTCTCCCACTTCTTGTTGCGCATGTTCATCGTGCCCTGATATGTGAAGAGCATGGCGTTGCGGCCGTTGCGGGTCGGCATTACGCAGTCGAACATGTCTACGCCGCGCTCGATGGCTTCGAGGATGTTCTGCGGGGTTCCTACGCCCATCAGATATCTCGGCTTGTCTTTCGGCAGGATTTCGTTCACTACTTCTATCATCTCATACATCACCTCGGTAGGTTCTCCTACGGCAAGTCCGCCGATGGCATTTCCGTCGGCTCCCTTGTCGGCAATGTATTTGGCTGCTTCGCGGCGCAGGTCCGGGAAGGTGCAGCCCTGAACGATAGGGAAGAGACTCTGCTGATAGCCGTAGAGGGGCTCGGTTTCGTTGAACCGCTTGATGCAGCGGTCTAGCCAGCGCTGGGTGAGCATGAGGCTGTTCTTGGCGTACTGGTAATCGCTCTGTCCCGGTGGACATTCATCGAAGGCCATCATGATGTCGGCTCCGATGACGCGCTCGGTGTCCATCACATTTTCCGGTGTAAAGAAGTGCTTGCTGCCGTCGATGTGGGAGCGGAACTCGCAGCCTTCTTCCTTGAGCTTGCGGATGCCGGTGAGCGAGAAGACCTGGAAGCCGCCGCTGTCGGTGAGGATAGGACGGTCCCAGCCGTTGAACTTGTGCAATCCGCCTGCTGCCCTGATGACGTCAAGACCTGGGCGCAGGTAGAGGTGATAGGTGTTTCCGAGGATAATCTGTGCCATGACCTGCTTCTTGAGTTCCTCGAAGTGGACGCCCTTCACGCTTCCTACGGTTCCTACGGGCATGAAGATTGGGGTCTTGATCTGTCCGTGGTCGGTGGTGATGATGCCTGTACGCGCATCGCTTGCTTTATCTGTTACTTGTAATTCAAATTTCATTTCTATTCTTTTTTATCATTTTCCTCAATGCTGAAGTCTGCTGGGTTTTTCACCTTCTCATCGGTCAGCGCGAACTGCCAGACGTCAGCCACGTTCTCTACATAGTGGAAGTCTACGCCCTTGAGATATTTCTCCGGTATTTCCTCTACGTTCTTCTGGTTCTCCCTGCACATCACGATGTGCTTGATTCCTGCCCGCTTGGCTGCCAGAATCTTCTCCTTGATTCCGCCTACCGGGAGCACTTTGCCGCGGAGGGTTATCTCGCCGGTCATGGCTGTGTTGGCACGCACCTTGCGCTGGGTGATGGCTGAGGCGATGCTGGTGGCGATGGTGATTCCGGCAGAAGGACCGTCTTTCGGGGTGGCTCCCTCAGGCACGTGGATGTGGATGTTCCACTGCTCGAAGATGCGGTAGTCTACCTGCAGCAGGTCGATGTGCGACTTGACGTATTCCAGTGCGATAATGGCTGATTCCTTCATCACGTCGCCCAGATTTCCGGTCAGGGTGAGCTTGCCTGCCTTGCCCTTGCTGAGCGAGGTTTCGATGTAGAGGATTTCGCCGCCCACTGAGGTCCAGGCAAGTCCGGTTACCACTCCTGCATAGTCGTTGCCCTGGTAGATGTCGCGGTTGAACGGCGGATTGCCCAGCAGGTCTTTTACTTCGGCAGGGGTGATGGTGTAGTTCTTCAGCTCCTGGTTGCAGGCAAGTTTGTAAGCCATCTTGCGCAGACTCTTGTCAATCTGCTTCTTCAGCTGTCTTACGCCGCTCTCCCGGGTATAGTGCTCGATGATGAACTCGAGGGCATTCTTGTTGAAGTTTACCTTCGGCGAAACCTTGTCGAGTCCGGTGCTTTCCAGCTCTTCCGGTACGAGGTGGCGCTTGGCAATCTCTGTCTTCTCTTCGGTGATGTAGCCGCCTACTTCTATCAGCTCCATACGGTCGAGGAGCGGACGCGGAATGACGCTCAGGTCATTGGCTGTGGCGATGAAGAGCACCTTGGAGAGGTCGTAATCCATATCGAGATAGTTGTCGTGGAAGGCATTGTTCTGTTCCGGGTCCAGCACTTCGAGCAGGGCTGATGCTGGGTCGCCGTTGAAATTGCTCTGCGCCACCTTGTCAATCTCGTCGAGGATGAAGACCGGATTGCTGCTGCCTGCCTTCAGCATGTTCTTGATGATGCGGCCCGGCATGGCTCCCACATAGGTGCGGCGGTGACCGCGGATTTCGGCTTCATCGTGCAGACCGCCCAGCGACATGCGTACATACTTGCGCTTCATGGCTGCTGCGATGCTCTTGCCCAGACTGGTCTTTCCTACGCCCGGAGGACCGTAGAGGCAGAGGATAGGACTCTTGCCGCCACCGTTCAGTGCTCTTACGGCGAGGAATTCCAGGATGCGCTCCTTCACATTCTCCATGCCGTAGTGGTCGTGGTTCAGAATGCGCTTGGCACGGGTCAGACTGAGGTCGTCCTGGGTGTAGGAGTTCCAAGGCAAATCTACCATGGTTTGCAGGAATCCTATCTGTATCGAATAGTCAGGACTCTGCGGGTTCAGGGTGTCGAGCTTGGCAATTTCTTTCTTGAAGATTTTGGCTGTCTCTTCGCTCCAGTTCTTCTGTTTCGCCTTCTCCAGAATCTCCTTCTTCTCCGGACTGGCGTTGCCTTCTCCCAGTTCTTCCCTGATGTTCTTGATTTGCTGCTTGAGGAAGTATTCCTTCTGCTGTTCATCGAGGTCGTAGTGGGTTTTGTTCTCAATCTCAGTCTGTATGCGTAGCAGATGGCGCACCTTGTTCAGAGATCTGATGGCAATCATGATGCGCTCGCTGAGATTTTCCTCTTTCAGCATCTTGATTTTATCCTCGATGGAGAAAGGAAGGAGGGAGCACATGAAGTTGCACTGCATGTGAATGCTCGAGAGTTCGTTGATGGCCTGGATAGCATCATCGCTATAGTTGGCGCTTGATTTGATATAGTCTGTCGCTTCGTAATGGAAATTCTCGTAGAGCATTCTGAAGAGTTCATCGTTTTTCTCGTCAGGCCATTTCTCCGGAAGACTTTTTACGTCAATTACTGTGTAAGGCTCTTTTTGAACGAGATGTTTCATCTGACATCTGCCCAGACCCTGGATGATGATGCTCATCTGGTCTGTGCCAGGCATCTTGATCACCTTGATGAGTTTGGCGAAGACGCCTACAGGGTAAAGGTCTTCTTCGTAGGGCAATTCTGTGTCTTTATTCTTCTGGCAGAATACGCAGAATGTGGTGTCTGGTTTCTTTTCCAGCATCCGGACGAGATTCAGACTTTCCTTTCTGCCCACAACGATAGGGGTCATGTTGGTAGGGAAAACTACTATATCTCGCATGCAGAGGGTAGGGTACAAACCTTCTTCCTGGTCTTCAATCAGGGTTTTCGGGTCGCCCTCGTAGTCTGCAATCATTTGTATTCGGGTACTTGTTCTTCTATTATCCATTTTGTTATGATTTCTATTTTCCGTGCAAAGGTACTCATTTTTTATGAAATATCGTGGAAGATGATAGATTATTTAATAATAAAATTGCTTTTTCTATATATTAGTACCCGTTTTTATAGATGTGGGTAGTTGCTTTTGCAGGTGGAAGTGACAATTTCTGCTGCTTGCGATAAAATAAATCGGCGGCGCATTCGTTTTTTTTCTGTAAAGAGACAGAAGAATTTATGGGTAATTTTCGATTTAAACAGTTTGAGATAGAGCAAGACCGTTGTGCCATGAAAGTGGGTACTGACGGCGTTTTGCTGGGTGCATGGGCGCAAGGTGGCAGGCGGATTCTGGACATTGGTTCCGGAACGGGACTGATTTCGCTCATGATGGCGCAGCGTTTTCCTGAAGCTGAGGTAGTAGGGATTGATATGGATGCTGATGCCTGCGGACAGGCGAGGGAGAATGTGATGGCAAGTCCGTTTCGCGACAGGGTGGAAATAGAATGCTGCAGACTGCAGGATTTCGGGGGAGCTTCGGAAGCTGCTGAGGCTTTGGAGACTGCTGAAGGTTTGAAGGCTGCCTGTGTTTTTGATGCGATAGTGAGCAATCCTCCGTTCTTTGTAGATAGCTTGAAAAATCCGGACAGTAAGAGGACGATGGCGAGACATACGGACAGTCTTCCGTTCCGCGATTTGTTTGCGGGTGTAAAACGGTTGCTTTCTGATGAGGGTGTCTTCTCTGCAATTGTTCCCGTAGAAGTAGTGGAGCAGTTTGTTGCAGAGTCTTGTATATTAGGTTTTTATCTTATACGGAAGTGTGGTGTGAGAACGGTAGAGCGCAAGCAGCCAAAGCGCTTTATGCTGAGTTTTGCCAAGCATCGCATTTCGCCTTATGAAGAGTGTGTTGAAATGATGATGGATTCGCAGGGAAACCGCTCGGAATGGTATAGGAAAATAACGGAAGAATTCTACCTTTGAGGAATGTTGAATGTTGAGTGTTGAATGTTGAATGAACACTCCCTCTAAATTCAACACTCAACATTCAACACTCAACATTCCCTTAAAGGTTCAGCTTCTTCTGTACCAGTTTGCTGATAGCTTCTACTCTTTTGCTCTGGCGCTGGATGTCTTTATGAATATCATCGCGCACGGCATTGATGTCGTTGAAGAAATCGGCAAAGGCAGACTGAATCATGTTCGGCTTGCGGTCGTTCTTGTTGGCAAACGGGTTCACCACCATCTTGATTCCCTTTTCTTCCAGGTGAACATCAATCTCTGCCCCCGTCATCACAGGGTCGCCATCATAATGGATTACGCCTGGCTGACTGCGGGTGATATGGAGCTTCTTGCAGCGGAACGACTTGATCTTCGAGTTCTTGTCCAACGTCTTGTTGAACATGTCGAAACTTACCTGAGGCGCCTCGATTACATCAAATGGTTCCATGATGACGACATCCATCAAACCGTCGCTCATGGATGCTTGAGGGGCAATATAGGCATTGTTGCCATACTGAGATGCGTTGGCACAGGAAATGAGGAACGCCTTATACTGCTTGGTGCCTGTCTCGTCCTCCAGCGTGTAAGTCTCAGGCTTATACTTCAATCCCTCGCGCAGGATATTTTCAGCATAAGTGATAGGACCGCGCTTGCCGCTCTCGGCAAACTTCATGCTGACGAAAGCGTCAAAGCCCATGCCGCAGGTGCAGAAGAACGGGTGGTCGTTGATGACACCATAATCCAGATCTCTAATCTGGCATTGGTTGATGACCTCGATGCATTTCTTCAGGTTCATCGGGAGCAGCAGATGTCTTGCCAATCCGTTGCCCGAACCGCAAGGCAGAATGCCGAGGGCAGTATCGGAGTGAACCAGTGAGCGGGCCACCTCGTTGACGGTTCCGTCACCACCAACCGCCACAACCACATCTACATGGTTGTTCTTCGCTTCGGTAGCAATTTCCGAAGCGTGCCCAGCTCTTTCAGTCATTCTTATCTCGTACTCAAAAAGCTCTTTGTCCAAACCAGAATCTATCAGACTGGGAACTGCCGCCTTGCTGGCTGTTCCTGAAATCGGATTCATGATGAAAAGTATCTTTTTCTTCATTATATAGTCAAGAGTTTGTAAAATTTAGGCTACAAAAGTAATAAAAATACCCAAAATAACAAGAAATATCGATTAAAAAAACTATAAAAGTAAACTTTCTTATAAAAAAAGCCGTTTATTGAGTTCTTTTTTGTATCTTTGCACCCTGAAAGTTAGAAAAGTATAAAAAAAACCCGTTGGCGGAATTAATTTAGCGCATACTTAACCCTGCCAATCGGTCTG
>OGJN01001051.1_pt1 | contig 12588 bp, 11 predicted proteins | sample 1572221 | NCBI WGS metagenome assembly OGJN01 (sample SAMEA2582148, study PRJEB24529) | metagenome | biome: Human gut stool | place: China | collected 2011 | reverse complement strand
CTGGCGGTCTATCTCTTGTTTTCGGTTGCTTGCTTCCTTACCGTACATGAGCATTCATCTACGGCATAAAGTACTTTTTCCATCATATGTTCAGGCTTTATATCGACAGTAATGCCATATCCGTGACTTGCCGTAGCATGGATTATTCTTTCATCTATGCCGCGCTCTCTCATAATCTCCTGTTCTTTAATACAATGTTTATCAGGATACATCTCAAAATCAAGGTCATGTAAAATACCTACAATCTCCCAGAAATCAGCTTCATCACCATAACCCAGTTCATTAGCAAAATACTTCATAGTACTTCCAACTATCTGTGCATGCTCAAGATGAAACTCGTCCTTATTAAACTCCGTCAGTAAATCCCATGCTTCCTGTCTTGTCATAATTAAACAGCCTCTTTTCTTTTTATTTTCTGATTCTGATAATTATAATACAGTATCCCAAATTCTTCAACTTGCGGTTCAGACTATATTTGATGCTATTATTCATCCTTAGGCAGAAAAAAATTAATGATATAAGTAAAATGATTTTTCTCCATATAGTCAGAAATATAGCTGCTTTTACCTGAGCAAGAGCCACAAAACTATACTGACACGCAGCCTGTATTCCATAAATCCAAAGCAGGCAAAGATATGTTCTAAGAAGTGCTACAGAATATTCTCTAAGTGATGTACTATTTGTAAATATTCCTATAATATTTTCTGGAAATATCATGCATACTGCCCCAATAATACAACTCCCCACAACGCACGAAACTAACAGGTAATGAAATGTCTTTCTGACACGTCCAATAAGTCCGGCTCCGAGATTATAACTTAAAACCTGTTGTGTCCCCTGCACAAGTCCCGGAAGCAAAAGCATAACAAACTGCATAACTGAATTTAATATGCTCATTGATGCAACTGCCATATCACCACTATAACGCTGCAATACCGTATTAAAACTTATTGCCACCATATTCTCCGTAATCTGCATAAGTGCCGGAGATGTTCCAAGCAATATACATGGTAGTAATAATTTCCAATCTTTTCTTTCCATATATAAGCATACCCGCTGTCAAAAATACTGATATAACAATTAAAAGTGCTGTGCAGCTTCCCATAATACGTTCTGCCTTATCTTTCTCCTTCTTTCCAAGTGCAATAACTGCCTTTGGTGCACCTCCCATACTCACAAGTGCTGCAAATGATGATAAAAATAAAATGACAGGTGTTGTCACACCAAGTCCTGCAAGCGCCTCCGCACCTCCAATTTTCATATGTCTTATAAACATTTTATCTACTAAATTATATAAAATATTTATCAGTTGGGATAATACTGCCGGAATTGCCATTTTAATGAACAGCAATCCAACAGGCATTATTTCAAGAATATTAGAATCCCTATTTATATTTTTCACACTAATCTCCATTCCGTAGGCATTTTTTCAAACCACCTTTTTCATATCTTATTATAATAAAATGTAACAGTAACTTTAAGATACTATGAAATTTATTAGTGCTTTAATATTTACCAGATTTTCATTATATGCTGCATAATAAGACTTACTATTGTTATTCCACACCAGCATGATGCCCCGACAGCAATAGGCTTTCCACCGGTTTTAATAAGCTGTATTACATTACTGTTTAATCCTATTGCTGCCATTGCCATAATAATCATAAATTTCGATATCTCTTTAAATGGCTGGAATTCCCTCTCACTAACTCCCATATGTAAACATACTGTTGTAATAATCGCTGCAATAACAAAATAAAGTATAAACGTCGGAAATGCACTCTTTAAACTGAATTTTGTGGTCTGATTTCTATGTTTTGTACTCTGTCCTGCCCGTATCAGAGATAAACCAAGTGTAATTGGAATAATCGCAAGTGTTCTTGTAAGCTTTACCGTCACTGCCTTATTTAATGTCTCACTTCCAAGCTTCCACATACTGTCCCATGTTGATGCTGCGGCTGTTACGGATGATGTATCATTGATTGCTGTTCCCGCAAAAATACCAAATGCATCACCGTGCATGGTATCAAATCCTATTGCTTTTCCCAGTATTGGAAAGAATATAGCCGCAAGCACATTAAAAAAGAAAATGACTGCTATTGACTGTGCAATTTCATCGTCATCTGCATCGATAACTGGTGCAGTTGCAGCAATCGCAGAGCCTCCACAGATTGATGAGCCAACACCTACAAGGATTGATGTATTCGCAGGTACCTTAAGGATTTTATGTAGTATCCATGCAATAATAAGTGATGTTGTAATCGTACATATAATAATCGGCAAGGATTGTTTTCCTGTCTGAAATATTACTCCAAGATTCATTCCAAATCCAAGTAAAACCACGGCGGTCTGAATAATTACCTTTGATGTCCAATTAATCCCGTCTTTAGCTTTTCCCTTATTATTCCAAATCATTGTAATAATCATCCCTGCTATAATTGCTATAACTGCTCCTCCTATTACCGGAAATATTTTTCCAAGAAACCAGGATGGAATTGCTATTGTAAGACAAATAAGAATACCACGACAGTTTTTTTTCATAAAATTCATTTCATAATGTCCTCTCTTTCTTTTTATGTATGGAATTGTAGCACTTGACAATAATAAAATAAAATTATATATTTCTATTGTATAATAAATATTTTTTATTGATTAGAGGATTAATATGCTTGATTTTAGAACGGATACATTTCTAACTGTATGTCAGACAATGAATTTTACTGCTGCCGCAAAACAATTAAATATCACTCAGCCGGCAGTATCACAGCACATTCATTTTTTAGAAGAACAATATAATACTTCTCTTTTTATTTACAAAAATAAGCAGCTTTTTCTGACACACTCCGGCGAAATACTTCGTAAACACTTGTTGACTATGAAGAATGATGAAAAGGCTGTAATCAAAGAAATAAAAAGCAGTTTTACCGGAATAGAAACTCTTTCTATCGGTGTTACCATGACAATAGGCGAGTATGCAATTGTAGATAAACTCGCTGATTTTCTAATGCACCATCCTGAAATAAATATTCATCTCCATTATGGCAATACTGCCCAATTGCTAAAGCTGCTTGATAACGGACAGATTAGTATGGCAATCATTGAAGGAAATTACCCGAAAGATAATTATGCGCATAAAAAATACAGCACAGAAGACTATATTGCCGTCTGTGCTGCATCGCATAATTTTATTATAGAATTTCCACATACCATAAGTGATCTGGTATGTGAGCGTCTTTTAGTCCGTGAAAAAGGCTCTGGTACAAGAAATATTCTAGAACAGAACCTGATTGCCCATGGCTTACAAATATCTGATTTTACTCACTATACAGAAGTTGAAAATATGCATACAATCATTGATCTGCTAAAAAAAGATTGCGGAATATCATTTCTATATAAAATTGCTGTTGAAAATGAATTAAAATCCAAAATTTTAAAAGAAATTCCATTAAATGATTTCAAAATGCAGCATGATTTTGATATTATCTGGGAAAAACACAGTATATATGCCGATAAATATCTTGCAATCAGCGAAGAATTTATTTAATATTGGGCAATATTCTTGCCCTCTGCCCTCATCTGTATCTTCTTAGAAACAGCTTCTTGAACTATCGTTCAAGAAGCGTCCCTCGCTTTCAGCTCGGTCAATCACAATTTATTTTATATCAGCTTTCCATATCTCATCATTATACTGACGGATTGTTCTGTCTGATGAAAAATATCCAGCCATTGCAATATTAACAAGCATTTTTTCAGCCCATGACTTATGATTGGCATAATCAGCAAATACCTGCTCCTTTACTGATATATATTCCTTTAAATCAAGAAGAGTCATAAACCAGTCTTTATTTACAAGTTCATTATACAGCCTGTTAAGGTTTTCACTATTGCCGGCTTCAAGCATTTTATCTGATATAATAAAGTCTACACATTTTTTAATAGTTTCATCGGAATTGTAATAATCTCTTGATACATAATCCGCATTGCTGTAATGCTTAATAACCTCATCACTTGATGCACCAAATGTATATATATTATCATCTCCTACAAGCTGTGCTATCTCTACATTGGCACCATCCATAGTTCCCAATGTAACAGCTCCGTTTAACATAAACTTCATATTTCCTGTTCCACTGGCTTCCTTAGAAGCTAATGATATCTGTTCTGAAATATCACAGGCAGGTATTAACTTTTCTGCCATTGTTACGTTATAATTTTCCACCATTACAACTTTAAGATATGGACTTACCTCTTCATCATTATTAATTATATCGCTTAAACATAATATAAGATGGATAATATCCTTTGCTATAGTATATGCCTTAGCAGCCTTTGCACCAAAAATAACTGTTATCGGTGTCTTAGGTTTATTTCCCGCTTTAATATCAAAATATTTATAAATGACATATAAAGCATTCATCTGCTGTCTTTTATACTCATGCAGTCTTTTTACCTGAATATCAAAAATTGATGTATCATCAATATCAATGTTCTGAGTTCTCTTAAGGTATTCCTTTAAAGCTGTTTTGTTATGCTTCTTAATCTCAAGAAGTCTGTTAAGCACATTTTCATCATTTTTATATTTTAACAAATCCTCAAGACGTGTTGCATCCTTTTGGTAATCAGTTCCTATAAGCTCTTCAATATAGTGTGTAAGCTCATGGTTACAATGCATAAGCCATCTTCTGAACGTAATTCCATTTGTCTTATTATTAAACTTTTCAGGATATATCTTATAGAAATTATTAAGCTCGCTTTCCTTTAATATATCTGTGTGCAGTTTGGCAACACCGTTTATACTATATCCATAATGAATATCGATATGAGCCATATGGACACGGTTTTCGTCGTCTATTATATATACAGAACTGTCATTATACTTTTGTCTTACAAGATTATCAAGTTCTCTTATAATAGGCATCAACTGTGGAACTACCTGCTCAAGATAACTTACAGGCCATGTTTCAAGAGCTTCTGCAAGTATAGTATGATTAGTATATGCACATGTTCTTGATACAACCTTAATTGCTTCCTCCATAGTCATAGCTCCATCCTTATCACCTATGCTCTCTTCCATAAGAAGTCTTATAAGCTCTGGAATTATCATTGTAGGATGTGTATCATTAATCTGGATTGCAGCAAATCTGTCAAGCTCTCTTAATGAAGTACCAGCCTTAACACATTTCTTTTTACATTCACTAAGAATTAATCTTGCCGCATTACTTACCATAAAATACTGCTGATATATTCTTAATAATCTGCCCTTATCATCACTGTCATCAGGATATAAGAATAGTGTAAGGTTCTTTTTTATATCTTCCTTGTCAAATTCAATATCTCCCGTTTTTACGATTGACTCATCTACTGTTTCCACATCAAATAAATGTAATTTATTTGTTCTGTTACAAAATCCTGTAACAGCAATATCATACATTCGCGATGTAACTTTACAGCCGCCAAATTCTATCTCATAGGATACATCTGTCTTTTCAAGCCACGTATTATTATCAATCCATGGATTAGCAGTCTCTGTCTGCATATTATCCTTAAATACCTGCTTAAAAAGTCCAAGATGATAATTAAGTCCGATTCCATCCCCAATAAGTCCCATCCTTGCCATAGAATCAAGGAAACATGCAGCAAGTCTTCCAAGACCGCCATTTCCAAGTGATGGCTCAACCTCGATTTCCTCTATGTCGGCAATATTTTTCCCATTATCACTAAGCTCTTTTTTAATATCCTCGTATATACCAAGGTTAATCATATTGTTAGATAACAGTTTGCCAATCAAAAATTCTGCCGATACATAATATACTTTTTTACCATCATCTTCAATCTGCTTACCATCTGCCATTTCCTTTACAAGTGTAAGTAATGCTGCATATACCTGTTCATTACTACATTCGCCTATCCCCTTATCATACATCCTTATACATACTTCTTTTAACATAATACCTCCATTCTGCCATACGGCTTTCCATAATTAATACTGTCAATTCTTAAAAATATATTAATATATTTTATAATTAAAAGTATTTATATCTTTAACCCTGATACATCTAATTATATATAAATACTTAATTTAAGCTTGAAATATACTATTAAAAACTTGTACAATACTATTATAAATAAATCTGGCAGGTGTCATAATCAATTTTCACCATACAGCTGACATTATATATCCAACATACAGTTTCTACGGTATTAGAAATAGAAGGCCAGGTTAAAATTAATTTTGGAAACGAGGATTAGGATTACCATGAAAGTATCAGATTATGAGAATTACCATGAAATAAAAGAACATTATAATAATACATTTTCGTATAATACATACCCTTGCAGCATACCTTACGATTTTCAATCTGTTCCGTTACACTGGCATAATGAAATGGAACTTATATATATTAAAAAGGGAACTGCCTTAATAACCATAGATATGAATAATTATATATTAGATGCCGGCTGTGTTGCAATTATTCTTCCGGGTCGTATTCATGGGATTTTTTCCGATGGAAAAACAGACTATAAGAGTCTTAATCCTGAGTCTGATATTGAATACGAAAATATTATTTTTGATATCAGAATGTTATATCCAAAACAGTCTGATATAATGACTGAACAGTTTTTTGAAAAACTTTGCAATAATTCACTTCCATATGTATGCTGTATAACACCATCTGCATCAGAATATAATACAATTATATCATGTCTTGATGAAGCTGATAATATATGCCGCAGCTTCCCACAATGGTATAATCTTGCCATACGAAGCTGCCTGTACAGGTTCTTTTATATTTACAGCTGCTTATTATCAGAAAATGAAAATAATACTATCACGGCAAAATCCGTAAATACAGAATATATTGAACGTCTCAAACTTATAACCAAATATATAGAGATGCATTATAATGAAGATATCAGCATAAAAAAAATAGCTGGCCTATGTAACATAAGCCAGTCACATTTTATGCGATTTTTTAAGGATAACATCGGAAATTCATTTATAGACTACCTTAATGATTACCGTCTTATTACTGCCTCAAGACTTCTTACAGGTTCTGATTCAATGATAACTGATATAGCCATCCAATGCGGTTTTAATAATATATCTTATTTTAACCGCCTTTTTAAAAAGAAATATAATATGTCTCCGGGAAAGTTCAGAAAAACATATTCCTGAACCTTATGCAATATTAATTGTTATTTACATATTCCTCATATAAAGGTGACATGCTTCTTAGACGTTTTGTCACCTTTTTTATCTCCTCAACCACTATATCAATCTCTTCTTTTGTAGTATCCTCTGATATCGACAGTCTTACAGATGTATGTGCATCCTCATCTGTAAGCCCTATGGCAGTAAGAACATGTGACGGATCTAATGAACCTGATGTACACGCTGAACCACTTGAAGCACATATTCCTTTCTGGTCCAGCATAATAAGGAGTGACTCCCCTTCGACAAATTTAATGCAGAAGTTAATATTATTAGGAAGTCTTTTGCTTCTATGTCCATTAAGCTTTACATAATCTATCTCATTTTCAATACGGCTTATAAAATAATCCCTCAGTCTTATCTCATTCTCTGTATTTTTTTGCATATCTTTATGTGCAAGCATGGCTGCTTGTGCCATTCCAACAATTCCCGGAACGTTGTGTGTTCCCGCTCTTCTTGCCCTCTCCTGTGCACCTCCATGGATTAATGCACCAATCTTTACATTATTTCTGATATAAAGAAAGCCTGCTCCCTTAGGTCCATGAAACTTATGTCCGCTTACACTCATCATATCAATATTGCATTTGTTGACATCAATAGGTATATGTGCAAATGCCTGAACCGCATCCGTATGAAATATTATATTATATTCTCTTGCAATCTGACCAATCTGCATAACCGGCTCAATTGTTCCTATCTCATTATTAGCATACATAATACTTATAAGAATAGTCGTCGGTCTTATTGATTCCTTAAGCTGCTCTATATCTATCATTCCATCACTGTCAACATCAAGATATGTAACTTCAAAACCATTTTTTTCAAGAAACTGGCATGTATGAAGTATTGCATGATGTTCAATCTTAGATGTAATTATATGATTCCCTTTTTCCTTAAGTGCAATAGCTGCAGCTTTAATTGCCCAGTTATCAGATTCTGAGCCTCCTCCTGTAAAATATATCTCATTTGCTCTTGCACCGATAAGCCCTGCAATACTATCTCTTGCATCTTCAACAGCCGCCTTGGCTTCCTGTGCAAAACCATATACAGCCGATGGATTGGCATAATTTTCCATAAAATACGGCTTCATTTTTTCAAATACCTGCGGTTTTAATGCAGTAGTTGCCGCATTATCCATATATATTATCCTGCTCATCTTACTCTCCATTCCCTGTTATTAAATTAAACAAGGCTATCAAAAATTCATTCTGACGACTTGAATTTATTAAATAATATAATTCATGTTCTTTTGCTGCTGCCATTCTACAAGGTCTGCAAGTGTTATATTATCAACAACCCCATTAATTGCTTCATTAATCTTTTTCCATACAATATAAGTAACACATATATCTTCCCTGCTGCACTCTTCAGCATCATCACCAACACAGCCGACTGGCGCAAGTGTTCCCTCTGTAAGTTTAAGAATCATTCCCACTGTGTATTCTTCCGGCTTCTTCTTTAACAGATATCCGCCCTGTGCACCTCTTATACTCTTTACATAACCTGCTTTATTCAGAATAGAAATTATCTGTTCAAGATACTTATCAGATATTCCCTGTCTCTTTGCAATATCCTTAAGACTTACCGCCTCTCCTGTATTGTGTATTGCAAGATCAAGCATTAATCTTAATGCATATCTTCCCTTTGTTGATATTTTCATATATACTCATCCTTCCTATTTATTCATAATTCTTTTCATACTATTTTAGTAGGATAAGTATATTATATTAGCCATTATATAAAAAATCAAGTGCTTATGCTAAAATAAATAGTATTCGCACTTATTATAATAAGTAGATAACAAAAAAACTGCCATATTAAGTATTATATATACAATATATAGCTTAGTGTAATTTAATACATAATCCTTATATTGCATATTTTCTCTTATTACGGCAGTATCATTAATTATACACATCTGTTTGTTCACAGATATTTTATTATACATTTAATATTAAAATAAGCTTTTAAAATACTCCTTTAAAATAACTTTTCATATAAGCTTTTATTAATTTTCTCCACATATATATCTTGCTACATGAACACCGCTTGCAGAAGCATGTGAAAGTGAATGTGTAACACCACTACAGTCACCTATTACAAATAAGCCCTTATGTTCAGTTTCAAGATTCTCATCTATAGAAACTTCCATATTATAGAATTTTACTTCAACACCATATAATAATGTGTCATCATTAGCTGTACCTGGTGCTATCTTATCAAGAGCATATATCATCTCAACAATTCCATCAAGTATTCTCTTTGGCATTACAAGGCTTAAATCTCCCGGTGTACACTTTAATGTAGGAGTTACAAAGTTCTCTTCAATACGTGACTTATTACTTCTTCTACCTCTTATTAAATCACCGAATCTTTGTACAATTACACCTCCGCCAAGCATATTTGATAATCTTGCTATACTCTCACCATATCCGTTACTGTCCTTAAACGGTTCACTGAAATGCTTAGATACAAGAAGTGCAAAGTTAGTATTCTGTGTATGCTTTGCCGGATCTTCATAACTGTGACCGTTTACTGTTACTATTCCATTGGTATTTTCATTGACAACAACACCCTTTGGATTCATACAGAATGTTCTTACCAAATCTTCAAAGCCTTTGGTTCTGTATACGATTTTGCTTTCATATAATTCATCCGTAAGATGTGCGAATACTTCCGCCGGCAGTTCTACTCTCACACCAATATCAACACGGTTAGACTTAGTTTCAAGCTTAAGATCCTTACTTACGCCTTCCATCCACTTGCTTCCACTTCGTCCTGCAGAGATAATACATTTGTCCGAAACATACCTCTCACCATTGCTATATATCTCATATTCACCATTTTCATTGATACCTACCTTATCAACGTGTGAATTGAAATGAAACTCAACCTTATCCTTAAGCTCATCATAGAGGTTGCCAAGTACCACATAGTTGATATCTGTTCCAAGATGTCTTACCGATGCATCTAAAAGGTGGAGTCCGTTCTGTAAACACAGCTTCTTAATATTACTGTTAGCTGTAGAATATAATGCTGTTCCTTCGCCACCGAACTTAAGATTGATACCATCAACATATTTCATAAGGTCAATGGCTCTTTCCTTACCGATATATTCATATAATGTTCCGCCAAACTGGTTAGTTATGTTATACTTTCCATCTGAAAATGCACCGGCTCCGCCGAAACCATTCATAATTCCGCACGTCTTACAGTGTATGCAACTCTTAATCTTGTCACCATCTATAGGACATTTTCTCTTTTCAAGACTATTACCGGATTCAAAAACTGCAAGCTTTAAATCACTGTTAAGCTTAGTCAGCTCATATGCAGAAAATATACCACCTGGACCAGCTCCAATTATTATCACATCATATTTCATATATTAATCTCCGTTCAATTATATTATTTTTTACATTTATCAAGCAGACTTCTATATCCGTCACTTCCGATTACAACCTTGCTTTGTATCTTATCATCGTATATAACCATGAATAACAATACTCTGAACCCGATATTCCTGCCTTCCTCATCGTGTACATAATCCATCGGATTTACTGATTCATTATATACAAAACGCTCTGTATTATATGTGTTATCATTAAGTGAAACAACTACTCTGTTATCACCTGCCGGATGTGCCATTGCATCAATGACATAAATATTTCCCTGTACTTTATTTTTTATATTTCTTTGTATTATCTTTCTTACGACTTCATTAATAAGCCATAATAACAATGCTGTAATAATACCTATAACAGATGGCACAGGGTCATACGAAGCATCAGTTTTAAATGCCAGTTCAAAACCCGCAGTTCCGACTGATATAAATAAAGCAACCACGAGAATATTTCTTATAGCATTATTTATTCTATTGACCTTTTTGCCCGAAAGGTAATATTCTAAGAATATCTTTTCTTCTTCTCCCGCTGCCACTCTCCAGCCAGGCTCTTCTATCTGTTTTTTCGTATTGCTGTCAATATTATGCATATTAATACTATTAAAAATCTTATTCATGCCTGTCCTCATTTCCGGGTTTTATTACTGCCAAAGCAATAATATTATAAAAAATTAATATAAAATGTCCAATTTGTAACAAATTTTTGTCACAAATTAAATTCAGACAATTTACTCCAAATATGTCTACACTCTACATTTCATATTTCATAGATATATTTTAAAAACTATACATATACCAATTTATATTATAAAAATTATATTACATCATAGCTTTTTTTATTCTGTCTTTCATCTGTCCTTCACCCATTACATGTACAATTGACCATAAATCAGGTGTATTAGCTCTTCCTGTTACTGCTATTCTTACTATCTCAGCTATATCTGATACATTGCCCTTAAACTGTTCCGGATTAGCCTTGTAAGCTTTCATATCGGAAGCAAAACCATGTTTATCAGCAATTGCCTTTAACTTATTAAACCATTCTGAATTATCATCATCATGGTTATACATTTCAAGGTACTCATTTAATACAGTATTAACAGTTTCCTTATCAAGTCTGAATTCATCTTTCTCTTCTGAACCCATCTCAAAGAAATAACCAATCATTTCAAATATCTGTCTTGCATACATAAAGTCTTTTCTTCTTCTCTTCATTCCAACGCCCATATATAGTCTTAAAATTCCAAGCATTTTTTCTTTATCTGCAAACCATATCTTTGCTTTTTCAGGCTCATTTTCTACTGCCCAGTCATAAAGGAAATCATATACTTCATTCTCTGAAAGCTTAGATAACTCATTTTTACAGATATTATGAAGCTTATCCTTATCAAATAAAGCACCTGACTGACTCATCTTTTCTACAGAAAATGGGAACTCATTAATATCTTTATCAGGGAACTTCTCATGCCACTCTTCAAAATTAGAATTAAGAAGTGTAAGAAGATATACCTTCATACAATATGGATGATATCCATCCTTTCTATAATAATCAAGAGAAAGTTCCGGATCCTTTCTCTTTGAAAGCTTTCTCTTTCCACCCGTTTCCTCATCAAACTTCATAAGATGTGCTGTATGGGCATACTTAGGCATCTTAAAGCCTAATACATGGAAAAGCTCATAATGGATTGGTGCTGATGCAAGCCACTCGCCACCTCTTATAACAACAGTTGTTCTCATAAGATGGTCATCAATTGCATGTGCAAAATGATATGTCGGTATACCATCTTTCTTTAATAATACAATGTCATGGATATTTTCAGGAAGCTTTATATCTCCCTTAATAGCATCCTTAAAGACTATTTCCTTTTCAGGGTCGCCCTGTGAACGAAGTCTTAATACATAAGGCTTGCCAGCATTTATATTTTCTTCAATCTGTTCAAATGTAAGATTACGGCATACTGCATATTTTCCATAA
>OGJN01001050.1_pt1 | contig 12593 bp, 14 predicted proteins | sample 1572221 | NCBI WGS metagenome assembly OGJN01 (sample SAMEA2582148, study PRJEB24529) | metagenome | biome: Human gut stool | place: China | collected 2011 | reverse complement strand
ATCATAAAATACATAGTAGAAATAATTGCTAAAGACAGCTATATCATATAACTTTTCAGCCCATATTACCACATAGTACGAAATCCTTATCACACCATTTTTCACAATTTTGCGCCATAAAACTTGGCATTCTCCTGCAAGAGAACTATCTTTGGAACATGAAGGCAAAAAAGGAAACTTTGAAAGAAAATGTTCTGACCGATATTGACGAACTCATGGATTCCCTGTTCGGTAAACCCGGAACACCAGAACGTGAAAGATTCCGTGAAGAAGCCAGTATTTATGTGAACGGACATGCCAAAACTGAGGAATGTAGGAACTCCCAAAAGAAACGGGAATAACCGGCTTTTCCCGTCCGTTCCGGCGAGCCGGAGAACACTACCTCCGTAACGTCAAATTCTTCATGCAGATAGAAAGAGGTGGCTATTCAAAGGCCCTGCAACCAACTGCCTGATGTATCCGGTTGAATACTAATATCCTACAAGGTTCACCTGCAAATTATGTAGGAACTGAACCTATTTTTGTAAGCAATGTCGAACTATATAGGTTCAAACATCTGATAATAAACATATTACATACCATCCAATTACTCCTAGGCAGATTGGGGCTCTGGGTTCGGGCCCCAAGCGAATCACAGCAAGGGATTACAGAAATGTAACCCCTTTTTTCTTATTATCAGCATATTATGTAATTATCAATGATTTATACGAACAAACGCGGTTCTATATTTGTTTCATTTTAGTTCACTATATTTCATTGTATTTCATGAAATGTGCAACAAATGTGATACCCTTGTGTGATACCAAATCTTTTAAATTATGAAGTACCCAACAGCAAGATTTGTGTTTGACCGGAAACACACAGCAAGCAAGACAACAAAAGGAACCGTTCAGATAGAAATATTATTTGAACGGAAAAGGAAATGGATTAGTACAGGCGTTAGGCTATATTCCGACCAATGGAGCGAAAAAAACAAAGTCAAGAATACAGTTCAGTCCATAGACCTGAACGAAAGACTCGATGCGCAGATACAGAATATAAACGAATTTATCAACTCCCTTATAAAGAATAAGGAGTCCTTTAACTTTGAAAAGCTGGAGCATTTCCTAAAGTATTCACAGCAGAAAGAGAGTTTTCTTGACTTCATAAAGCGCCGGGTAAGCGAAAGAACAGATTTAAGAAAGGGAACTTTAAACACCCATGCCACATTAATTAACTCTCTGGAAGAATTTGGTAGAATCGTTTATTTTTCCGACATAACAACGGCCAACATAATGTATTATGACGATTTCCTACATAAGAAATATAATAAACAGACCACCGTTCATGGCTATCATAAACGCTTGAAAAGATATATAAATGAAGCTATTAAATATGAGTTGTTAAAAGACAACCCATATAATAGGCTCAAATTTGACCGCGGAAAAAGCGAAGGAATAAAATACCTTACCATAGACCAAATAAAGCAAATACAGAACTTAGAAATAACATCAGAAAGCATTAGTAAGGTTAGAGACTTATTTGTCTTCCAATGCTTCACCGGTCTGTCTTATGCAGATTTATCCAAATTCGATTTCTGCGGAGTAATCAAGAAAGGAAGCAATTTTTTTATTAGAGATATTAGAATAAAAACAGAAGAAGAATACTTTCTTATGCTCCTAAAGCCCGCAATGGAAATATTGAGAAAATACGACTTCAAGCTACCGATAATAAGCAATTACCAATATAATTTAAGGTTGAAAGTCGTTCAGGAAATTGCAAGAATAAAGCAAAGCCTTCATTCCCACATGGCAAGACACAGTTTTGCGGTAATGGCTCTGAATATGGGCGTATCAATCGAAAACCTTGCCAAAATGATGGGACATACAGATATAAAGACAACCCAGACATACGCGAAGGTGTTGAATAAGTCCGTGCAGGAAGAATTTGAAAAGATGGACAGCAAGTTATAATCCAAACAACCCAGTGGGTTAAATTCAACCCAAAACAAGCGCAACAACCCACTGGGTTATAAAATCATTCTCGCCCTTCAATAAATTCTTTTAATCTGTACAGCCTGTCAATTGACGGGTTATAAAACGGGTCGGGGAAATGCTGGTTTATATCGTGTATATTCGCCTGTACGTATTTCTTGACATCGAATATATTCTCCGACTCGCTCAACTCTATTTGAGCAGGTAATTGAGCCGTTAAAGCCCAATGAACAATAGCTTTTACACTATCTTCGTCGTATGCGTATTTACTTTCTTGTGCCATAAAATATTTATGTATATATAAAATCAGGTGCAAATCTATTTAAACCCGTTGAAATATCCCATTATTTTATCTGATAATTCACGCAGCCCGCAGCATATATACGTTTCAGTCATCGTTACACTGGAATGCCCTAACATCCGGCTGATAGAATACAAGTCCGCACCTCTTAAATATAAGTTGGTTGCGCAAGACTTCCGGGCGGAATGCGAGGAAATAAATTCCCACTTTTCACCGGTTATATATTCGCCCGCCTGGTACAGCTTTATACGCTTGCTTATCCCACATCGCCGGCATATGCTTCTTATCGTGTCATTAAAGGTCACATCCGAAACCTTTCGTTCATTGATGCCGTATTCCCGGTTTTCTTTCAATATCCGGAGCACAGCAGGAGCCGCCGGTATCTCCGCTTTAATCTTGGTTTTCCGTGAAACATATATCAGCCTTCCGTCTACTATGTTGTCCTCTGTAAATTCTATATAATCCGAATGTCTGGCGCCTGTAAGACAACCGAGCAAAAAGCAATTTTTTACAGCGCGCTCCGTTTCATTAATAGGATTATACGCCAATAACGTTTTTATCTCGTCATCCGTTAGCCACGTACTTTGCGTAGCGTCCTTTTTTAAGGTCAATATAGCCTCAAAACCTTTTGGAAAAGAATACATATCGCTGTACAGGTTAAGAATTGATTTAAGCATAGCGCAATAGGTTTTAGCGCTATTGGTGGCCACCCTTTCATTAAGAGCCTGAACAAAGTTGTACAACCTCGGTTTTGTTATGCTGTCGAATGTACATTCCACTTCGTTAACCTCTTCATACACCCGCAACACCTTTCCGTATTGCGGGTATTTCTTCAAAAACACTTCCTTTAAAGTCTCCATATTATTCACCTGATTTATTGTCTTTTGTTTTTCCTATCGCCATAGCGATTCCTATTAAAGCTGACGTAATAACCAGCGCTGGGTTGATGTTCCATAGTATTACTACCAGAACAATTGCCCAAAGAATAAAACCTAAATACATATTATTTCCTCCTTATATTAAATTCGTTTTGGCTATAAATTTATTCAAATACCACATTCAAACCAAAACCGGCAAAGTGATTTTCTATGCACCCCGATATAAATTCCACAGTATCAGGGTAACGGCTGTTATTGCAGCAGCCAAAAGTTCCGAAAGAACCACAATAACGCCCCTTGTTGAAACTATCCTTTGTAATGGTTGCTATTACCTTCCCATCTATTTGCAGGGCTATTTTTTCGCCCTGCTGGTTTACTGTCACGATGATTGTTTGCATGATTGTTTTATTTTATCAGTTATTATCTTAGCTCGCGGAAAGAAACCATTTCAAAATCACTATTAATAACCTCTATTTGTACAGGCTTTACAAAGCGGTTTAACTCCTTGCGAATATCTTTCATTTGTTCAAATGATACGGTTACAATGTTCCCGGCAACGGTGTCGCTCCGCTTGTCCACACGGTGCCGGGACGGTTGTACTATTTTGTGGCTATCTCGGTTATATAAATTCCCTTGCCCGCCAAATCAACACAATGCAATTTGTATAAATTGCCTTTGCTAAATTCGTTGAAGTCTTTACGGGCTTCAATTTCGTTAGCCGTTAATGTCGAGCCAGTCGGACGAAGAAGAAGCCATATAACAAAGTCACTTTTACCGTTAATTGTGTTCCTTATCCGTTTGGCGTCTAATTCAACATCGCTAACCGGATAGCGGCTACCGCTTTTCTCGGATTGCTCTAAAGCCATTTTATTTACTATTTCTATCGCATAATCAACAAGCGTAAGCGATTCAATACGTTTAGCCTCTTTTGCTTCTTCTTTTGCCTTGTTTACCCTGCTTTTGTTCATTTTACACCACATCCTGCAAAACTCGTCTTTGTCAAGGTCGGAAGCCATATAAATGGCTTCTATATGTTCGTATTCGTCAAATGATACGTTTACCAATGTTCTATGCTCAAACTCTTGCTTTGTCATATCCTTAAAATTTATCCGATTCATCATTTATAAATTCCTTTATTCTCTCTATATCGGTACCGCTGATAAACATCACGACACCGAATAACAACAACATAACGCCGAACATTATATAATACTTTTTAATCGTCCGTTACCATCCGTAACCCCGTTAAGTATTTCCGTTTCTTTTTCGGCTTCTCCCTTTGTTTGGAAGAATCCTACCGGGCAATTCTCCAAGGTATCTATAACATAATAATAACCGCGTTTAGGCTTGTTTTCCGTTATGTATCGTTTTCCTTTTACTTTTTTCTCGTAAAATTCTACGTTCTCATCCATCGGGGTGTAATATGATGAAACGCTAAGCGTGCCCGATTCTATTTTGTCGTGAAACTCAATTATACCGGGTAAATCGTTTTTTAAACTGCTTTCCAGACTTACACCGTCATAGGTTACGCCGTATTTGCGTTCCTCCGCTGTGTATACGTTGAAAACATCGCCCGGTTGTATATCTGCACGTACTTTCGCGCTGGTTATGTTTCCCGCGCCTTCAATATCGTAATAGTGCACGCCGTTAAAGTTGTCCGTTTTGGTAAAGCTTATATTATCGAACGGGTGCGCTTCAGCGGTACAATCCGTTAAAGCTTTTCCCGGTCGTATTATATCCATGTACTTAACTTCTCTTTCCGCTATTTCTTTAGGACATTTCTTTAAATTACCGACATTGCAACAACCGTTTGAATTTACACGGGCAGTACCGTTTTTTTCATTAAAAGCCAATATAACGCCTATTTCTCCGCACTGATCATAAACGACCTCCCCCAGTCTAAACCCGTCCAGTTCTTCGGGTATTGTCGGATAATCAAACGAATCGTATTTTGCATAATCATCAATAATTAATGGGGTGTCATTCCCTTGGGGTTCTTCTGCTAGTTCCGGGATATATATTTCTTCAGGAAGCGCCGGCAACTCTGTAGGCGCTATCAATTCTTTCACCTTGTCCGCTTGCTTCTTGCTGAATATCCATCCGGCGCGCTTTTCACCGTTGTAGTTTAAAGACGGGTTAAAGCGTCCGCCTAATTCCTTTAATTGCTCTTTGATCGCCTTCGTATCGCCAAACACCGCGATAGCTTTTTCGGAGTAGTCCACGACCTCAATACCTTCAACCGTCACGGCTTCCACTTCTTTGGCTTCCTCAACCTTTTCAGGCTTAACGCTGCTTTTCTTCGCTTTCGGCTCTATAACCTTATATTCATCGCTTACTTCTATATGGATATAGAAATTTGTGTCAAAATAGTCTTGCATACCGTCCGAATCATCATAGCGAAAAGAACTAGCGTAATTTGATACAGCATTTAGCGATGCGAATACTTCCGGTGTTAACTCGTCTTTCCATGCCTTCACGCTGGACATTGTGGACATATAACCACGTTCCGCGCTTCTTGATCCTTCAACGAAAGGAACACAAGGACCGGATTTTAATTCGATATACATTGAATCAGTGTACATGCTCCATTCAGAGCGAACAGAGAATTTAAATTCCGGGAAATTCTTCTTTGCAAAAACCCTGACCTTTGCGGCGATTTCCTTTGTACTTAACTTGCTGTCATAGTTCGAACCAGCCCAACCGTTTGCGGTGTAGAAATTCATTGCTTTCATAATGCTATAGTTTAAATTGTTAATGATTCAACATTATAGCGCGTACACGTAAACCAATACAACACGATACCAGAAGCCTAACACAATAAGACTAAAACGTATTTGTATCAAGTATGTAAATAAATGGAAGAATATTTGCAGGTGAGAAATTAAAGAAGTACTTTTGCCTCCGCTTGGGGGGGGGTACTTCTTTAAGTATTCCCAACCTACGAGGGTCTTAACATTGCCGTGTTAAGGCTCTCTTTTTTATTCCAACACTTAATAACACGCCTGTAAGAACAAGAACCTTATATCTATCTCTTTCTTACATTACAAAGATACGAATTATTTAGTAAACAGCAAAGAATATTGCAAAATATTTTCATAAAATAATCATATTATAAAATATACAACAGATGTAACATAATACACTATATATCAAACACTTATAACACGGAATACAGCCACAAGGATATGTAAATATATAATACCATAACAAACATAATAAACACTTTAAATACAATAGAAATAATCTATATTAACAATAAAACATATAGATAATATAAATATATGCAGGTTCTTGACGGAGTGTCTGACGTAATAGATTTAATCTATATTACAAGATATATATATAGACAACACGAATAAGCATAGGACGCTAACAAAGCACAATGGTTAATAGATATTATCTATAATACAGACATGTGATATTGATTTTATTTATTTACCGGATTGGGTGCCTTCGGCTGCGCTGTGACAGCCTTTACTTTATTCTCAGGACTGGAGGGTAGCAACAATGTAAACAAACACAAACTTTATATTATATGTATAATGTAAACCGCAAACCGCTATTATACAACAAAATACATTGCAAACACCCTGCAAAGAGCCACCCCCACCCCTTTATTTTTGTAAGGAAATCGGCGTAGTCACCTCGCCTAAAAATTTTTTATTTTCTCCATTTTCTACCAATTTGTAATGATATTTTACAACAAGTCAACCATTGTATTTTTACATTTTTGCACTATATGGATGATTATCGGGTAATTTTCTATGTTTTAACGCATATTAATTAGAAAATTTACTTGTTTTATAATCAGATAGTTGTATATTTGCATAATGAAGATAAAGAACATAGATATATGTATTTAGCCTTTACAGATAAAAGAAAAAAGGTTATTTTCATAAAATGCGCCTATAGGAGCATGCGTTATGTTCTTTTAAACACAAAATGAGCGACTTACAATGAATAGAAGGGAATTAAAGGATTATGTGCTCGGTCTGCTGTCGCAACATTGCGACGAATACGCCTCTACATTCAGGGATATATCTTTGGTTACAAGCAATCCGGAACGTACAGACAGATACGGCAGGCGTCTTGAAGGATTGTTCCGGGAGGGGTATGGTGTTGTAACGAAAGACATTGCCGATTACCGTGTTCCGCTGTATGTTTTTACAGGAAAGATATACGAGTACATGGACTACAATGTGCTCTATGATGCCGTAGACAGGTGGCTTGAGAAAATGGGTGTTGCCGCCCGTGACCGCACTAATAAGATTATGTATTCTTACATGAACCGGATAATCAATGTCATTAGAGACCATGAGCTGCAACCTGACCTTAGCATTATGTGCTTTACTAATTGCGTGGTTGACATGAATACTTTAAAGACTTACCCGCACTCTCCGAAGTTTGACTGCGTGAAGATGTATCCGTTTAAGTATGACCGCAAGGAGATTTTTAATTGTCCTACCTGGAGAAGCTTTCTTGGAGAAAGCTGGATACCTACGGAAGAGTTGGACGGCGTATTGCCGGAAAAGCACAAGCGCAGGATATTGCAGATGTTCCTCGGTGCTTGCCTTGTCAATAGGAAAAATATAAGCTTTGAATATTTCCTTATATTGCAAGGTACTGGTGCGAACGGTAAAAGTGTTATTTACCGGGTTCTAAAGGATATGTTTGGAGAGGATGAAATACTAAACATAAAGATGAGCCAGTTTGCAAGAGGTGGGGATGAGCAGTTACGCGCCGCCTACTCTATGTCAAGGAAAAGGCTTATGTACTGCACGGAAAGCAACCGTGGTGATTTCAAGGACATGAGCATCATCAAGGCAATATCCAGTGGAGAGCCGATTGCCTGTCGGGGAATAGGTGGAAATATCACAATGATGCAGAGACCTCCTATTATGCTGTGTAATTCCAACTACCGCTGGCAGCCGAAAGATTTCCTGAACCGTGACGACCCTGACGACGAGAGTATGCAGCGCCGCGCCCTGGTGCTGAACTTTGACAAGACAATACCGGTGGAAAAGAGAGACACCATGCTTGCAGAAAGAATGAAAGCGGAACATGCCGGTATAATGGCTTGGATTGTGAAAGGGCTGTGCGAACTTAAAAAGAACAATTGGCGGATGCCTGAGAACTTGGGCGGGAAGATTGATTTGAAACTGGAGCGGATACGGTCGAGTGTTACGGGAAAGGATGGAAAACTCGTGGACGGGAGCATTTCGGAATATTTCAAATACAAAGAGTGCCAACCGGAAGAATTTGAAGGAAGCGGTTCCATAGAGCTGACATCCTCGGATATATACAAGAACTATGAACGGTTCTGTAAAAAGAACGGTGTCATCCCGGTTTCGCAAAGGAAGTTGGGCATTGACATGCTTTCACTCGGATACGTACGGGAAAAACGTGCAGATAAGGGATACAGCAATGTCTATACGCTGTGGTGTGGCAACGAGGATATTGTAAATAACTTCATGAGGCACGTTCCCAATATTGCGGAAGAGGCGAAGACCAATCTGTTTGAAGGTTGGGAGTACTCGGACGATGATTTTTTGAATGAAGATTGACAGATTTACTTAATTAAATATCAAAACTATGGATTTCGGAAAGACACAAATCGGGAACATGACTTTTGTCAAGTACAAGAAGGGAGATTTGCCCTTTATCAAGGTATCGACCGTAAGCGGGGACTTCTCTGTTGAATATGGGGCAGGAAGTGTGATGTTCATGCTGCTCGACAATGCCCCAATAGAAGATAAGGTAGACAATCTGCCGATGCTTATAATACGCAATACGCAGTATGTGGCAAACTGCATTGACGCAGAGTTGCAGGTGGATGTGTTGAAGGCAGTCGGAAACGCCCTTGACCGTGCAAACGCCAAGCCTATTTCTGACGAAGAGGACGCCAAAATTATTGAGGAGGAAAGGAAGATGTATGAGATGAAAAAGGAAATGGAGGATAATCATGAATGAGCCAATACTAATAACTCTTAAAAATGGGGGAAAATTGAAAGCGATAGAGGATGCGTTATGTGACAAGAACGGATACAATGTTAGATATTTAGGAGAAAACGGAAAATATTACTATCCCTCCGATATAGCTTCAGTACTACCGTTAGATAAAGGTAAGCAGATAAATGAAAGAGACTTTTGCTATCAGATAAGAAAAGACAAAGAGGAGCTGGAAAGGAAAATAGAATCAATGCTTTTGTCCTTCTCATATCAGTATGGCGGAATTCATATAGATTCTTCCATCAAGGAGTATGAAACAGCCGATGCGGAGACAGGTAAAAAATCCCCGATGTTCGCTGTTTCTTTGGGAATAAGAATTTAGCTATGGGAAACGAGTTCGGGAAGAACATATTTTATCGCAAAATGCGGCAGTAAATACTTACAGAATTGGTATAACAGAAATACACTTCTTAAGCCGGGTATCACTTCCCGGCTTTCTTTTTAGCGGCAAGATACAAGGAGCAATTATTGCATGAAAGCGGCAGATAGAAATGCACAGTGGTGTCCTCTTCCTTTATTTCGTCCTTTTTAATTTGCGTGATGTCTGCTATCATTTTGGTGAGGTCTATCCATTCCTTGCATCCCTCTTTCCCGTCATATTTCTTGCGGGCAGCGATAAGTTTACGAAGCTGGTTTTCTTTTGATAGCTCGGAAGCAATATCTTCCTCACTAATACCATCTACCAATATATCATCCTCTTTCTCGCTCTCTTTTTGCCTGCGTTTAATCTTTCTGCTTGCAGAGGTCAAATAGTCCATGAAGTCTTTATCGTCGGACAAAAGGGTATTCATGTTCTTCTTGTTTATCTCCAGGTTATATACCGGATTGTAAAGACCGGAAATAAGATAGGCGTCCTTGTCTTTCCATCCTAACGCTAAAAGGTCGGCAAAAGCCTTCTCTTTTATACTGATTCCCGCTTTTCTGCATTCAGAACCCAATCCTTTACTGAATGTTATTTTTTCTTCCTTCCCTCTCAACATATTATTATGATTTTTAATTATACAAACACAAAATAGCAGCAGCATCTTATATGCCACTGGTTCTGATAGTCGGATATGGGATGATAGCCAACCATGCTGTCGCAATAAGAGCATGGGTAACTGCTCCCACGGTACGAATAAAAGCCCGTATATCCTTTATCCTTATGTTCAAGCCCCCAAAACAACATCCATGCAGAACCTACGGCGAAGCGGGTAAGGGTATTTAACGAGTTGTAAGCGGAATTAGACTTCCCTACTCCATAACTCACACCATCTGTTTTAATACGTGTGGCAGCAGCCCCGCCATTATAGACCGCCCGTTTAAAATAAGGATTGGTATAAGGTGAATTAAGATAAGACCTTACGCTATCCTTTATTTTATCTTTTCCGATTCCGGCTATCAGACCGGCTGCAATGGCAGCTTCCACTTCATACTGAAATCGGTTGCAATAAATGCTAATACGCTCTGATAATGTCTTTCCGTGGTCTTCCCTGTTTATAAAAGCGACAATGGCATCTCTTTCCTCCTTTCTGTCATATACAGAAAGAGTTTCCGTGTAATCGTAAATTAACTCACGCAACTTACGGAGTACTTCGCTTACGTCCCGCTTTAAGTTCTCATTTGCAGAGAACCGGAACATTGCAGGCTGAATATCATACTTGAATGATATATCTATAATCTCTTTTGCCGCTTGTACAAGAAGCTCCTCCAAATGACTTTGCATAGATATTTCAGCCTGCAAACGTAATTTTATGAAATCCTTGGCATCCTGTATCTGTTTTTTTGTAGGTTGCTTCATTGCTTGTCATCTCCTGCCGGATTATGTTCAACTCCATTATCTGTGGCGAATATTTGCTGGGATTTCAATTCATAAAGAATGTCAGCCTGCTGTTCTTCCTTCTTTTCTTTCATAATCCTATCCCAGTCGCGAGGATTGCTGTACATCTGAATTTGCTCATTTGCGGTCTGCCGGGACAAGAACCCGTTTTGAACAGCAACTGCAAGATTTTGTAGAAGTTCAGATTCATTCAGATGTATATACGGCTTTATCCAGGCATATACATTCAAATTTTGCAAGTCAATAAGATTTTCGGTTTCCACCCCATAGCCATAAGTGAATATCTTTACCATATCGTCAATGAGATGGTTATATTCTTGGGCATCCTTCATGGCATTTTCAAAAGCAGGAGAATAAAGCAGCTTTATGGCTACACCTGGAAGGTCTCCGCTTCTTACTTCCGGTGGAATTACCGCAAAAGACTGCTCATAAATTAACTTGTATAAAGTATCAAGCTGCTTGGTAAAGGCAGTGGAAACATCTTGCTTGTTAAGATAACCGGCTTCATCATCCGGTCCCATTGATATACACTTTATAGTGCCATCAATCCCTCCCTCTATATTAATACTATCTCCCTCTCCTTTGAAATACATAATCGGGAAGGCGTAAGCTGTATTGTTTTGTGACAATTGCGAGAAAGCAAGTTCGTATTGCTCTATGCTGTCTTGTGAAGGAGACCAACAAGCGCCGGCTTCATTTCTGTGATAAGCCACAGGGATAAATGTAAAGCCATGTTCCTGAGAAGATATGAGTTCGTATCCGCTTAATCCAAACAAGTTCTTTATCACTTGCTTTATTTTGTTGTACGCCCCTTTCCCTTTTCTAAAGCGACGGAGATATTTCTCATCCCAAACTTCAAGCCAGTCTGTAACTGTATTTCCATTATTGTCAAAATCGGAATAGGAACGGGCAAACAATGTAAGCTCCCCTGTAACATTATCGAAATGGGGATATAACGTATCTCCTTTCTCAAAAGAAAGGACTTTCCAATAGAAAATTCCTTTTCGGAGATAACCTACAAATGCTGTGTCCCCCGTTATCTTTACGGATTTTGCCGCTTCATACCATGCTATCTCCATGTCCTTTACAGCCCATCCGGTTCGAAACTTAAAAAATGTATCCTTTACTTTTTCATTTTCGGTATCCCCTTCCAGCTCAAATTGAATGTCGTTTCCACAAAGATGAACCAGGTGTTTGATTGTTATAATCCTCTGAAACGCAAAAGCACATCTGATAACGGACTCTCTAAACCACTCTTTTGTTTCAGGGTCTTGTCTTAATCTGTCCGGATATACCAATGGGTCATTTATAGCATGTCCGGACGGCTCAAATTCCCTCAAAAAATCCATTTGAGTTATTATCTGATATGTCGGATTGTCTAAAGGCTCATTAACGGACAAGCTGCCAGATATAACCCCTACTGCTTGTTTGTATCCATTTGGCAATATTCTCCGAAACGGACGGCGTACCATAATCTGTCGTGTACTTATATTCTCCATAATCCTTTTGGTTTAGTGTGTTGTTTTCTTATATCAAAAATCTGTCTGTAAATCATAGCCTCTATAAAGTCGGGAGAATGGCCAACGTACTTTTTCATCACTTCCTTTTTAATT
>OGJN01001043.1_pt1 | contig 12699 bp, 11 predicted proteins | sample 1572221 | NCBI WGS metagenome assembly OGJN01 (sample SAMEA2582148, study PRJEB24529) | metagenome | biome: Human gut stool | place: China | collected 2011 | reverse complement strand
AAAATATTATATTTAAAAATAAATTATCTTCAGGAAAATTTATTTTTAATATTATTATTAATATTAATTTTATAAATGTCATTGCTCTTATATGATAAGCTAATATTATTAATGTATTTTGACCTATATATTTTAGAAAAATACTTTTGTTTTTAAGCTTTTTCATTAAAACGAACACAAATAGTATCCCTAAAATTGAGTTCATATAAAATAATAATATATTGGAATACTCCGCATTATACATATTGATTCTACCATTTATTTTATATCCAATTAAATTCAATAAAAATAACAAAATCAACATAAAATTTGAAATATTCTCTAACTTAAATAATTTTTTTTTCAACAAATTACCAAGAGTATAAAAATTTATTGCTATTAGAGCAACATCAAAATGCCAAATTTTAAATACTAAACTTGAATATTTTATAAAATAATATCCACATACACTTAAAATTACATTCCAAAATATAATTTTTTGAATTCTTAATTTAGAAATAAAATAATAAAAGTTAGCTACCAAGAATAAACATAAAAGAAACCATATTGGACTTCCCCAAATCATACTAGAAATATTATCTATATCTCTTCCTAAAAAAATACCATTAAATGCTATCTTTAATTGAATTTTTTCAGTTACATTTTCTCCAAACATTCTTCCAAGGAATAGCCAAAATAAAAATAAAGAAAAGGCAAAAGTAAAATATGGAATTACTAATCCTTTTATTTTCTTTTTAATAAACTCTTTATATGAACTATAATTTGAATGAAATATTCCACTTAAAAAAAAGAAAAGTGGCATATGAAATGAATAAATATACTTAGTTAAAATAGTATTATGATGTCCCAATACAACTAAAAATATTCCTACTCCTTTTATTAAATCTATATATTCATCTCTTTTTTTCATTATATTACTAAACCCTCCATATACTTACTTAATATGATTTTTAAGTTGATACCTTTTGAAGTACATCCTATTAAATAGTTAATTATCAAAACTTTTTCTTTTTCATTTAGGAAACTTTTTATATTCTAAGTTATTTCATTCCACTAGATTTTTTTGAAACTTTTTTCATTATAAAACTTTATATATAAAGTTCTTCTTATTTTCAAATAATATTTTTCTATTCTTATATTCCTTTAATTCTACTATTTAACTCTAATATTTTTTCTTTAAATAGTTTCATTCTCCCTCTCTCTATTTAGAAGGAATTCTTTTTAGCCTTTTATAATATGATTTCCTTCTAAATTTTGAAATTTTATTGAATAATTATTAAATATAGCCACTTCTTTAATATCTAAAAATTTTATACTACTTTAATTTTTTATTTTGATTATTTTTTATAAATTTCTTTTAATAAAATTTCAGCTAATTTAAAATCTATAATATTATCTATATCAATTGCTTTTTTACTATCACAAATATAAGCATAACTTCTCTCTCCATACCAATCTCTAGTCTTTAATAAGCTATTTACCTCACTTAAAAAAATTAATCCATTTATTTGATAATAAATAGGCAACTCTTGTCTATTTTTATGTTTAATATCCTCTTTTATAAAATTAAAAAGTCTATTATCCTCATCTAATACATTTGTCCATAACGGATGATGTTCACATTCAGAGATACTTACTATTGATTCAGCTTTTTTTTCAAATAATAATTTTGTTGCCTCTAATATTTCTTTTTCAGTTCTTAATGGAGAAGTCGGTTGTAATTTCATAATATAGTCATATTCCTCTCCCTTATCTTTTAAAAAATTAATTGTATGAAAAAGTACATCCATACTATCTGCAGTATCTGTTGCTAATTCTTCTGGCCTTAAAAATGGAACTTCAGCATCATATTTTAAAGCTATTTCTGCTATTTTTTCATCATCAGTTGATACAATTATCCTATCAAAAACTTTTGAATTTATGGCAGCTTCTATTGAATAAGCTATCAAAGGTTTTCCATTTAACTCTTTTATATTTTTTCCTGGCAATCCTTTTGAGCCACCTCTCGCTGGAATTATCGCTAAGAATTTTTTATTATTATACATACAAAACTCCCTCTACTTTATATCTTCCCACTTTAAAATTTCATCTTTCTCTATATCTCTCATTAATTTTTTACCAATAACATATTTAACTTCATCTGGTCTTATTCCTGTTCCTGGTCTTTTAAATTCTAAATCTTCAAGCTTTATTTCTTCTCCTTTTTTCATATCCCTAGCTATAATTATACTTCTTCTAAATTTCTTTAATTTTTCCTTCTCAGCTTCAGATACTATTCTCTTAAAACTTCCCAAAGACTTTACTATATTTTTAGATTCTTCACATATCACCTTTAATTCACTTGGGTCAGCTGAAATTTCATGGTCCCATCCTGGCATATCTTTATCTAATGTAAAATGTTTTTCTATTATACAACTTCCTAATGTTACAGCTGCTAATGGTATTGAAGTTCCGATTGTATGATCTGAAAAACCTACAGGATATCCAAAAGTTTTTTCCAACATAGGAATATTATTTAAGTTAATATCCTCATATGCAGGTGGATAGATTGAAATACAATGTAATAATACAATTTGATTATTTCCTTCTCCTTCTATAACTTCAATTGCTTTCTCAATTTCAGCTAAAGTTGACATTCCAGTTGATAAAATAATTGGCTTTTTCTGTTTTGCCATATATTTTAATAACTCCAAATTATTCATATCCATTGAAGCTACTTTTATAAATGGAACATCCAATTTCATAAGTAAATCTACTTCTTCTTCTCTTAAATAATACTTTTCTACCATTTCTTTTAATGAACCAAAATGTTTTTTAGGAGAGTCTGTATATACTTGATTTCTATCATATTCCTCTTTACATATTAATGATGTTGGAGTCCAAGATTGAAATTTTACAGCATCTGCTCCGCATTCTATAGCTTTATCTATTATCTGTTTTGCTAATTCAATATCTCCATTATGATTAGCTCCTATTTCAGCTATTATGTATGGTTCAGCATAATTTTTTATTTCTCTTCTTCCTATTTTTACCATTTTTACCTCCAAATTTAATTAGAACTTATTGGTATTATATTTTTCCACCAATATACTTTTTTCTCTATTTGTCCATTTATAATCTCTTTATATTTTTCTATTCCTTTTTCTTGTACAAATTTTTCTACTTGTAAAATCTCTTCATACTTTTTTTCAAATTCTTTATTATAAACTCTTAAAAATTTATAATGTTCTTTTTTTACTTTTATTCCTGTTAAAATCTTTTTATCTGTAATTTCTACTTTTCCAGCAATGTTATTTTCATATATTCTATAATATGTCTTAGTATCTACTTTTTTTCCTTTATAGCCATTTAATAAAAGATAAGTATGAAGTAACCAATCATATGCTATAACTTCTTTACTTGGATTAAATTCTTTTAGCTTTTCTTTTACTAAAGATAAATTAATTGCAGTATGAGACATTCCTACACAATTTCCATTTAAAATTTCCTTATAATCACTTATTTCAATAGGTAGTTTCCCTTTATAAAAATCTTCATTAGTATTTTCTAACAAATATAATTCATTATAATAAAAACCATATTCTTCTCGTGTTTTTTCATACTCTTTTACTATTTTTTCTATTCTGTTATTTTCCATTATATCATCAGCATCTATAAATATAGCCAAATTATATCCTGAATCAATTAATTTATTTATTATCCAAGTTCTTACTTCAATAACACTCAAATTTTGTGGTGCTTTAACAATTTGACCATAATAGTTTTTTAATCCTTTGTTGTATTTATCATCAACTATTACACAGTCAATTTCTTTAAATGTTTGATTATTTATAGAGTTTATAAATTCATCTAAATACTTTTCTATTAAGGGATATATAAAACTAACTAAACAAATTTTTTTCTTCATAACTTAACTTTCCTTTATTATTTTTCCTGGATTTCCAACTACTGTACAATTATGAGGAACGTCCCTTATAATAACACTACCCGCTCCTATTATGCTTCTATTCCCTATTTCTACTCCTTGAATTATTGCACTTCCAGTTCCTATGATACTTTCTTCTCCTATGATAGTATTTCCAGATAAGTTTATTCCTGGACAAATGGTAGAGAAATCTTTCAAGATAGCATCATGACCAATAGTGTTAGATAAATTTAAAATAACATGTTTTCCAATTTCTATATTTACAGTTATTATATTTCCAGAACATATTATAGTTCCTTCTTTAACTAAGACTGTATCAGACATTAATACAGTTGGATGAATCAATATACCAAATTTCTTATCTGCCAAACTATTAACTATTTTTTTCCTAATACTTCCATTTCCTATTGCTATTACAGAATAAATTTCATTTGACATTTTTTGATAATCTTCAATTGTTCCTATAACTTTATATCCATTTATCTCTTTTCCTTGAAGTTTAAGATTATCATCAATAAATCCTAATAAGTTCCATTGTTGTTCCTTTTTATTAATATCTTCTATTAACCAAGCAACTTCCCTAGCAAATCCACCAGCACCTATTATTACTATATCTTTCATTTATTTTTTAAACTCCTTTAACTTCTCTATGACTATATCAACTTCCCTCTCAGCTAAATTTGTACTACATGGAATATTTAAAATCATATCTATATAGTAAGTTGATTTTTCCATCATATAAGCTTCATGGTTTACATATGGTTTTTGTTGATGTATCAATCCCCAAATGGGTCTTGTCTGTATTCCAGCTTCATTTAGTTTTATTAATAATTCATCCTTATTTAATCCATATTTTTCTTTGTCTACCAATAATGAATAAAACCAATGATTTGCTCTTATTCCCTTATTAAATGGCATTAATTCCAATCCTTCAATATTTTCAATAGCTTTTTTATATCTCTCAAAGTTTTTTATCTTAGTTTCAATAAAACCTTCTAATCTATCTATTTGATCTGTTCCTAAAGCAGCTTGTAAATTTAACATTCTATAATTATAACCTATCTCATCATGAATAAAATAAAGAGGGTTTGTTTTAGCTTGTACAGAAAGAAATCTTACTCTATCTAATAATTCCTTATCATTAGATACTACCATTCCTCCTCCTCCAGTTGTAATTATTTTATTGGCATTGAAAGAGTAGACTCCCATATCTCCAATTGTTCCTGCATATTTTCCTTTGTATCTTCCTTCAGTATAATAAGTTCCCAAAGCTTCTGTTGAATCTTCTAATACTTTTAATTTGTACTCCTTAGCAATATCCACTATTTTTTCCATATCTGCCATGTTCCCAAATACATGAACTACTACTAAAGCTTTTATACATTTATTTGTTTTTTTATTATATAGATGTTCTCCTCTAATTTCACACTCTTCTCTACAAAATTTCTCTAATTTTAAAGGATCCATACAAAAAGTATCATCACAATCTATAAATACAGGTTCTGCTCCTAAATATGTAATTGGATTTACTGCAGCTATAAATGTTAAGGTTGGAGCTATTACCTCTTCTCCTCTTTCTACTCCTAAAACTCTTAATGCTGTATGTAATCCTGCTGTTCCACTTTGTATTCCTACTGCTTCATCTACTCCTACATATTTAGCCATCTTATTTTCAAACTCAGTTATAAATCTTCCACCAGTAGATATCCAACCACTTTTTAGACATTCTCTTAAGTTTTCTAGTATAGGTTCTACTTCTAAATTTGGAATTGATAATCCTATTGTCTTTCTTTCTTCCATCTTTATTCCCTCTTTCATGTTTTAATAAGTAACTTCTTTGTATGTTTTAACTATCTCTTTTAATTTACTTTTTATTTTATTAGTATCATAACTATCTAATATTTTTTCTAGCTCTATTATCTCTTCTAATAACTTTTCATCTTCATTTTTTAATTTAGCTATATATATTTTTTGAGAATCAGTCTTTATACAGTTGTTAATATCATATAGTAACTCTTCATACAGTTTTTCTCCAGGTCTTAGTCCACTAATCTCTATATCTATATTTTTTCCTAATTCTAATCCAGACAGTTCTATCATTTTTTTAGCTAAATCCATTATTTTTACTGGCTCTCCCATATCTAATACAAATACTTCTCCACCATTTCCTAGACTTCCCGCTCTTAAAACTAATTGACTAGCTTCTGATATAGTCATAAAATATCTAATTATATCTGGATGGGTTACTGTCAAATTTTTTCTCTCTTCTATTTTTTTCTTAAATATAGGTATAACTGAACCATTACTTCCTAATACATTTCCAAATCTTACTGCCATAAATTTGGTTTTATTTAGCTTGTTGTATTCTGTTACTAGCATCTCGGCAGCTCTTTTTGTAGCTCCCATTACATTAGTAGGATTTACAGCCTTATCTGTAGAAATTAGTATAAATTTTTCAACTCCATTTCTTATTGAAGCTTCTATAACATTTTGTGTTCCTAAAATATTATTTTTAATAGCTTCTTCTGGTGTTCTTTCCATAAGAGGTACATGCTTATGTGCTGCTGCATGGAATATTATTTCTGGAGAGTATTCCCTCAACAGATAATTTATTTTCTTATTATCTCTTATACTAGCTATCTCTATATTCATTTTTATATTAGGATACTTTTCCTTTTCAGCTAACTCCAAAAAATATAAATCATTCTCATTTATATCTAACATAGTTATTTCTAAAGGATTATACTTTAAAATCTGTCTTACTAGTTCACTACCTATTGAACCTGCTGCTCCTGTTATAAGAACTTTTCTATTTTCAATAAATCTCTTTATCTCACTTATATTGTGTTGAACTACTTCTCTACCAAGTAAATCTTCTATTTCAAACTTTTTAACCTGCCTAAATAAATTTGAATTTAACATAAGTTGAGATATATTGGGAATTATTCCAATTTCTATTTTATATTTATTTAGAATTTTTACTATTTTCTCTATATCCTCTTTAGAAATAGAAGTACTAGCTATAATACAAATATCTACTAAATTTTTCTTTAAAAATTCTTCTAAATTATCTGTCTTATCTCTAACTTCTATTCCTAAAAATTTTTTCCCTATTTTATTGTCATCATTATCTAGATATGCGACTATTTCATAATTTTCTTTCTGTTCTAAAATACCAGTTACAATAGCTTTTCCTGCATATCCAGCTCCTATTATCAATAATTTTTTCATTTATATCCCTTCTTTTAAATTATTATTTTTTATTTTATTCTACTAAAAAATACAATAACAATTTCTTTTTTATCTTTTTAAAAAAATATTTCATATATATCTTATTTTTTATATAACATTCTAATAAATTTAGAATTAAAAAAATTATTCCAAATTTTAAATTGTACCAAATTAAAAAACATAGAATTAATAATTTTATTTGCTTCTTTATATATTTCATAAAGACATCATTTGTTTTTATTAAATTTTCTTTTTTCAAAATCTCTATAATTTTTTTTAATAATAAAGAATAAATTAGACTATATATTATTGGAATAATTTCAATCTTTTTTATATTTATTAATAACACACTTATTATTAAAATTAAAATTATTAAACATTTTAGTATCTCTTTTAAAAGAATATTTTCTTTATTTTTAGCTAATACTATATAAATCAATATTCCAGAAACTGCATAATATAAAACATTTATTGAAATTAATTGAATTATGAATATATCATTCTTAAATTTTGAAAAAAATATAGTTATAAAATATGGAATTACTCCTAAAAATAGTAATATCATCATATATAAAATTTCCATATTTCTATTAAGAATTTTATCTAAATATTTTGAAGTTAATCTTTCTTGTTTTACTAAAATTATTAATTTAGGAAAAAGTACTTCATTTATTCCACTTGGTAAAAGTATAAAAAATGAAAAAAATATACTTCCTACTGAATATCTTCCTAAACTTTCTTTAGTTAAAAAATTATTGATTAATATTTTATCCAAATTTAAAAAACTAAAAATAATTACATTAATTAAATAAAAATTTAAATTTTCTTTTATTTTAATAAGTATAAATTTTAAATCTAATTCAAATTTTAAATTCTTGGGAAAATATATTATTAAAAATAATATATTTACTATGAAATATCCAATTATTACTCCATATAAAGAAAAATAAATTGCTCCTATAAATGGAACTATCCCTACTAACAAATTATAGTATAATGTATAACTCGAATATGATTTATAATCTTGTTTTGCTCTATTAAAAATTTTATTTGTTTCATTTAAACTTAATAACAATGAACTTATTAAAATAGTTATAATATATGAAATCTTATCTTTGAAAATAAAATAACAAACAATACTTATTAAAAATTGTAAAAATAAAATCCCCATCATAATTTTATTTTTATATTCTTCAACTTCAAAGTTTTTTTGTTCATAATATAAAATTGGTAATTCCTTATCTATAGAAAATCTCAATCCTAAATGACTGTATAATAAATAATTATATAATACTAGCATTAAAGTTAGGTCAGCAGTCTTTAAAACACCTATTTTTTCTCTTGTTAATATAAAAGTAATTCCTTTTATTATTTGTCCTATATATAAATATACTATATATCTCATTTAAATTAACCTTCATAAATTATTTTAGCTATTTTTTTTGCATTTTCATCACTAGTTACATCTTTATCTAATAAATAATTATTATAATTTCCTTCTTTTAAAGATAAAATATTTGCTAAAATAAAAGCATCCTTTATTTGTGAAGAAATTTCCTTTTTAGGAAATAAAATAAACTTTGAAAGTTCTTTTAAGTTTTCTACTTTGTATACATTTGGATAGAGTTGATAAAAAACTTTTCCTAATAAATACACTGGTTTATTTAACAAAATTGCCTCATATCCTGCTGTGCCTGTTAGAGTTATTACTCCTTCAGAAAATAAAATTAAATTTTTTATCGATTCTTCTGGTGAAATTAATTTTATTTTAGAATTTTTTTTCAACTCTTCATATTCCTTTAGCTTCCTAAATTTAAACATACTTGGATGTTCTTTAACATATAAAAAATAATTATTTGGCAAATTTTTAGCTATTTCTAAAGCTGTTTTTATTTGATCAACATATTCCTGAGCAAAAACCAAAGTTGTTACTTCTGGCTGCACATGTAATGGAAATAATAGATATTTTTCATTTTTTTCTACTTTATCAAAGTCTACTCTTTTTCTTTTTAAATTTAAAGTTAATATCTTAATAAAATCTTTTAATCTTTCTCTTATCTTTTTAGGTCTTAATAACGCATACTTTTTATCTTTACTATAAGTTAAAATTTCATAATATAATTTTATTAACTTAGATTTTGCATACAATCTTAACCAATTATATGGATTATCTATTTTCCTATTTAATTTCTCATATATGGGTGTTATACTGTATTCTATTTCTTCATAATATTTTTTCAATATTTCTTTTTCTTCAAATGTTAAATCTCTTTCTTTTAAATCGTTAAATTTTTCTTTTAATCCTTTTCTATTTCCTTCTAAATCATCTATTGCTATTTTATTCTTCATTCTTCCATGCCAAAAAAATAAATACTCTAAACCATATTTTTTACATAAAAAATAACAAATTAAATTAAAAGTTGATGCCATTTCTCCTACTATTTTTATGTATTCTCTACTTTCAAAAACTTTATCTATTAAAAATTCTGTTAAAATGACCATATTTCTATCAATTTCTACTTGAGTTTTATTCATTATATATCTATCTGCTTTTTCTATAAAACTAAATGGAATATTATACTTTTTTTCTAACTCTTTTTTTTTCAAAGCTATCTCTTCATTAGAAATTCGTTCATACTTTTCTTGATAACTCTTAGAATACTTTAAATAATTATAAATATTTTTTTTATTTTTACTTTTTTTTTCTCGCTTTAATAAAGCTTCATCTAAATGTGAAAAAATAATAACATCTAACTCTTTTTTTTTCGAATATAACATATCATAATTTAAAATCCAATTCGCTTCTCTTTCTGGCACTTGGCAAATAAACAATATTTTCTTCATTCCTTCTCCTTTTTTAATATTACAATTTGTACTAATATTAATAATATAATTCCTTCTAAAATATTTAAAATATAAAACTTTGATATTGAAAATATAGAAGTTAATATTACCATTATTCTTGTTATAATAATTAAATTTATCCATAAATTTTTTTTAATACTTTGAATTATTAATTGATAACTTTTTAAGATCAGTATTCCATAAATTAAACTAAATATATAAATACCCTTTATCCCAAAATAAGCATACAATGTTGAAGTTGTACTAGCTGTATATACTGATTTAATTTGATATAATTTATCTATAAATTCATGCTTTCCTAAACTATACATAACTTTATAAATTCCTCTTGTTTTTTCATTATCATTTAATATTTCTGATAAAATAAACTCATTATAAATCATATCTTTATTTAAATACGTTGCCCACCATAATTGTCCTTGTTGAAATCCACGATTTAAAAAACCTTTTATTCCCTCACTCATACTTAAATTATAGTTAAGTATTCGATGAGATATAGAAAAAATAATTAATATAATTACGGCAATTAAGCCTCTAAATATTTTTCTTAAAATTATTTTTTTTACCTTTAATTTTAGTACTACAGGCAATAAAAAATAATAAGAATAATAAAAAATTCCTCCAAATTTTACGCCTATAAATATTAGTGTTAATATCATTAAAATATTTATAATCATTATATTTCTTCTAGTTCTTGGAGAAGTAGTTGTAATATATATATATCCAAAAAATAATGGTAAATAATACTGATATATATTAATCAAACTTTGTATACTAAAATTTAAATATTCTTTACTATATTTATATTTATCAATATTGAGCATAAATATTGGCTTTTGTACTACTTTTAAAAATATAAGTATACTCAATATTAAAAGAATAAATATAAATTTATCAATTAATTTATTTTCCCTTTTTTTTATATTTATATTTTTTAATTTTATTCCAAATAATATATAAATAATTATCAATGTATATAAAACTATAGGAAATAAAGAATCCTTATAATATGTTATTCTTCCTATTTCAAATAAATAATATCCTTCAAAAAACTCTATTAAAAAAACTCCAATTAAATTAATAGATAAAAAAAAGATTGGACAAAAATACCATAAAAATTTCTTAGGATTTATATACAAATTAAAAAATATATAAATTATGTATAAGCTAATTTGAACAAATAGTTCTAGTTTACTATTAAATATATTTGAAATTATTAATAATATAAATATCACTAAAAAAATTATACTATCTATAGGTCTTATCATACTTTCTAATAAACTCCTTATAATATTTTGAATCATTAGACCAAGGGCCATTTAGTAAAGTATCCTTATAATTATAATAATCTATTTTTATTACTTCTTCCGACATAGAAAAAACATTTAAGCCTGCTATTTTTAATTCTAAATTATATTTTTTTAGATAATCCACTATCTGCTTTATTGTGTTTCCTGTATCAATGGAATCATCAACTAATAGAACTTTTTTATACTTGACTAGTTCTTTTAAATACTTCTCTTCTAAACTAACTTTTCTTTCACTATTCTTTTTATGAATATTAGACTTTACTTCAAACTCTCTTAAAATTTTCTTAATAGAACTTGGAATTACTTTTAATAATGGAGCTACTATTTGTTTTAATTTTCCTTTTTGCCTTTCTGCCTTTATTTCTATTAATGGAATATTGAAATATTTAGATATTTCATCTCCAATATAATAAGAACCTTTAGCAACAAAAATAACTATCTCTGGGATAAAATCTTTTTTTATTTTTTGAGCTAATTTTCTACTTTCTTCCCTTGTATTTTCTTCTGATAATTCTAAATACTTCACTTATTTCTCCTTTCAATAATAATTTTATTATTCTTACTATTTTTGTTAGTTGGTGTGAAATCTGAATACAATTTTTTTTACTAAATTCTATTTTCTTTAAATTACTTAAAAATTCTTCTTTAGAACTAAAATTTTCAATTAAATTAAAATTTCTTCCTAATTCAAAGAATATATGGGCATCACTACCAATCATTTTTAATTTATTATATCTATTAGCTATTTCTTCTTGCTTTATAGAGAATTCTTCACTAATATTTCTTCCATTGTGACATTCAATAATATCTATATCTTCTATATTTTTTTCTATTTCCTCTACTGGTAATACAGTTCTATACCTTTTTTCATCATAAGGATGTGGTATATACACAATTCCATTTTGTTCTTTTATTTCTTTTATAGTTTCTTCTGGCGATAATCCAGCTAAAATTTCTTTCTCTAAGAAAAGCCCAATTATTTCTCCTTTAGTTGTAAAAACTTCTTCTCCTACTATCACTCTTATCCCATATTTTTCTAAAAATTTTTTATACTCCATTCCACCTTTTATAGTATTATGGTCAGTTATGGCAATAATATCAATTTTCCTAGCCTTTAACATTATTAGATATAGATATTTTCCAAGCATACTGTCTTTAGAGTATTTAGTATGAGTATGAACTTCTACTCTTATTTTCTCCATCAATATGCACCCTTCCTATATATAACATTCTTTATTGTCTTAATTGTTATTATCACATCTAGCCACAATGACCAGTTCCGAATGTAATACAAATCCAAAGCTATTCTTGAATCATAGTCCTCTACATCTGACCTTCCATTAGCTTGCCACATTCCAGTTATCCCTG
>OGJN01001040.1_pt1 | contig 12751 bp, 12 predicted proteins | sample 1572221 | NCBI WGS metagenome assembly OGJN01 (sample SAMEA2582148, study PRJEB24529) | metagenome | biome: Human gut stool | place: China | collected 2011 | reverse complement strand
CTGCGACCTCCTGGTCCCAAACCAGGCGCTCTAGCCAAGCTGAGCCACACCCCGAAGGATAATTTTCAATGCCTTTCACATCTTAAGAAGCTTTGTTTTTGTCTCTCATTCCGTGACGCAAGAGTTATTATATAAGAGCACAAAGAAAATGTCAACACTTTTTTTACATTTTTTTCAACTTTTTTCTAATTGCCCGAATCCCCTGATTTTTCATGGCTTTGCGCCTATAAATACTCAATTTCAAACGTTGCTTCTCCCTTTTTATCAATATCCATAATAATATAAGACGGTCTTTTTCCTTCCTGTCTCGGATAAGAAAGGCTGCCTGGATTTAACGCAATGACATCCTTATGATAATCAATGATCGGACGATGGGTATGTCCAAACATAACGATATCAAATCCTCTTCCTTCTGCTTCGCGCTCAATATCTTCGATTCCGGTATTAACATAATAGTAGTGTCCATGGGTAATAAGTACTTTATACTTTCCAATCTGCAGCTCCTTTTCCCGTGGCAGTGAGGAAAAAAAGTCATTATTCCCCGCTACCACTTCCATAGGACATCCTGCCTGCTCTGCAATATAATCCTCATACCCCTCAGCATCACCAAGATGGATCAAAAGATCAACCGGGCACTCCCGCTCTAACACTTTTAAAAGATTGTCATGTTTTCTATGGGTATCACTGATGATCAATATTTTCATAGGTTTTCCTTTGCAAGTTTCTCTTTCATGGCGCGCAGTGCTTTTCCCCGGTGGCTGATCTCATTTTTCTGTTCTTCTGAAAGTTCTGCCGTAGTACATCCGTATTTTTCCACGCAAAAAATTGGATCATAACCAAATCCATTCTCTCCTGCAATTTTATCCCCGATATAGCCTTCCATGGTCTCTCTTGTCACAAGTTCCCTTCCGTCCGGCAGCACCGCTGCAATGGAACAGACGAAACGGGCTGTTCGTTCCTCCTTTGGAACACCTGCCAGAAGGTCTAAAATTGCCTGATTTTTAATATCATAAGATATATCCTCGCCGATAAAACGCGCAGAATAAATTCCCGGCTTTTTGTGCAGATAATCCACTTCCAGTCCGGAATCATCTGCCATCACGATTGCTCCCGGTGCCTCCTTAGCCACTGCACCTGCCTTAATGAGTGCATTCTCCTCAAATGTCTTTCCATCTTCTACAATATCCAGTTTGATCCCTGCCTCTTTCATGGATAAAAGCTCCACATCCAGATCTGCCATGATGTCTCTGATCTCACGCATTTTTCCTTCGTTTCCTGTTGCAAAAATAATTTTTATCATCTTTTTAATATCCTTTCGCAAATGCATCCAGAACAGCGTCATAAACACCTTCTGCTGCTTTTTTCTGATAATCGGTACTGTTGAGAAGATTCAGTTCCTCCTGATTTGTCATAAATCCGACTTCGATCAATGCTACCGGTACTTCGCTGTTCCGAATGATATAAATCTCATCGCCTTCCACAAGCCCCTTATCCCTGCTCTCCAGCGCCTCCGTCACATGATCCAGGCAAATCTGCGCAAATGCTTTACTTCCCAGCTCTTTCGTATCCGACTCACTGTACATTACCTGCGTACCGTGTGTCGAGGACATCCGCCCGCTTTTCGTTGAATTATTATGTATGCTGATGAACAGATCTGCCTGGGACTTATTCGCCAATTGAACCCTCTGGTCAAAAGTCGGGTTGCTGTCATCCGTTCTTGTATAGTAAACGCCGATATTCCCGCCGCTGTTATCAAAAATCTTTTTCAGCTGAAGCACAATTCCAAGATCAATATCTTTTTCGTTGATCCCCTGCTTCGTTGCTCCCGGTGCTCTTCCACCGTGCCCGGCATCCACAACCACGACTTTGTCATACACTTCATGTGGCGTCAGGAAATCAAAATAGTAATAATTCTCATCATAATCCATATCCAGCTCATAGACCTGATCCATCGTGATCTCGATCAGCCCACTGCTCCCCCTGCTCACTGCATAAGAAAGATTATCAATATGATTACTGCTTCCTGTCAGCGGATCGCTCTCAAAATAGTTCACCTCTGTCTGTGGCAGTTCGATACGGACAGTTTGTGTCACATAATCATTTGAGATCGTGATATCACTGCCCTTTACTCCCGCCGGAAGTTTCAGTCGCAGCTGCCTCTGTTCCGCATCGTCTTCCACTTCTGTATTTTTAATTGTAAGATCACTCATGGTGATCCGCTGTTCTGCAAGTTCTGCCTCTGCGATCCGCTCCTCCTCACGTTCCACTGCCCATGTATGGATTGCCGGAAGTTTCGGCAATAACACACACACTGTGATCATGAGAAGAACCGCTGTCACGGTTGCAAACTTCATTGCTTTCTCTTCCACGTAACCCCCTGTTAACGGTCATTACTAAATGCTTTGATGCAAATATTACAATTCTCCACATTTTTTACATTTTCCCACTCAAAACCATTGGCACTGACATAACCTTCGCCGTCATCTAAGACGACATCGGCAGTCGCATCATCCGCCTCATACTCAATGGCAAGCGGATGTACTGCATCCGGTGTACTGATAAATAATACCACCGCGTACCGCTCTCCTGCATCCAGTGCAATTTGTTTGTCAAATGGGATTGTATAATAACCTGCATTACTCAATTTTCCTGATGCTACCGGTGTCATATTACTCAAAGATGATTCATCTTCAAAATTTTTCACAACATAAAGCTGATACTCCGAATCTTTTCCTGTGGCATAAAAGCTCGCAGCCGTAAGATTCTGATTGGATTCCGCAGTATAAACATTTGCACCGTAAATGCTCTCTTTGTTATAGCCGAGCTGTCCTACCCAGCCGCAGAGATCACTCTGATAAATGTGATCGTAGTTATCACTGTCCTCAATTCCTGTATACACGACATTGTGGGTACCAATATTCGTATCATAGTAAGAAATATAAAAAATCCCGCCATCACCGAATTCGCTTCCCCAGCTGTTCTGACAGATAAATGCTCCGTCCCCCTCAAGATCAACGGAAAAATTATCCTTGGAATAACTGTCGTCCCAGCCGATGATCACAACATCATGGTTTGGTTTTTCCGTACCGATATAGCAGTACGAACTTGTTCTGCGGTCATAATAAGGTGATTTCGACTGCGAACTTTTTAACGAGTTATAAATCGAAGTCTGCACGCCACCGTATTTAAATACTGCTTCCTTTATCTTCTCATAATCTTTTCCATCGATGATCTGCATCTCCTGCACATGTTTTACAGCAGTAAGATCCGGCGTCGTTTTGTTATCTCCATATGGATCATCCTTTTCTAATACCGGACCTTTCCATGACGCAAGATACGCCATTCCCATCGTGTACTCACCACCATCGTCCTGTGTCAGATGAAACCCATTATTCAATGTCATATGATCCACCGAAAACTGATACTTCTGCTCCGGTAAAAGAACGGATTCCATCGCACTTAACGCTGCAAACGACCAGCAGGTTCCATATGTTCCCTGATTTCGGATAGCAGAAACCCTCGCTCTGTCCCTCAGATCGTACTTTGTCGGAATAATCGTTGCACTCTCCGACACATCTGCTGCCTGTGCCTTGTTTTCCTGAATATTCCAGGTGTAGGAATAGTCCAGATAATTGGACAGATCATTCAGGCTCACATAATACTCTTTGTTTTTTTTGATCAGCGGAGAAACCACTTTTTCCTTCTTGCCATTAACCTCGATCACATCATCGTTCAGAGAAAAGGAAAGTTCACTGTTATGCTTCTCTACCAGAAGTGTATCCTCATTATAGATATGTGCGCTGCAGTTTAATGCATCCCGTAAAATAGATACCGGAACCATGATGTCCAGATTCGCATCCATGAAAAAAGGATATTTTTCATTCGTGTACTCTTTGTTGTCAATGACTACTGAAAGTAATCCGTCATTTACACTCTGGGCGATCAATGGATTCCATGTTGTCTCCTCAAGTTGTGCCCCGCGGAAACGGTTCACGGTCTGATATTGTTCGCCAAAATTATTAAATTTTATCAAAAGTGCAACTGCCAGCACGCCTGTGAAGGCAATATAACGCTTCGAATACTTCATGTACCCTTAAATCTCCTTAATTGCGTTTTTTAGGAGGCTTCGGTCCTAAAAACTGGTAAAAATAAGTCTTTAACATACCGTTATAAATTTTGCGGTTTTTATCCGCTTTTCTTCCAATATATTTTTCTGTCTCAGTATAGCTTGTGATCAGAAACATCGACCAGGAATCCAGTCTCTGGTATGCCTGCCCAATCTGTGTATACAGTTCCGGCAGATCTGCCTTATCCTCAAGACGCTCCCCATACGGTGGGTTAGTGATGATAAAGCCATATTTTTTCGGGTGGCTTAAATCTGCAACCGCTCTCTGTTGAAAATGGATCATGTGTTCCACTCCCGCACGCTTCGCATTTTCCCTTGCTGCCTTGATCACATCTCCATCAATATCATATCCCTGAATATCTACTTTCACAGTCGTATCGATCATATCCTCTGCCTCTTTCACACACTCATACCAGAGTTTGCGGTCAATCAGGTTTGTCCATTCCTCTGCTGTAAAATCACGGTTCATTCCCGGTGCGATATTCGCTGCGATCATTGCTGCCTCGATCGGGAAGGTACCACTTCCACAAAATGGATCGACCAGAATCCGGTCCTTTCTCCAAGGGGTTAACATAATTAAAGAAGCTGCAAGAGTTTCCGTCAATGGGGCCTTACTCGTCATCGTTCTGTATCCACGTTTATGTAAAGAATCACCGGATGTATCCAGCGCCACCGTCACTTCGTCCTTCAGTAAAAAAATACGGACCGGATAAGCTGCTCCATCTTCTTTGAACCATTCCTTGTGATATTTCTGTTTCATGCGCTCCACCATTGCTTTTTTGGCAATGGACTGGATATCGGATGGACTGAACAACTTGCTGTTGATAGAAGACGCTTTTTTCACCCAGAACTTTCCATCCTTCGGAATATATTCTTCCCACGGAAGGTTCTTGATTCCCTGGAAAAGTTCTTCAAAAGTCGTTGCCTTAAACCTTCCGACCTGGATCATAACACGTTCTGCCGTACGCAGAAAAATGTTGGCACGGCAGATTGCTTCCTCATCACCTTCAAATGTCACTCTGCCATCTTCTACTTTTGTGATCTCATAGCCAAGATCATATATTTCTCTTTTTAAAACTGCCTCTAACCCAAAGTGGCAAGGCACAAGTAAATCAAATGTTCTCACTGAAATCTCCTCTAAAAATAAGTCTAAAAACCTATTCTTATATTATCTGTTCTATTTTGAACTGTCAATTGCAAAAATATTTCCATGAGAAATGGTTCTGCCCGTCTAACGCCTTAGCTGCTCCTGCATTGCATTTGCACCGCCAATCACAGTATAAACCTCATACCCTTCTTTTCCCAGCTTGCGTGCAGCAAGAAGACTTGTACTCCCATACTCACAGTATAAAAGCAGCGGCCGATACTTTGAAAAACGACAGCACCAGCTGTCATCATCGCTGTATGGGATATTTACTGCACCCGGATAGTGATATTTTCTGTATTCCTGAGGTTCTCTAATATCAACTACACGCACCCTCTTTTGAAAACAAATATTCTGGATATCTCTTGGATGAATGGTATAAAATGCCATATTTCCCCCTTTATAACAAGAAACAGATTACAGTGTCATCTGTAATCTGTCTCTGATTCTTTCCTTATTACATATTATGCAATGATTTGTTTTCCGTGCTGCTACTCTTCGTGATGGCAGTCAGAAGTTTTGTTTGTGGATTTGTTTGTGGACTTATTTGTTGACTTATTGGTAGATTTGTTCTGACCACTCTTGTTCTGTCCATTGCTGTTCTCATAACTGTTCTGCTCGTAGCTGTTTTCACTCTTGTTTGTACCATCCATGTTCTTTGCCATGATAAAATGTCCTCCTGTTTTGTGTACAAAATTTTCTTCTTTTTCTGCATGTAAAATTACTTTGTCACATGCATTTTTATTATTTGAAGAATCACACAAAATATACATTTTTTAAATTGCTTTTTAAATATAGATAGGATATACTAACGTTGTGATACAAAAACGTATCATAGTTATACCCCTTATTAATTATTTATACTCCCCTCAGAAAAAGCCAGATGCGGTTGCATTTGGCTTTTTCTATTGATATTTCACACACAAAAAATCCATCGGAAAAGTTTATATCTTTTTTCCGATGGATTTTTCTACATCTGATAATATAATAAATTATCTCTTAAATCCTGATTTAATTCTCCGCCAGCACGCTTATACTTGTCGTAAACGGCAAGAATACGTTTCACACTTCTGGAACTCTGGATATCATATCGGTTCAGAAGTTCCTGATACATTGGGTTTGCCTTCAATTCATTTCGAAGTTCTTTCGAGAACGGACAATAAGTCATCAGTATCTGTCTGGAAACCTTGTTCAGACGATAGCTTCCTCTTGACTCATATTTGATCCAGTTCTGGTAATCCTTTACAAAAACTTCCCTGTAATTATTCTTTGCGCGGAACAATGCATTTTTCAGCTTTTCTTTTGCATCAGCAGACAATTCAAAATTTTTACGGTAAAACTGCATATAATCGCAATACTCCGCCGTCAGGGATTTTTCACGGATATCATTCCAATGTACACCCTGGATCTTTCTGCAGATTTCCCAACGATATCTACCCATAGTCTCGATCATCATATCTTCAAGATCTACCGCAGTAAAAACAGGGAACATAAAACGTGCTGAAGTGTCGCGCTTCACTCCCGCTGTCTCCTGCCACATCATTGCCTTGGTTCCCGCATTTGGCATAAGAATAATATCCGGCAATACCTCTTTCATAATATTTTCATGGTTAATTCCTTTGTCCGGATCTGAAAATAATACTTCTCTGTAAAAAACAGAAAAATCGATCTTACGGATCTGATTGATAACTCCCTCTAACCGCTCTGCTGTCACAAGCATCTTTTCTACAGAGTTAATCAGATCATACTCTCCTAAAATCGGACAGAATGTCGTTATTTTTCCATACGTTGCACGGTTTCCAGAGGTAAACATGTTCTGAATCTCATATTTTACTTTCAGCTCCCGGTTATCCTGAAGTTGTTTCATCTGTGCTTCCGTAATCTTCTTTGTTTTCAGTTTTTCTAATAAATACTGGCTATAATCCAGATCAAATTCATTCTTGGAAGGCTCTTTCCGGCCTTCATAAATTGCCTTCAGCCACTCATACATGGTATACACATGCTCTGAATTGCATAGATCCAAATGTTCTGTCAGATCGTACAATGCATTGGCATTATCCTCACCAACCATCTGCACATCCATAAAGCCAAAATTGAGGAACATTTCCAGAATTGGCGTTATCTGCCCCTCTTCCTGCATTGCACGCATAAATACCTTATAATATACATCATAAAAAACAGGCGTCAGCTGTTTTCTGATGCGGTATGCCTCATCATCCGTTGATAGCATATCCGGCAGTTCCCGGTATTCCCTGATCTTATTGCGTACATCCTCGATCTGTGATTCATCAAATCCCGCATAGGTAAGAATATGTTCTAAGCAGTCTTCGCTTTCTTCCTCATCGCTCTCAAACTCTTCTTCGTCTTCGCCAAAAACTCCGACAGATGCCACTTCCTCTAACCCATTGTTTCCAAATTCATAATTCTGGTATTCACTCCAGCGGTAATCAATGACTCTCTGATCATAAATCTTTAATTTTTCTACCAGTTCAATGATCAGTTTCACTTCTTTATTGATTGGTTCTAATTCTTCATGATTCAACCCTGCGCGAATCGCCAGATCAAAGAATAACTGAAAAATATCTTTTCCGGATTCACTGATTAGCAGATCCTTATTATATAAAAGATACGCAACCATCTCACTGATTCCCTGCGCAACTCTTCGCATCTGTGCAGAAGCCTCCATAATTGCACCAACGCACAGACTATCATCCTTTTCCAGCAGATTCAGATATTCTTCCAGATAATTTGTCACCAGACTACTGCTGTTGTCCATCTCCCATTTTTCCGCTTTATGACGCATTTCCAGAGAATGGAAATAGTCCATTTTAGAAAAAGGCTGTTCTTCTAACTGATACTGGTTACAGATTGTTTTATAGTCATTATAAAACGTCTCTATAAACGTATGAAACTGTTTGCATCTCACTTCCAGACCAGCGTATACCTGGAGCATCTGCTGTCTCTGCTCAATCGCTGCCTTCAAAAAATATCTTCGGATCTTTGCATCATTTGACAAAATCCCCTGCAGATCCTCCGACGATTCACATGGAAAAACAGCCAGTGCACTGTCCTCCGCTGCGATATAATCACAAAGGAATCTGTCATTCTCCAGAATACCAACAATGCCATTCTGTTTCAATTCCAGTTCAACAAATGCATACTTCTGGATAACAGAGCCCTCCTGTATAAAATACCATTCTTTTACTTTGTCATTCTTTTTTGCAACGATCTGACCTTTTTGTACTTTCAATACTTCCATGCAATCTACCTGCCACTTTCTTATCTATTCACGATTTCCAATTTTTCTGATAATCTCATCTAAAATACAGTTTGCAGCATCCTGCTTACTCATTAACTCTAGTTGCAATTCCCGGTCTCTTGTGATGATCGTGATCAAATTCGTATCCACTCCGAAACCAGCGCCTTTGTCCTTCAAATTATTTGCAACAATCATATCAAGATTTTTTTTATCTAATTTTCTTCTGGAATTCTCCAACATGTTTTCTGTTTCCATGGAGAACCCACATAAAAAAGTTTTTCCTTTATTCTTTCCAAGGTATGCAAGAATATCTGTTGTACGTTCTAACTCAATCTCTGTGTCATGATCCGATTTCTTTATCTTCTCATCACAGACTTCTTTTGGTCGGTAATCTGCAACAGCCGCTGCTTTTATTATTATATCGTTTTCTGTGGCGTTTGTCGCTACTTTTTCAAACATTTCCTGCGCTGAAATGATTGGAATCACATTTACAAACATCGGCGGCTCAATAGCGGTCGGTCCACTGATCAATGTGACTTCTGCTCCTCTTAACATGGCAGCTTCTGCAAGCGCATACCCCATTTTCCCGGTAGAATGATTCGTGATATACCTAACCGGATCAATGGCCTCCTGCGTTGGTCCTGCCGTTACCAGTACTTTTTTCCCATGCAAATCTTTCTCATGCGCAAGTTCTCTTACCACATAGCTTACCAATGTTTCTTCTGATGGAAGCTTTCCGTCTCCAGTATCCCCATTTGCAAGCATTCCACATACAGGATCAATGATTTCATACCCATGTCGTTTTAACTTTTCGATATTCTCCTGAACAATGGAATTATGATACATATTGTGATTCATCGCCGGAGCGATCAAAATTTTACAGGTGCAGGCCATCACAGTTGTAGTAAGCATATCATCCGCAATGCCTCCTGCAATTTTCCCAATCACATTTGCTGTCGCCGGCGCAATTAAGACCAGATCTGCCTGTTTGGCAATTGCAACATGTTCTACAGAAAACTCGAAATTGCGGTCAAATGTATCGATCAGACATTTATTTCCTGTGAGTGTCTCAAATGTAGTAGCCGTAATGAAATTTGTTGCATTCTGTGTCATGATCACATGAACATTACAGTGCGTTTTTTTCAACATTCTTGCCACATTTGGCATTTTATATGCCGCAATCCCTCCTGTGACACCTAATACAACTGTTTTACCTGTTAACAAAGCCTATCTCCTCCACTTTATGAGTACTTTTCCAATTGCTGTTGTAAGTACCGCTGCAACAATCGCCTCCGGCACACCGTTCGTCGCAATGATCGTTAAAATCACTCCGTAAACTGCATCCAGCGCAATATTTTTTGCCGAAGCAAACTCCGAACTGAAACAAATATAAATTAAATTCATAACCAGCAGCGTATTTGTAAATGCACCTGCAACGCCTGCAATCGGAAGTGCAATCCAGTCTCCGGCTGCTTTTTTCTTACACAATTTTTTAATTCCAACATATACAAAATATGGAACAACTCCTACTAAGATACGTGGTACAAAACAAATAATAACACTAAAGAAATTGCCTCCGATTTCCCCTACGGAATAAAATGGTGAAAATGCGAACGACAATAAACTTGGATTAAACGTATTGTTGATAAGACTGGTACATCCAAATACGAATCCTAAAAATCCACCCTTTTTCGGTCCAAGAACAATAGAGCCGATAATTACCGGTACATGAATCAAAGTTGCTTTAATTACGACAAGGTTAATATAACCTAAGTATGGCACAAATGCCATGATGATGATAATTGCTGTAAATAATGCAGTCAATACCATTTCAAATGTTTTTTTGCTAGACATTTTTTCCTCCTGCTCTCGTTCTTCTTTGAGATACGATGCTAATTTTTTATATCTATATCATCACACTCTTGTTAGACTCATGTTTTCGCTCTACGCTCCTACAAGTCATATGCGAAACTGTTTTTCCAACATTCCTGTGTTATTTTACGCAACTCTCTGTTTTACTCTGTATTTTAAACATTTCATATTCCTGATAAACCTGCAGTCAGCTTCATAAAATGCAAGTCCGGCTGCGACCGTTACCAAAATATTAAATGGAAGTGCAATATACCATGCACTTGCCATAATTCTACCACCAAGTTCAAAATGATAATATACCATTTGTACCAAAAAAATATGATACGATGCCTGTCCAATCCATGTCAATGTATTTCCGATAAGTCCCGGTAATTTTATATGATAAAATCTTCGGAAAAATATAATTATAATCGGAAAAATATAAAATGCAATCGGCATTGCTGTTGTTTTCCAATAGTCAAACAGAATGATATCCCAATCAAATCCGAACACAGCAACAATATATCCCAGCCCAATCAAAAACATACTGATAAGCTGGTACCTTTTCACTCTGTGTTCCGGATATAAATAAAGGTAACATCCAAATGCGATCAAAAGCAAATAACGTCCAATGCTCAGGCGATAATAGTACTTATCCATATCAAATATTTTTACGCTGATTTCGAACAATAAATTTGCTGCGCCTGACAATGCGATTCCCAGCCTGGCATTTTTCTCTACCAACTTATATATAATAGGAAAGATTACCAATAACTGGATCATGATAGGCACATAATAACTACCGGGACCATATGCTCCTAAAAGGAAAATCCGAGGTGGATTAATATGCTTGTCCTCGATCACTAAAAGAACAATTTCAATGAGACACACTGTAAAAAATGGCACAAGAAAACGGATCAATTTGGGTTTTATCATCTCCCATGCATACATTTTCTTTAAATTTCCACCTGTCTTTTTCCGATTTGACATAGCAAAATTATAACCGCTAATAATCATAAAAACAGGAACTGCCATATTGATCAGCATTGTAAAAAATGGAGAATCCTTATCTCCCCAATCATAATGTGTAATAATTACCATAATAACACAAATGGCCTTCAGGTAGTCCAAAAAATCGATACGTTTCTTTATTTCTTTTACTTCACTCATATGTTTTAACCACTATCCTCATTATTCTGTTGCATAAGGAAAGTCCTTGAAAATAAATTTCAAGGACTTAGATACGTGCGCGAGAAGATTCGAACTCCCGACACCTTGGTCCGTAGCCAAGTGCTCTATCCAGCTGAGCTACGCACACATATTCTATTAACTTCTTCTCATCTATTATAACACTCTTGTCAAGTGCCCTTTCGATGAATGCCGGCGACCGGAATCGAACCGGTACTGTATCGCTACAACAGGATTTTAAGTCCTGCGCGTCTGCCAGTTCCGCCACGCCGGCATTTCTGCACCAGAAACTGATGCAAGTGGAAGTTACAGGGCTCGAACCTGTGACCCTCTGCTTGTAAGGCAGATGCTCTCCCAGCTGAGCTAAACTTCCAGAACGACCCAAGCGGGACTCGAACCCGCGACCTCCGCCGTGACAGGGCGGCGCTCTAACCAACTGAGCCATTAGGCCTTATTCTTTTCTTTTGAGTGGACCATCGGGGACTCGAACCCAGGACCGACCGGTTATGAGCCGGTTGCTCTGACCAACTGAGCTAATGGTCCTTGTTCAAGGACTCTTGTTCCTTCAAAAAGCCGATGATCGGACTCGAACCGATAACCTGCTGATTACAAATCAGCTGCTCTGCCAATTGAGCCACATCGGCATAAATGACCCCGACGGGAATCGAACCCGTGTTACCGCCGTGAAAGGGCGATGTCTTAACCGCTTGACCACGGAGCCTTATATTTAAAAAAACTCCCCGAGTAGGGCTCGAACCTACAACATCACGGTTAACAGCCGTGCGCTCTACCATTGAGCTATCGAGGAATATTTCTTTTGCTTCTTTTAGAATGTCTTTTGTACATTCAAAACTTCATACAAAGTCCAAGAATCAAACGTTTTTGAAAGCCGGTCATCTCGATTCCGCTTCGCTTCATCTCGATGATTTTGCTACGCAAAACTCCGTCTGTATCAAGTGCCATATCCGCAGACAAGTCTGCTCCATGCCACTTCCTACATCCTGCCGTCTTTCTCCGCTTTGGTCAAGCCCTCGATCGATTAGTAACAGTCAGCTCCATGTGTTGCCACACTTCCACCTCTGCCCTATCTACCTTGTAGTCTTCAAGGGATCTTACCCACTTATGTGAGGGATATCTCATCTTGAGGGGGGCTTCACGCTTAGATGCCTTCAGCGTTTATCCC
>OGJN01001034.1_pt1 | contig 12884 bp, 10 predicted proteins | sample 1572221 | NCBI WGS metagenome assembly OGJN01 (sample SAMEA2582148, study PRJEB24529) | metagenome | biome: Human gut stool | place: China | collected 2011 | reverse complement strand
AGGCAACAAGCCAAGCAGATACAGGAGATAAGAAACGCTTACGAGCAACAGCACCGCAAGCTGTCGGAGTTTGCGGATTTTGTCAGACGCTACTTTCCATATGTGGAAAAACTGATGCCGACCATTAAATTCTTGCGTGATACGCTGAACTTTGGCGATGCCGTTATTAGGAAACTATGCACATTCAAAGATGTCTCCATTAAAGGCGAACTGTATTCTCGTGAGTTTAACCAACATTTCAGGGCAGACAAAACGATATGTTCACTTAAAGAGGACAAGGAGGGCAATTTCAACCTCAATATAGATGGTGTTTCACATGTCAGTTGGTTCAGAAAAAAGATGAGTGAGTTTAGAGAAGCCATCGGAATACCGAAACCGAGACAGAACAAAAATATAAAACTATAAAATCAGCCCGTTATTGTTTTTAAATAATAACGGGCTGATTGCTAAGCATATTCTCTGTACTTTAAAGAGTGTAAATATTTTAAAATTTGTTCACTTTCAATATTACGCATATAGTTCTCCATATATTCCCAATCAGGCGAGCCGTTATTATCAATAGGAAGCGTAATAAATTCTTTGGATAAACGATTTGCACTTCGCTTATATCCAAAATTATACTTTCCCCTTACACGGTCTGCAATGGTTGTAATAAATGTGCCTGTATATCTATTAAGATGGGGGTTATAGCCTAATGTCATATCAGATGTGGCTATGAAATCTTCGGCTTTGTACACAGAATAACCCATTGAACCCTCGCCATTACGAATAAAGGCTATACAATTACCTTTTTGAATTGCTGCTTTATCCCTGCTTACAAAACATAGTACGCCATTGTTCTGATTGGTCGCACCAAGATAACTAATACCATTGTCTGATTTTTCAATATGGTTAAGTCCTTTTGATTTACCGGCAACAAGCGTTGGGAACAAATCACGTAAGAGGAAGTTCTTCCAATTCACCCCCCCATTTTTGATTTATTAACATTTACTCGTTCCCTGAATACTTTAAGCGTGGTATTAAGTATGTTATGTTCGACATCTTTCATGAAAGCAGACATAAAGGCAAAATCAATTTCCCCCTTATCGGTGGCAGGTAGATATATACGACTTTTTCTTAATCTCGTAAGTGTTGCTCCATAGCTTCCCCAACTAAACTTTTCAACAAGTTTTTTTATCGCAACAATCAAGAACATCGCATTGTACCTGTCTAATTCAACATGTCTTATAATTTGTATGTTCTGTCCTGTATAAAATGAGGTGGGTTGATAAAATACCGTTTGAGTATCTAACCCAATCGTAATTACATTACCTTCATCAACCTTGTAACGTAATGGCTGTTCTGTTACAAACATATCCATCCCATTATTTAAATCAGACCTAGTGATATATGGAATATCTCCTTCTTTTTGATTGAGCTTGTTTTTATCTATGCCGCTATTGGTAGATTGAATAGAAAACTCTTCACCAAAAATAAACTCTTTCCAATTGGAGCACAGCGATTTACCCCCCCCCAGTATTTCGTTGATTATCAATCGTTTGCATAATTTTTCTATTGTAGGTTTTAAAATTTGTTGTTCTTTTTGCTTCATATAGGCTTCCATAAAAGCCCAATCGGGATTATTATTGGTATCCACAGGAAGTAATATTCTTTGTCTTTTTAAACGTCCTGTTCCCATTTTGTATCCATAACCATATTTCTCTCGCTGTTTTGTGATACACATGGAAATGAATAGGGAAATATATCTGTTGTTCTTTTTAGGACGCAATTTACGAGTGTCATTTCCGTATAAGGCTTTATAAGGATGATAAAAACAATAACCGACTGAACCATTCCTATTTACTGAAAGACAGTCACTTTCAAGCGTTTCGTTATTATTCGCCACAAAATAACCTATACCATTATTATTGGCTGTGGCAGTAATATAAGGCACAAGTCCATCTAAACGCTCTTTCTCGTAGATGTCTCGTCCTGAAATTATTTCAGCAACATCCTCAATAAAGAACGCATCCCAATTTCGAGAATCCAAAGAAAGGTTATTCATTTTGCCCTCCGTTCTTTATATCCTCGAATAAATACCCTCTGCCATGAGTAATCATGTTAAACTCAAATGTCAGATAATCAGCCATTGTATTCTCAAAATCCTTTTCTGATGGTATCTCGTCATTGAAGTAGTAGAATGCATGTAGCCACTCGTCTTCTGCCTCAATAGTCGTTTCTACACAGAACTTGGTTTCGGCTTCAATTCGTCCAAACCATACATCAAGCAAATGTTGCCGTTTATCTTTGGCACTTGCTGTTTCTTCCAAACCAATATGTTTGCTCACTACAAATCCATCATCTTCAAAATTAATGAATTTGCATAAATGGCTCTTATCATGTGGGATTCCTGCCGTAAATACGGCTATACATGGGTTAGTACCTACTCCGTAGAATGTGTTTTTATTGAGAGTTATAACCCCCTCCAATGTATGGTTTTTCAGGATATTGTTCTTGATATTCTGCTCATCCTTGCTCTTACCTGTTACGGAAGATTGCGGTATAATAACTATGGCTCTTGCTCCCTCTGCAAGAGAATCAAGCAAGTGTTCAGTGAAATTTATCTCATATTGGGAGGGGTCTTGCTTAGTGCCTTGAGAATAGGGTGGATTCATCATACCGACTGTACAACCTTTCAATTGTATTTGATTCGGATTTTGCTTTAGAAAGTCCAAATTATGCAAGTTGCTTTTCCCATCACCACGTAATATCATATTAGTGGTTGCAATGGTAAACATATACGGCTGCTGTTCTATGCCAAATAATTGGTCTCGCTTTATGCTTCGGCGTTGGCTTTCTTCATCAGTCATCTTGACCATTTTGTGCATAGCAGCAATCAGGAAACCAGCAGTGCCACAACAGGGGTCAAGGACTTTGTCGTTAGGTTTTAAGTCAGCCAAATCACAGAATAACTCGGTAATATGCTTCGGTGTGAGTACTATACCTAAAGTTTGCCCATCACCGCCTGAATAAGACATAAATTCTCCATAGAATCGTCCGAGATAATCTTCAGCTGAATTATGGTATTTGATATTTTGAAAAATACTTTTATTTAAGAATTCCGTATAATGTTTTAGCGGTGTCTTTCCTAATTTTTCTTCAATTTCATTGATTTTGGGAGTGTCTTTAATTACAGAAAATTGACTAAGAAGTTTTTCTCTTTTTGTATCGGGTGTTACATTGGCACGTTGTAAATTACTCTTTATTGCGTCATAAATTTTTTGCCCATCGGTAACAACGGTATCGCCGATAAGCGAATCAATAGAGAATCTTTTGTAATCTATCTCGCGTAAAGCCAACATGATGCCTGAAACTACTAATGGCTTCTGTTCCGTAGTTAGTTGACCATATGTACGTAAATATTCATGAAGTTCTGCTGCATCTTTCAATATTTCAGCTGTGGTCTTTTCAATATCCGTTTCCTCGTGAAGTATCTCTTTTAGGTAAAATTCATCCATATTATCCTCATTGAATGATATGAATGTCTCCACATCGGATAGCTCTTGATAATCGTCACGCTCATTCACGAAAACAGGAGTAATTCTATGACGTTTTTCATTTCCAGACACTCCTATTGCTAACACTTTATTGTAAGAGGTTTTTGCTGCCAAGTGTCTCGCATAAAACAACGCACCGTTTACTGCATAATTTCTCACCGATTTTACATCTTGCGCAATAAGCCCTTTTTCATCCTTGTATAAGTGTTTGTCAAGTGTAGCCTTATCCTCAATGACTATAATAAAGTCTTTCACCACCCCACAATATTCGGGATAGCCAACATTTCCTGTATTTGATTTAGAAGCTGTTTTTAAGGCTTCATCTATTTCTTTTATATCACATCCTTGTGGTGTTAAGCGAATGTTTGCTTCTTGTAGCAATTCATAAACCCAAAGGTCTGTTTTTACCTCTTTTTTCGCCATGTGGTGCTTGTTCTTTTATTTGGTTTGGCACAAGTAAATCTCGTACATCAATGTTCAAAATGTCTGCAATTTGATATAGAACGGAAATAGGTGGTTGAACTTTATTAGTAGCATAGAGATTTACCATATTGAAACTTTTGCCAAGTCTGTCAGCCAGTTCTGTTTGGCTAATACCTATTGCTTCTAAAAGCTCTTTTATCCTATTCATATCTGACATCTTTATTTGAATGTGCAAAGATACACAATTTTATTTGGTATCTCGAAATGAATTTGTACTTTTGTGTGTTGAAACGAGTTACTTGAAAGCAATTCAAGGCTGAACGCCGCAGATTGCACAGTTGCCAAGTCATTACCTCAAAAATGGGTAATTCTCCCAAAGTCCTTTGTATAAGGTACTAACAGAAGTTTTCCAGAATTAGAAAAAAATAATTGATAAAACAACAATATTGTAAAAATAAATATATAAATAACTGTTAATGCGAAGTGTATAAGATAATTGATTGCAGACGATTGGTTATGGATTATACGTTTCCGGCTTTTATATTACATATCTTTGTAAATGTATGATTTCTGCTGATTTCTGAATATTTTCTTCTTTGTTCTATTATCATTTCGTGTATTTTTGTATTTGTAAAAGAGGTGATAGTCGCCTGTCAATATACGGATAGCGTGTGAAACTAGTAACATAAACACCTCACCTTAGCTCTTTAAATTGCAGGAGTTTGCTCCCTAAACCTTAGGACTTTAGTATGTTATGCTGTGGCATTTCAGTTGTTAAGGTGTGGTGTTTGGGGTGTTAAGGTGGGGGCTTTTGATAACAAAAAATGTTTTGTAAGATGAATAGTTTCATTTTATGGATTTTTCCGATGATGGTATCTTTTATGAGGATATTATTTTTTTGAATGAGGATAGATAACAAGAAGAACGAATATGAACCATTTGTCATTAATTGCTTGATATTGTGAATATCTGCTTTCGGAATAGTTATATGGTGTCTCTTCTCATATATGTAAAACAAATTTGGATTTTAAGACAAAAGAACAACCGGAAAGTGCCTAAAGCATATTATAAACAAACCAGTTCTTTGTGTCTTAAAATCCAAACTTTTAACCTTTCAGTTAAGGATTACTTCTCTTTTTTCAATTCCTCGAAAATGAGTCCTTCCAGTTCCTCCGCCAGTTCCGGGTTATCGAGAATAACCTGTTTGGCGGCATCGCGTCCCTGTGCGATTTTAGTATCATTATAACTGAACCAGGAACCACTTTTCTTGATGATGCCCAGTTCCGCACCCAAATCGATGATTTCTCCAGCACGTGAGATGCCTTCACCGAACATGATGTCGAATTCTGCACGACGGAAAGGAGGAGCTACCTTGTTCTTTACAACTTTCACTTTGGTCTGCTTGCCGATAACCTCCTCGCCATTCTTGATAGCTTGGCCACCACGGATGTCAAGACGTACGGAAGCATAGAACTTCAATGCGTTACCGCCGGTGGTCGTTTCAGGATTACCGAACATTACGCCGATTTTTTCACGGAGCTGGTTGATGAAGATACAAGTTGTACGGGTTTTGCTAACAGCAGATGTCAGCTTACGCAGAGCCTGTGACATAAGACGTGCCTGCAAACCTACCTTGTTGTCGCCCATATCGCCTTCGATTTCGGCTTTCGGTGTCAGAGCGGCTACGGAGTCTACAACGATGATGTCAATAGCGGAAGAACGAATCAGTTGCTCTGCAATTTCCAATGCCTGCTCGCCGTTGTCCGGTTGTGAAATCAAGAGGTTATCCACATCTACACCCAATTTGGCTGCATAGAAGCGGTCGAAAGCGTGTTCCGCATCGATGAATGCTGCGATGCCGCCTGCCTTTTGTGCTTCGGCGATGGCATGGATTGCCAGCGTGGTTTTACCGGAAGATTCCGGACCGTAGATTTCAATGATACGTCCGCGGGGGTAACCGCCTACACCCAATGCTACGTTCAGTCCGATGGAACCGGTAGGGATTACTTCTACTTGTTCGACGCTTTCGTCGCCCATTTTCATGATAGAACCCTTGCCGAAACTTTTTTCTATCTTATCCATGGCAGCTTGCAGCGCCTTTAGTTTTTCGCTGCCTGCCATGTTATTTCCGTTTTCAAAATTAAGTTCGTCTTTCTTTGCCATTATTTTAGTGATTAATGATTAGTGTTTAGTGATTAATTATCAATCACTGTTACAGGATTTGTGCGGCGTGGTCTTTAGTCTTTACTTCCTTAGGGGTGATGATACGCTCAATCACTCCTTCCTCATTGATGATGAAGGTGGTGCGGAAAGTACCCATATATTTACGTCCGTACATGCTCTTTTCACCCCATACGCCGAATTGCTCCACAAGTTTCTTATCTGTGTCTGCAATCAGGGTAAAGGGCAGGTTGTTCTTTTCGATGAATTTCTGGTGCGACTTCTCGTTGTCTACACTGACTCCGATAACTTCGTAGCCGGCCTTACGCAGGTCGGTATAGTTGTCGCGCAGGTTGCAGGCTTGTGCCGTACAACCTGAAGTTGAGTCTTTGGGATAAAAATAGAGCACTATTTTTTTTCCTTTATAATCGCTCAGACGAATTTCTTCGCCTTTTTCATTGATACCCAGTATTTCGGGCGCTTTATCTCCGATATTCACGTAATTCAGTGTTTAGGGGTTGATTGGTAATAAATGATTAATCGCTAATTTAAACTTCCAAGTTTCCGTCGATTACTTCATGCCAGGGCAGTCCTTGCTTGTTAAGCTGTTCCATGAACGGATCGGGATCGAACTCCTCTACGTTCCATACACCCGGTCTCTTCCACAGACCTTTGAGGAACATCATGGCGCCAATCATGGCAGGAACACCGGTTGTGTAGCTCACGCCCTGCATGCCTGTTTCCTTGTAAGCTTCTTGGTGGCTGCAATTGTTATATATATAATAGGTGTGTTCTTTGCCGTCTTTCAAGCCGCGGATACGGCAACCGATAGAGGTTTCGCCTTCGTAATTCTCGCCCAAATCCTGCGGGTTGGGGAGTACGGCTTTCAGGAATTGCAGCGGAACGATTTTCATGCCGTTGTATTCTACCTCATCAATGCGGGCCATGCCGATGTTCTGGATAACACGCAGGTGGGTCAGGTACTCTTGTCCGAATGTCATCCAGAAACGTGCACGTTTGATTGTGGGGAAATTTTTCACCAGAGACTCCAGTTCTTCGTGATAAAGAAGGTAAGAATCGCGCGGACCGATATTGGGGTAGGTGAGTGCTTTGTGGATTTCCAACGGTTTGGTGGTTACCCATTCGCCGTTTTCGTAATAACGTCCGTTTTGGGTAATTTCGCGGATGTTGATTTCCGGATTGAAGTTGGTTGCAAATGCTTTGTGATGATTTCCTGCATTGCAGTCCACAATGTCCAGGTATTGGATTTCGTCAAAATGATGCTTGGCTGCATAGGCGGTATATATGCCGCTTACACCCGGGTCGAAACCACAGCCGAGGATAGCTGTCAGTCCGGCATCTTCAAAGCGCTTTTTGTATGCCCATTGCCAGCTGTATTCGAAGTGAGCGACGTCTTTCGGTTCGTAATTGGCCGTATCCAGATAATTTACTCCGCTTTTCAGACAGGCTTCCATGATAGTAAGGTCCTGATAGGGGAGAGCTACGTTTATGACGATTTCGGGTTTGAAACTGTTGAAGAGCGCCACCAGTTCGTCTACATTGTCTGCATCTACCTGAGCGGTTTTGATGTTAGGGTTGCCGATTGCTTTTACAACAGCGTCGCATTTGGATTTGGTGCGGCTGGCAATCATGATTTCTGTAAACACATCCGGATTTTGAGCTACTTTGTGCGCAACAACGGTACCTACACCGCCTGCACCGATAATAAGAACTTTACCCATTTTTCTACTTACAAAAGTTTTAAATATGATTATTTTTTTTCAATGAGCAAATATAAGGCTTAATTCTCAGATAAACATTAAAATCCTGCTAAATACTTTGACCAAGTATTGCTATTTCTAAACAAAAGGTTTGCTTTTGGATTATTTTGTATATATTTGTGGTGATAAAATTAACTTAAACAAAAAGTAACAATGAAGAAAGTATTTGTTTCCCTTTGTATGGCGGCTACTGTGGCAGGGCTGTCATCTTGCGCTTCGACTAAAAATGCCGCAACGCTCTCTTCCTTGAGTGGTGAGTGGAATATTATTGAAATAAACGGCAGTGCGGTTGTACCTGCTCCGAATCAGGAATTTCCTTTTATCGGTTTTGATACAAAGACCGGACAGGTATATGGCAACAGTGGCTGTAACCGCCTGATGGGTTCGTTCGATGTGAACGCCAAACCCGGACAGATAGACCTTGGCGCATTGGGAAGTACCCGTATGATGTGTCCGGATATGACAGTGGAGAAAAACGTGCTGGCTGCTTTAGGACAGGTAAAGAAGTATAAGCAACTGGGCAAGGAGAATATGGCATTATGCGCTTCTTCCAATCGTCCTGTCATTGTGTTGCAGAAAAAGGAAGCTTCTGCTAAGTTGGCCGATTTGAACGGTAAATGGATGATTAGCGAGGCCGGTGGAGAGACCATCCCGTCGGGAATGGAAAAGCAGCCGTTCATCGAGTTCAATATTGCAGAAAAAACTCTGCATGGTACTGCCGGATGTAATGTCATTAACGGTTCATTTAATGCGGATGATGCAAATCCGGTAGCCATATCTTTCCCGCAGGTTATCAGTACCATGATGGCATGTCCCGATATGGAAGTGGAGAGCCGTGTGTTGAAAGCATTGAATTCCGTTCAGTCTTTCGGTAAGCTGGCAGGCGGCGGTATGGGCTTTTATGATGCGGACAACAATCTGGTAATGGTATTGGTGAAGAAATAACGGACATCGGTCATTATTCAGTATAAGATTACACGGATTTCACAGATTTATTTTATTCTTTTTCTGTGAAATCCGTGTAATTTTTGTTTGATAAAGAAACAAACAGCGGGCGTTTTTTTATTTTGACACATCCTCTTTTTCCCTCAGTCCGGCACGTATGCGGCTTAATGATTGCGGAGTGATATACAGGTATGAAGCCAAGTATTTCAGCGGTACATCCTGCAATAGTTCCGGATTCTCTTCCATTAATGTCAGATAACGCTCTTTGGCGGTGGGTGGTGTCCCATAAGCCAGTGTCGAAGCGTCCACTGACAAAATTTCACGTTCAAAAATCTTTCTGCCGAAGTTTGCCATTTCGATAGAGTGTGCAAACAGAGCCTCTAATTTGGCTTTACTGATGCAATAGGCTGTACTGTCGTTTACAGACTCGATATTGACCTGAGAAGGTTTGTCGTCCACATACCCCCATGAAGAAAATGCGGCATCGCCGGGAGTGGCAAACCATAAGGAATTTTCTGTTCCGTCTGCCAGGTAGTATGCCCGCCATATACCTTTCTTTATAAGGTAGAAATTAGAATTCCGTTCTCCCTTCTCTATTATAAGCTCTCCTTTGGAAAAGGATATTTCTTCCATATGAGACAACAGCTCAAACAGGCTTTTTTCGGGTAATTTATACTTCTTGCAGAATTTCTTTAGCATGATTTCCATGTTGCAAAGATATGGAATTTTCCTTGCCATTTCTTTTCCTGCCCATATAAATAATGAGTATGAAAAGAGTGGTCAATAATTCTGCCAGCGGGGTAGCCAGCCAAATCCCCGGTTTGCCCAATAGTAGCGGAAGTCCGTAAAAGCAGAGTGTCAATAAGATAAATCCGCGCAGCAGCGTGATGACAGTGGCGTACTTGGCGCGTTCCACGCTCTGAAAATAACCGATGGAAACTATGTTGATTGCAAAAAACACGAAACCGGATGCATATAAAGGCAAGCCTTTCACTGCTATATCATAGGCGGGATAACTCCGGTCTATGAACATGGCAACAATCTCCCGGCTGCAAAATATTGTAATCAGGGCAAAGCATATCCCGCAGCCAACGGCTGTCTTTAAGGCAAGCAGATACGTCTTGCGTACGCGCAACGTTTCGTTAAGCCCATAGTTGAAACTGATAATAGGCTGTGCAGACTGCGCAATGGCATTGTATACCATAAATATGATAGGAAAGAAGTAGCAGGCGATGCTGAAGGCCGCCACACCGTCTTCTTTCAGATAATGGATGAATACAAGATTGCCTACAAACATCATGCAGGCAATAGCCACTTCACACAGAAAGGCAGATGAGCCCAGCCGGCACATATACCCCACATTGCGCTTCATCAGCTTCATGCTGTTACGGCTGAACTTCACCGGATAGAAACGCAGCGCACAGTTGCGCCGTGAAAGATAGATGATAATCATTAACGCTCCTACCGTTGTTCCTATGGCACTTGCGAAGGCCGCACCGAACATTCCCCAGCCGAAAGGGAAGATAAACAGATAATCGAGTATGATGTTCAGAACGGAGGCAACTATATTGCAGAACATGGCGAAGTTGGGCGAACCGTCCAGTCGCAGGAAAAACATGCCCGAATTAAGCAGGGCCGTAAAAGCGGAAAAGGGTACAAACCAGCACATATATTCTACAGCCAAAGGTTTGAGCCGTTCCGAACTGCCTAACAGATGTACCACTTGCGGTGCAAACAGGCAAAATAGGGTAGAAGTGCACATCAGCAGCAGGGAGGATACCACTATGGATTGCGTAATGTTGATACGTGCCGTTTTGGGTTTATTGTGTGACAAGTGGATGGAAGCCACCACGGATGCTCCTACGCCGAACATCAGGCCGATGCCGGTGGAGAACAACCATAGCGGTGCCACGATATTGACGGCGGCAAGGGCATCGCTGCCTATACCTTTTCCCACAAAGATACCGTCGGTAATGACGAACAATGCGGAAAATATCATTCCCAGTACGGTTGGGAGCAGTAATTTGCGGAATAATGCCGCAATGTCCATGTTCTTGAAGTCAATACTGTCTCTCATCTTTTCCATAATCTTTAGTCTTCTATGTTTTATTGTAATCTGTTTCTTTGTTTAAGAGGTTCGGCGGCTGATGCTTATTCGTTCCGCCATGAGGAAGTTTTTGTTCCACCACGGAGAAACTTGTGTTCCATCACGGGATACATTCTGTTCCACCATGATGGAACGGATAAATATTGGCAATGCTCCTTTTTAGAAAGTGTTTTGGTTTTATATCAGCTTTCTTTAGAGAAAATCTGATAAAGTCTGAAAAAAGAGAACCAACATGCTTTCTTGAATCCCTCAAACAATATCTTTTCTTTTTCGGGGGCAAAAGTAGGACTTTTGAGTGGGATAGAAATTAACAAATGGTAATTTCCGACAGAAAAAATATATTTAATTCTGCCAAACTGACAGACAAACTGTCACATTCATAAATCTGCCGCCGCCTTGAACAATTTGGCACGGCGTTTGTCTTTTTATTGGCGTCTGCCAACGAGGCGGACACCGAAACAGAATAATAACAAATAAAAAAATAACGATCATGGGAAAAATTATTGGTATTGACTTAGGAACAACAAACTCTTGTGTTTCTGTATTCGAAGGAAACGAACCTGTAGTAATTGCAAACAGTGAAGGTAAGCGTACAACTCCTTCAGTAGTGGCATTTGTAGATGGCGGCGAACGTAAGATCGGTGATCCTGCAAAGCGTCAGGCTATCACAAACCCTACAAGAACCGTGTTCTCTATCAAACGTTTCATGGGTGAGAACTGGGATCAGATTCAGAAAGAAATCGCTCGCGTACCTTATAAAGTGGTAAAAGGTGACAACAATACTCCGCGTGTGGATATTGACGGACGTCTCTATACTCCGCAGGAAATTTCTGCAATGATTCTGCAGAAAATGAAAAAGACCGCTGAGGATTATCTGGGACAAGAAGTAACGGAAGCCGTAATCACCGTTCCGGCTTATTTCTCCGACTCTCAGCGTCAGGCTACGAAGGAAGCCGGTCAGATTGCCGGTCTGGAAGTAAAGCGTATCGTGAACGAACCGACTGCCGCAGCTTTGGCTTATGGTATCGACAAGGCGCATAAGGATATGAAGGTTGCCGTGTTCGACCTCGGTGGCGGTACATTCGATATTTCTATCCTCGAATTCGGTGGCGGTGTGTTCGAAGTATTGTCAACCAACGGTGATACTCACTTGGGTGGTGACGACTTCGATCAGGTAATTATCGACTGGCTGGTTCAAGAGTTCAAGAACGATGAAGGCGCCGACCTGACTCAGGATCCGATGGCTATGCAACGTTTGAAGGAAGCTGCCGAAAAAGCTAAGATTGAATTGTCTTCTTCTACGAGCACGGAAATCAACTTGCCGTACATTATGCCTGTAGGCGGTGTGCCCAAGCACTTGGTTAAGACGCTGACCCGTGCCAAATTCGAAGCTTTGGCCCACAACTTGATTCAGGCTTGTCTTGAACCGTGTAAGAAAGCTATGAGCGATGCCGGTTTGGGCAACTCCGATATAGATGAGGTTATCCTTGTAGGTGGTTCTTCACGTATACCGGCTGTACAGAAACTAGTTGAGGATTTCTTCGGTAAAGTGCCTTCCAAGGGTGTAAATCCCGATGAGGTAGTAGCTGTAGGTGCTGCAGTACAAGGTGCTGTATTGACGGACGAAATCAAGGGTGTTGTATTGCTGGATGTTACTCCGCTGTCTATGGGTATCGAAACCATGGGTGGTGTAATGACCAAGCTGATTGACGCCAATACGACTATTCCTTGCAAGAAGAGCGAAACATTCTCTACTGCCGCCGATAACCAGACGGAAGTTACTATCCACGTATTGCAGGGTGAACGTCCGATGGCTGCACAGAACAAGTCAATCGGTCAGTTTAACCTGACAGGTATCGCTCCGGCACGTCGTGGTATTCCTCAGATTGAGGTGACATTCGATATCGATGCCAACGGTATCTTGAAAGTATC
>OGJN01001028.1_pt1 | contig 12956 bp, 15 predicted proteins | sample 1572221 | NCBI WGS metagenome assembly OGJN01 (sample SAMEA2582148, study PRJEB24529) | metagenome | biome: Human gut stool | place: China | collected 2011 | reverse complement strand
CTTTTTCTTAAAAGTCAAGGCCGCGTTCCACGGACTTCCGAGATGAACCTTTTTTATAAGGAAAGCCATTGTTTTATTACGGCTTCATTAACGACCAGAGCATCTGCACTGGCACATACGGTTTCCCGACTGAGGTGACCATTCCCAACTACATCTACATCGGTACGACTGACGACAAGACCGTCATCGGTAAGAAGTGGACTGGCAACGGCTGGGTCGAAGTGATCTACTTCTTCTACGCTCAGCTCAACGAAAAGGACCTCTGCATCGGCGTGCAGGAGTATCCGACCGAAGTGATCGACGCGCGTTTGATTCGAATCGAGACGCTCGACGAATCTCTGATTGGGTTCTGGTACGACCGTATGGATTCGACTTTCAAGCCGGCTCCGATCCGAGTGCTTGCGGATCACTCCACCGACGTTGTGAACTATCGCAACGAAGACAAATGGCTTTCGGATGTGCTTGACGAAAAGGCGAACAGCCTCACGATCTACAGCAAGACCGAATCGGATGCTCGTTTTGCCCTCAAGGGCGAAGGTGGCTCTGGCACGCCTGGTGCCGATGGTGCTGATGGCTTGAGTGCCTACGAAGTTGCTGTTGCCAATGGCTTCATTGGCAATGAGGTTGAATGGCTGGCGAGCCTTATGGGTGAACCTGGCCTGCCCGGCAAGGACGGCGTTGATGGCAAGAACGGCATCGACGGCGCTCGCGGTGAGCAGGGGCTTCCTGGTAAGGATGGTCTGCCCGGTGCCGAAGGCTTGCCTGGTAAAGACGGCGCTCCTGGTAAGGATGGACTTCCTGGTCGAGATGGCGAACGCGGTCCGCAGGGCTATCCGGGTGCCGATGGTCGCGATGGCACGAATGGCCGAGATGGTCAGGACGGCCAGGATTTCAGCGGTTCTGTAGCTTCTGACGTGATTCGCCTCAACGGGACTCAGGCGCTCTTCAAAACGTCGTCCATGATGACGCTCGCGACGAACAGCCTTGAGACGATGATTGCCGGTTCGAAAATCTATTCGAAGACAGCCATCAGCGTTTCGTCGGACGTTCGCCTCAAGGAAGGGATTGCGAAGGTCGATGCCGATCGAGCGATTGCGTTCATTCGCAAGCTCCCGGTTGTCACCTATTCCTACCTCGGCGAGGAGGACGGTCAGAAGCACATGGGGCTCATTGCGCAGCAGGTCCAGAATGCAGACCCGCAGATTTCGAAGCTCTTTGTCAGCAAGTCGTCCGAGGGCTATCTGGCGGTGGACTATGCTTCGCTCGTTTGTCCGTTGATCCTCGCGGTTCAGCGACTTTCGGAAGAGGTTGAGCGACTTAAAAGCTAAGTCTTAAAGCTCCATAAATGGGGACGGGAAACCGTCCCCTTTTTTTTACGCCTGTAGTGATGGCAGGCGTGTCAGGGCTAGGGATTTTGACGGTCGTTGCATATGGTGAAGGGGAGAACAAACAAGGAGGTGATTTATGGAGAGAGGGTTTGTGCAGACGTTCATCGACTACATGTCGTTGCTCATCCCTGCAAAAGGGGAGGCGTATTTGATGCTCGCTTCAGGGGCTGTCGGAAGCGCACTGGCTTGGGCGCTAGGAGGTATTGACCTGCAGTTGCAGTGGCTGTTGATGTTCGTCGCCGTGGACTACGTGACGGGGACCATCGCTGCAGGAAAGACCGGCGAGTGGAACAGCCGTGTCGGCTTTCGAGGGCTTTTCAAAAAGGTTTTCATTTTCGTCGTCGTGATGCTTTCGCATGGGCTTGACGTAATCGCAGGCACAGACATGCTGCGCAACGCGGCTATTGCGGCTTACGCCGTTAATGAACTCGGCAGCACGCTTGAGAATCTTGACCGCCTTGGCTTTGGCGGCATGATCCCAGGCTTTCTGCATCGAGCGATTAAGGAAATTAAGAGTAGGGAGGTTGTCAAGAAATGAGTAAGAAACTGACTATCGTGCTGGACCCGGGGCACGGAGGTACTGATCCGGGGGCTGTGAATGGTCGCTACAAAGAGTCCGAGGCGACCTTGGGTATCGCAAACAAAATCGCGGACAAACTAAAAGCGAAAGGGCATCGCGTCGTGCTCACTCGAACGAAGGATCAGGCGCTTCTGCTCCAACAGCGCTGCGACATCTCGAACGCAGCCAAGGCGGATGCGTTCATTTCGATCCATTGCAATAGTGCCGAGAACAGGGACGCAAGCGGAATCGAGACGTTCAAATATCCGGGGGTCGGAGGCGTGACGAAACGCCTCGCCGAAAACATCCAGAACGGTCTAGCCTCAAACTTTCCTGAAGAGAAAAACCGAGGCGTCAAGGAGGCGCAGTACTACGTGCTGAAGCACACAAAGGCACCGGCCGCACTAGTGGAAGTAGGCTTCCTAAGCCACGATGAAACTGCCGAGAAATTGTTCAGGTTCAGCTACCAAGACAAGCTCGCACGAGTAATTGCCGAGGGAGTTGAAAAAACTTTTTCTTGCGCCGAATTTCAAAAATTCTTGTGACCTATAAGGGTTTACGATATACTAATTAGGCATGCAGAGAATTACGCGGGAAGTGACGCGTAAGTGACACGAGAACACGAAAACCGCGTCACACCGGGCTTTGTCCGACTAATCAAGTTACTGTTGTAGTAAATTCTGTAGCGTCCTACAAGACACGAGAAAAGCCCCTGAAACCTACGTACGGCGCGGTTTCTGGGGCTTTTTAACTTTCAGAGAATTACGGGAAAACGCCCTGTTTTAAAGTGCGTAAGTGACACGTAAGTTACACGACACGCCTAGAAAAAAGCCTTTCGGCTTGACTTTTCCAGTTCACTGAATTGTCACACAACGTTCACTTGTAATTTGTCGATTGCGTCGATCTGGTCGGTAACGTCCTTGTGCGTATACAACTCTGTCACGTTCGAATTCGAGTGGCCGACGATCCTTTTCAGGACCACTGAGTTTGACGATACGCCGCAAGAATCCATCAGAGAAACGAACGTATGTCGGAGCGCATGAGGCGTGTGCGAGACGCCCAGGCTCTCCATATACGGGTCGAAAAAGTGCTTCTTGTACTGGTCGTACTTAATAGGCTTGCCGTTCGCGTTTTCGATCAGGTGCTCGCCATCGAGGCGCTTTGACAGGATCGGTGCAAGCTCTCGGTGGATCGGCACGATCCGGTCTGCGTTTTCGGTCTTTGTCCCGCGCACGTGGATGATGCGCTGCGCAAGGTCCACGTCTTCAGTCTTGACCCCGAGGAGCTCTCCTATCCGCATGCCGGTGTAAAGCATGATGAGCACAGTGTCAGCCAGCCGCAGTTCCGCGTAAGACTTCTTGCCAGTAGGGAATTGCACTGCGAAGTCTTGCGAGCCAAATACAGCGCCGAGCTCCTCTGCCGTGAAGAATTTTTCCTTCGCGGCCTTTTTCTTTTTGGGCGGTGTGATCACCAGGAACTGCGAGTAGTCTTTCGTGACGATGTCGTTCTCGATGCAGTACTTGAACGCGTTTTTGAAGATCGATTTCACCTTGCCCTGACTCTCCTCCGACATGTGATTCATGCCGTCGAGGATGTCCTGCATGTGGACCTTCTTGATGTCGGCCATCTGCATGTCGTAGAGCGGGGCGCAGCGCTTGTAGGCTGACCTGAGCCCGGCGGCGCTGCTCGGGTACTTCTTGAAGTGCGGCGGCGTCCAGATGTCCCAGACCTCAGCAAAGGTGAGCGTCTTTCTTGTGAGGTCGATTGGGTTCTGGTGGTACTCGGCCAAAGCGATCATCGCTTCTTTTCGGCTTGCGTAGTATCCAAGCGTGGACGTGAGCTGCTTTGCCTTTCCCGTCTCTTCGTTGATCTCCCATCCGGTTGTGATTCGTACCCAGAAGGGCCGTCGGCGATTGCCGCTTAATTTTGAAATGTTTCCATAGCCGTTTGGCGCTTTAATTGTCATCACCTTCTTTGAGGTGCTTGGTTTGATACTCCTTCAAGAAGTTCTCCATTCCAATGCGCTCGGTTTTCGATAGCTGCTTGAGGAAATCCGTCTGAACTGGCAGGCCTATCAGCAACGCAGGATTCACTCTCAGTTCGACGGCCATATCCCTGAGGATGTTTCGCTTGATGTTCGTGACCTTTCCGCTTTCCCATTTTTGGACCGCAGCGGCCTGCACACCAAGTCGCTCACCGAGTTCCGCCTGCGTCAGATTTCGAAGCATCCTCGCGCGTTTGATGATGTAGCCTATTTCTTTGTCGGATAAATACTCCATTAAACCCTCTCCCTTTGCTGTTATAAATATCTAATTTAGATATATATCTAATTTAGATCATTTAATTTATCAAAGCAAGAGAAACGATTAACTTCCAAAAATTCACTATTGAACTCAATTATCTTATTTCGTACTATTTTTTTGAAAGGCAGTGAGAGGCACCGTGCGATCATGCGCGATTTTTTTTAACCGCAACTGTCTAAAAAAGATGAAAAAGGAGATGTTTTCCATTGAGAAACCTAACGGTGAACGATGTCGCTAAGGCGCTCAATAAGTCGCCCCAGTACATACGAATCTGTCTGCAAAAGGGATTGCTTCCGTTTGGAACGGCTGCAAAGATGCCGGGGAGCAATCAGTGGTCTTATTGTATCTTCCCAAAGAAGTTCAAGGAATACGTTGGCGATGAAGCCGTTTGAGAGAGCTGCGTTGAAGAGGGCACGCAGGGAAGCGGGGTTCACGCAGGCGGAGCTGGCCGCGCTTGTCGGATGCGGACAGCAAACAGTCTCAAAACATGAGAGCGGTGCCGCGACACCGGCGCACTTCAAGACGTTGCGAGCGTATGAGGAAGTGCTCGGCGTTCCGGCTTGCGAGCTCTTTCCGGACGTTTTCGGGGCGGAGGAATGAAAAAGGCCCCGCCGTGACAGTTCGGCGAGGCTATCGAATGAAATGAGGGGAGGAATTCGCTATCTCTAGTATGACATCCCCCGAAGAAAAAGCAATAAGCCCAAACATGTCGGGCGTAAAGCACCATTTCAGCGTGTCGGTTGCCGTCGAGGTCGGCGTCAACGCAGCCGTCGTTTTGGAGAACATCGCGTTCTGGGTCCGAGCGAACAGGAAAGCAGGTCGTCACAAGCACGATGGCAAGCACTGGACCTATGGCAGCACGCGTCACTTTGCCGAGCTCTTCGACTATCTGAGCGAGAAGCAGGTGAGGGGCGCTCTGGATAAGTTGATAACCTGTGGATACGTGGAAACAGGGAACTTCAACCGATCGGCATATGACCGGACCAGGTGGTTCACTCTGACCGAAAAAGGCGAGCGCGCGACCCAGGAGCGGCAGTCCGAAAAGCCGACAAAGGCGAAAGGTGCAGCCGGTAATGGGCGACCTATACCAGATAAAAACAAGAAATCGAAAACGGGATATATGACAGATGCAACGCCCGGGCACTACCGCCGGGACCCGTTTGACTTTTGAGGGAAGGAATGAGAATGAATGGCTTTGAGTGAAGTCGATCTTTCGCACATTCGCAACGGGCGCACGAAGCCCGCAATCTGCACCACACATGGTGCATTTACGGACACGGGAGTAATGATCCGCGACCGGATCATCTGGATGGGCTGTGCGCAGTGTGCGCTTGAAGCCCGCGACCGTGAGAACGCCAGACTGGCGAAAGAGGCTACAAAGCGCAGCGAGGCGGTGAAGGCTTGTCGCATCATCGGTGACGCGGCCATACCGGCTCGATACAGAGGCCGCACGCTTGAAGGCTATGTCGTGTCGAACGGTGGCCAACGTGCCGCGCTTGAGGCTTCAAGGGAGTACTTGCAGACAATCTGCGAGAACGACGACAGTGGTGCAAACCTGCTTTTCTACGGCACGTCTGGAACGGGTAAGACGCACCTTGCCATAGGAATCGCGCAGGCGTTGATCGAGCACGGCGGCTCTGCGCTCTATACGCGAGCGTCTCGGATCGCTCAGCGAATCAAAGAGACCTACGGACGCCAGTCGGATCGAAACGAGCGCGAGGTGTACGAGTCCTTTGCTACGCCTGACCTTCTTGTCATAGATGAAGTCGGCAGGCAGTTCGGGACCGATGCCGAGAAGCTGATGCTTTTCGAGGTGATCAACTCACGCTACGAGGCGCTGAAGGCGACGATCGTCATCAGCAATCTCTCTGGGGAAGCCTTGATGGACTACTTGGGCGAGGCGGCGATGGACCGGCTTCGCGAAGGAGGCCGTTCTGTGCTCTTCGACTGGACGAGCTATCGACGCCGAGGATATTGAATTACACGAGACCCCTTCGCGGGTCTCTTTTTGCATGGAGGCTTCGATGAACTGGAAGCTTTTTGTGCCGCTCGGGCTGTTTGCTGCGGGCGCTGTCGGCGGGTACATGTACGCGTCGCACGAGTACGGCGAGGAGATCGCCAATGTCAAACTTCAGGCCGCGATTGTTCGCGCAAACGATGGGAGAAAGGCTTATGAAAAACTTGTTGCTGCGCAAAACGCGCTTGATGCTTCTCGGCGCGATGCTGTGCGCCTCTCTGACGACCTTGCCCGGGTGCAGCGCACCTATGAGGATCGCGAGCGAAGAGCCTCTTCCGATGCCTGCAGAGTGGAGCGAGCCGCAGTCGCCAGGTGCGAAGACTTACTCAGAGAAAGCACAGGACTTCTTGCGGAGGGTTCAGACCTACTTCAAAGAAACTCCGCTGTTCACGACGCAGCCGTGAGTCTGAAGAAATGAAAAACGCCGTGGTGTTTCACGGCGTCTCGGCGTTTCCTATTAGGCAAGGGCTTCAAGGCGGGCTACGATTTCGTCGCGTTCGTCGCAAAGCGTCAGGAACGCCTTGACAAGGCTCCGCCATTCTACTTTTTTCCCAGCTGCATAAGCGTCGGCGGCCTCGTCGCACTTGAGCTCGATGGCGAGTTCGATCTGTTCGAGGGCTTTTTCTAGTTCGCGGCGGTTGTCGGTGTTCGTCATGTTGGTCTCCGGTGTTTTGTTTGGGTGAGTTCATGTTCGCTCTGTGCCTGGGAGACAGCAAGTTTTAGTTAAACCTTCTTGCTTTGAATCATTCCTTGCCATACCTTCACGAAAAACCCCCGATCAGCTTCACGCCGGTCGGGGGCTCCTTTTTTGTGTCTGTAGGTTTTGCTCAGTAGATGATGCCCTGAGACGGGGAGAAGTATTCTTCGACGACGTTCGCGCGGTTCGTGCGCGGAAGGACGAAGACGAAGCGAGTGATCTCACCAAGCTCGGCGTCGTGCTCCGTGGCTTGCCACTTGATCACCTTGCGTGACTTGACGCCGGACTCGGTGTCGACAGACTTGTAGGTTTCGCCTACAAGCGTGAACGTGATCTGATTCCCGTTGTGGGTGATCGTGAATTTACCAGTGATGCGCGGCATGGTGTGCTCCTTGCGTTTGAGTGATGGGGTATTTCCCCTTTTGTTAAACGCATTATATGCAAATTACGCAAACAAAGCGAGTAACATCGATCAATCCTTCGTCGGCAGGATCGCATCTGCCCACTGTTGCATGATGGGACGACGTTGCTCAAGGAGGTCTGAGCGTTGGTAGGCCTGCACGACCTTGTCGCCCTTTACGTGAGCCAGAGCGCGCTCGGCAAGGGCCTCATGGATGAAGTTCTCCTCGCACCAGTCGCGGAACGTTGATCTGAAGCCGTGCATTGTGAAAGACTCGCCTGTCGCCTTCCGGATAAAAGCCCGAGGGCTGTCGATAACCATCTCTTTGTCTGATCGTGGCGCAGGAAAGACAAGCTCAGACTTTCGTTCGCATCGTTCTAGGACTGCCAGTGCCTGATGTGAGAGCGGGACGCGGTGCTCAAGACCACACTTCATCCTAGAGGCTGGGATCGTCCACGTCGCGCGCTGGATGTCGATCTCGTCCCATCGTGCGCAAAGGAACTCTTGCACGCGTGTAGCAGTGAGGATGCCGAAAAGGACGGCGCGAGACACGACAGAAGTCTTTTTCGCCGTCTCCGGTGCAAAACTTTTCAGAATTTCAAGAGGCATTGCCTCATGGTGCTTGACTTCATGAACTTTCGAGATCGGAGGTAGGAAGAAAGCTAGCCCGTCTTTCCAAGTGGCAGGGTTTGTTTGTATGAGTTCTTCAGCGATTGCTTGAGAGAAGAGACTTTCGAGGCGGCCTCGTAGGCGGCTGGCTGTCTCTGGCTTTTCTGTCCAGATCGGTTTGAGGACTTCGAGGATGTCTCCTCGCGTGATGTCCTTTACGCGAAGAGCACCGAGAACCGGGACGGCATAGGTTTCGATTGTGGACACCCACTGCGATGCGTGCTTTTCGTTTTTCCAGCGCTTGACGTTTTGAATGGTCGCGATTGCACCAGGATAGAACTCTTTGAAAGTGATGCTTTCTCGGGCGTCTTCTTCTGAAAGCTTTGATGATGACGGATCGATGCCGTCGGCCGCCATTGAGAGAATTTTTGCTGCCCGCGCTTTTGCAGACGTGATTGAAATGCGCGAGGCGCCACCGATCGACAAGTCTTTCCGTGTCCCCGCGAATCGGTAGCGGACAACCCACTGCCGGGAAGACTCAGAACGCACGAGAAGCATCAACCCACCGCCGAGCGAGTACCGGCCGGGTGGCAGCGTCATGAAATTTTTCGACGTGACTTGATCTTTCATATCTACCTTTGGGCGGTGAATCGCGTAAGACCCACCAGAGACCCACCGAAAAAAGACCCACCAAAAGACCCACCTCCACAGTCTATCGCATGGCGTAATATGTCGCAATCTGGCGGATTTTGGCGGAATCGACGAAAGTAGAATTCTGGAATGTGCTTGGTACTCAAGGTAAATAAAGAAAACCCCGGAGCCTGAGAGGCTTCGGGGTCTGTGTTCTGGCGGAAGGGGAGGGATTCGAACCCTCGATACGGAATTTCCGTATGCCGCCTTTCCAGGGCGGTACATTCAACCACTCTGCCACCCTTCCAAGATGGAGCGAGCTGACGGTTTCGTCAGAGAGCGCAATTGTACAGTATATTTTTAAAGTCGTGTGAACTTTTTTCGGCTCCTGCCTCAAGGGCGTGCGGGAGGACGGTGATGGGAATCAAGATCTGCAACCTGTGCTGCGGTCACGGACATGTGTTCGAGGGATGGTTTCGCTCCGATGAGGAGCTGGAGGCGGACCTGAAGGAAGGCCGCATCGAGTGTCCCGTGTGCGGAGATCCGTGCGTTGCCAAGCGCCCGAGCGCTCCCAACTTTGTCAGAGTGCAGGGGACGACGAGGACGGACGTTGCGGCCGACGTCGCCGCCCGCGGCTGGGAGAGGGCCCGCGAAATGCAGGCGGACGCCATGAAGGTGCTGCGTGAGGCCGCCGCGATGGCCGAGGACGTCGGCGAGCGCTTTCCCGAAACTGTGAGAGACATTCATGACGGGCGCGCCGAGAGGCGCCTGGTGAAGGGCACCTGTTCGGGCGAGGAGGCTCAGGCGTTGCATGAGGAGGGCATTCCCGTGATGCCTCTCCCTGATGCGGTCTCTAGGCGGCTCAACTGAGCTCCTTTTCTGCAGCGCAGCGCGGCGTTGTACAATGCCGATACCCTTTCAAAACACTCTTTGACTTCGGAGACAGACATGCCCCAGCAAGCCCGTGACGCTGAATTCGCGCCTCACGCCGCCATCGACCTTCGCGACCAGAACAGCATGTTCCTTGCGCTCGAGGAGCTCGGAATCGCCTGCATGCAGGACGCCTGGATCCGCAGCAACGACCCCGGCCACAAGGATGCGGCCGCCGTCCACGAGCAGGCCGAGGAATTCCTCGCCGACATCCTGATGCTTCTTTCGACGGGCGGTGACGAGTCCCGCATCGTGCAGAACGGCTGGGCGGGCGCCGAGCTTGCGAAGCACCTGCGCGCCTCGCTTCGTCAGGAACTTGCCGCCGAGACGGCCGCTCAGGGTCTTGAGGGCGGCACGGACGCCATGTCCGATGAGGCCGTGATCCGTCTTGCGCTCTCCTGCTATCTCAAGGACCTCGAGCTTCTGACGGCGCGCGATGCGCATGAGAAGATGCTCGGCCGCAAGATCGAGCCCAAGGAGTACATCGACTTCATGATCGGCTGGAGCGGTGTTTTCAGTGGTGCAAAGCCCTCTCTTGAGCTCCCGATGGCATTCATGATCTTCAAGGGTGCGCAAAAACACTGAGGAAAAAATCACGCGCACCATTTGCGCGCAAAACCTTGAAAACGATAGACTGACAGGCAGATCGGCGAGTTTGAGAGCGCCGGGCCCGTCAATATGGCCTGGGATCCGCACCTACCGGATCCTTCAGGCCATTTTTTCGTGTTCCGGAAAGACGCTTGAAGCCGACGAAATCCCCCCAAAGCCAACCCGGAGAAAAACATGGAAACAGGAACGGGAGTCAACGCACTGACAATCGTCTTTGCCGCGCTCTGTATCTTTGCCATTGCTTACCGCTTCTACGGTCTCTTCATCGCGACCAAGGTCCTCAGCCTCAATGAAGCCCGCAAGACGCCTGCCGTCAAGTACAGCGACGGGCAGGACTATGTCCCGACCAACAAGTACGTGCTCTTTGGCCACCATTTCGCAGCCATTGCGGCAGCCGGCCCGCTTCTCGGCCCAGTTCTCGCAGCGCAGTTCGGCTACATGCCGGGCCTGCTCTGGATTCTGATCGGCTGCGTGCTCGCAGGCGGCGTGCACGACATGGTCGTGCTCTTCTGCTCCGTGCGCCACCGCGGCCGCTCGCTCGCCTACATCGCGACGCAGGAGATCGACAGGACGACGGGCTTCGTCGCCTCGTGGGCCGTCCTCGCGATTCTGATCCTGACGCTCGCGGGCCTCTCGATCGCCGTGGTCAACGCCATGCACAACTCGCTCTGGTCGACCTACACGGTCGCCGCGACGATTCCCATCGCCATTCTGATGGGCCTCTACATGCAGATCTGGCGCAAGGGCGACGTGGTCGGCGCGACGGTCATCTGCGTCGTGCTCCTCTTCCTCTGCATCCTTTCCGGTCCGTGGGTCGCCGCCCATCCCGAATACTTCGGCTGGCTCGACATCGACCGCAAGGCGATGAGCATCCTCATCCCGATCTACGGCTTCTTCGCCTCCGTTCTTCCCGTGTGGCTCCTGCTGCTGCCGCGCGACTACCTCTCCACCTTCCTCAAGATCGGCACGATCGGCGCCCTCGCCATCGGCATCGCCTTCGTGATGCCGAACTTCCAGATGCCGGCCTTCACGGACTTCATCCACGGCGGCGGCCCGATCGTGGGCGGTCCCGTCATTCCGTTCATCTTCATCACGATCGCCTGCGGCGCGCTCTCGGGCTTCCACGCCACGATCGGCACGGGTACGACCCCGAAGATGGTCGGCAACGAACGCGACGTGCTCTTCGTGGGCTACGGCGCCATGCTGATGGAAGGCTTCGTGGCCATCATGGCCCTTGTCGCCGCCTGCGTGCTGGTGCCCGCCGACTACTTCGCCATCAATGCGCCCGCCGAGAAGTTCCAGGCGCTCGGCATGGCCGTGCAGGAGCTTCCGCGCCTTGAAGCCGAGGTTCAGGAAAGTCTGATGGCCCGTCCGGGCGGCAGCGTCTCGCTCGCCGTCGGCATGGCCCACATCTTCTCCAAGATCCCGTTCATGGAACACCTGATGGCCTACTGGTACCACTTCGCCATCATGTTCGAAGCCGTCTTCATTCTGACGGCCGTGGACGCCGGCACCCGCGTCGGCCGCTTCTTCCTTCAGGAAATGATCGGCAAGGTCATCCCGAAGTTTGCGGACAAGGAATGGGTTCCGGGTGTGATCATCACCTCGGTGCTCTTCACGGGCTCCTGGGGATATCTCGTTTACTCGGGCGACATCGGCTCCATCTGGCCGCTCTTCGGCATCTGCAACCAGCTGCTCGCCAGCGTGACGCTTCTGATCGGCACCACCGTGATCCTGCGCATGAACAAGGCGAAGTACGCCTGGATCACGGGCGTGCCCGGCCTCTTCATGACCGTCATCACGTTTTGGGCGGGCATCTGGCTCATCGTCAACCAGTACCTGCCAGGCGGCAAGATCCTGCTTGCCACGCTCTCCGTGATCGTCATGCTCCTCATGCTCTTCGTGATCTACGGCACGCTGCGCCGCTGGTTCGCGCTCCTTGCGATCCACACGACGACGAAGGACGAGTACGGCGAAGACGTGAAGGTCGTGGTTCAGGAATAATCCTCCAGACTTCCGCTTCGTGAAGCATGCAGGCCCGCCGGTCGAAGGACTGGCGGGCCTGCTTTTGGAGAGTCCGATTTTCGGTAAACTGTGGTCACCTATCATTCGGGTCCCGCCATTCCGGAGGGACCTTCCAGCATTCGGGAGACAGCACCGTGCCGAGCAATCAGTACGAGACCCTGATGCGCCACGTATACGAACACGGCACGCACAAGTCCGACCGCACAGGCACCGGCACGCGATCCGTCTTCGGCTACCAGATGCGCTTCAATCTGGAGGAAGGTTTCCCGTTGGTAACCACCAAAAAACTGCATCTGAAATCCATCATCCACGAACTGCTCTGGTTCCTGAAAGGAGATACGAACGTGAAATACCTGCAGGAAAACGGGGTACGCATCTGGAATGAATGGGCAGACGAAAACGGAGACCTGGGTCACATATACGGATATCAGTGGCGCTCATGGCCGGACTATGAAGGAGGATTCATCGACCAGATTTCCGAGGCTGTGGAAACCATCCGCAAGAATCCGGATTCCAGACGAATCATCGTCAATGCCTGGAACGTGGCCGACCTGAAGAACATGAACCTGCCGCCCTGCCACATGTTTTTCCAGTTCTATGTAGCCGACGGACGACTGAGCCTGCAAATGTACCAGCGCAGTGCGGACAGTTTCCTGGGAGTGCCGTTCAACATCGCTTCCTATGCCCTGCTGCTGCAGATGATGGCACAGGTAACCGGTCTGAAACCGGGCGATTTCATCCACACACTGGGCGATGCACATATCTATCTGAATCATCTGGAACAAGTAT
>OGJN01001025.1_pt1 | contig 12980 bp, 15 predicted proteins | sample 1572221 | NCBI WGS metagenome assembly OGJN01 (sample SAMEA2582148, study PRJEB24529) | metagenome | biome: Human gut stool | place: China | collected 2011 | reverse complement strand
AGCATAAGGTCGAACATTCTTGAGAAAAAAGTGTAAACCAATATTGACAATATCATATCCATGTCTGCGTGGTATTTTCGATTTGCGGTGCAAATTCCATATATAACGCCTGTTTGATTCGATTTTGGCTGATCTGACAGTTAAACTTCACCCCTGCCTGAACAAAGTAATTGAATAATCCCGATTGTGTGTTTTTCTTGTATTTTCCAACAATCCACATAGGTGGATTTTGAAATACAATCGCAAAGTATTCTTCACAAATATTTACTTTTTCAAATTTTATCCTGTATACCTCCCATCCTCCACACAAATTCAATATGAACGGAATGCCTATTTTTTCTCCATTATCATAAACCTCTAATAAGATAATTGTCCCATCTTGCTGAACGCAGATATTATCGCTGATCCGTTTTCTTTTTTTATTCCTTTTTAGTTCTTCCATTTTTTTATCCGTGCTTTCTATATAGCCGCCAAGCATAGTGTTTTGAGCATACACATTTGCATTAATTGTAGAAAGCATTGAAGCGATTTGTTGCTCATACGCATTCCCGTAATGAAATGGTCTTTCCATCATTCGACCTCCTTTCTGACCTTAGTTTATCCCATTTTCCCTTCTTTGTTTTTTGAGAAACTTTTGAATTTTTTTGAGTTTTTCAAAAGAAAAAGGAATCCTTCCGGATTCCTTTAGAATGTATATTCTGTCATCATTGCTTTTTGTACATATGGAAACAATTCATCATGTTTCCTTCTTTCAACAGCTTTGAACACTCGTACATCCATATACTCATAGGTTGCATATCTCTCTACATGCAATTTTTTCTTGGTTCGTATGATTTCATTCATTAAATCATTTTTTGCATTTTCAAAATTCCCATTATATTTTTGAATAATTGCATAAATAAATTGATTGTAAAAATTATAATGTAAAAAATTCATTTCTTCACTAAGCACAGCCACTACATGAGATGCCAATTCTAATTTTTCACATCCTTGTTTAATATAATCTTTGCAATCTTTGTCCACATATTTCTGTTCAAACAAAAGATTTTTTGTTTCTTCTAAAATCAACAACTTTGAAAATGTCGGAACACATCTTCTTATTTCAGCCACGAAACAATCTATGTATTTCGCAACATAGGTCTTTATGTCATTTTTTGTTAGTTTATCCGCTGGGAACACGATTTCTATAAAATCACATATATTCTCAGTTATATCCATGGCAAAACATTGTTCTAATAGAAATTGATTTATAATATCACTGTTCTTATTGCAAGAATAAAATTTTCCTAACAAATCCACAATCTCATTCTTCTCGTAATGAGAAATGGTGAACCTATCCTTTCTTTTTTCAGAGAACAAGTCCAAAATATCCGAATCTCGTCGTCCATTTGTATCTTTTTCCTCACTTCTAATAAAAAATTTAATTACATCTGAGCCAAATTTTGCTATCATTGGCTCCCCGTTTAGATATTTAAATGTTGTATCTAAAGGAATTTCCACACCAAATTCACTTAATCTACTTTCCCCTTGTCTTGATTTTTTTTCAGATTTTACATTGTCCGCCTTCCTTTTTCGGTCTATACCTTTTCTAACAAATTTTTTCCATCCCTCACTATGAGCATACCAATCATCAAAATCATTCTTATTATTTATTACTGGCACAAAATATTTTTTTGGATTATTTTCATAGTAAGACAAAGAATAATAAATGCTTTGACATATATCTAAATAAAAATATAAAGCTCGATGAATAATAGAATTTCTCAAAATGCTCTCATAAATATTATCTGGTCTTTTTTCTTTTTCTCTATCGTTCATTTTTAGTACAGCTGTAAATGGAGTAGACTGTTCTAGATATTCTGTCTGTCCTATTATTGTTGTACTCTGTGGAAATATGCACTCCTCTCCTGTCTCCGCATCTAGGCAAAAATCTTCAGGTTCCTCTTTTGCCAACGAATAAATTCTCCAAAACTCTTCATAACTGCTTTTCCCTTGTGCTGCTCGGAACTTTTCCCAACTAGATAAAGGTAAAAAATACTCATTCAACATAGACACATATATTTCTTGAAGGCTTTTGTTCGTATCAAAATTCCACTTATAATCTTCTATTTTCTTTTCATCTATTTGTCTTTCGCCATCTTTTTCAACTAATATTTTTGATAACAAAAAATATCTGTTCATTCATCCATCCCCCATCTATCCTCTGTATTACCAAACAGCTTATGTCCTTGCAAAAAAATCTTTTTCTATATTCTAGCACAATCAGGGCTTATTTGAACTTATTTACTTTAACAATTTTTTAAACTAGGACTTTTTTGCATTCATTTTTCCTATCAAAACCTCTACCTTTTGGCATATAGGACAACAAAACAAATATCTTTTGCCCAAAAGTTGTTTTCTAATTTTGACACATCTCTCACAAGTCAGATACCTTTTGATTCACCCTCATATTGTCTTACCATCCGATAAAAAGTACTGCTGGATAGATCCAATTCATTTCTTGCCTTTACAGCCGTAAGTTCCCCATTTTTCCACAAGCGATATATTTCCTCAAAATCATCCGGACGTGATACTTTTGGACGACCAAATACTTTTCCCTTTTTCTTTGCAGCTTCAATTCCTTCTCGTTGACGATTTTTAATGTTAATACGTTCCTGTTCAGCAATACTTGCAAGTACCTCAATCAAAATGTTTTGAATCATATCTAAAATCCATTCCTGTCCTTTATTCACTTCCACCATTGACGTTGGAAGGTCTAAAATCTTTAATCTTATATTCTGTTCCTTAAACCATTGCAATTCTTGTTTTATATCTGCTTTATTTCTTGACAGTCGATCCAGGGACGTAATAACCAATGTATCACCGTTTCTTAATCCCAGTGCGCCCTTTAAAGCTTGATAGGATGGACGATTCAAATTCTTTCCACTTTCTTTATCTGTCAAAATATGTTCTGCATCAACATATTTTTTCAATGCTTGTATCTGACGATCTAAATTTTGCTCCCGACTACTTACCCTGGCATAACCAAATATTCTTCCCACTTCAATTCCTCCACTAAAAAAGAGGCAGATTTCATATCAGTCTACCTCTGCTTACAAACTATTATTTTTTAATCAACAAATGTAATTCTACCCATTAAATAAATTGGAACTGTATATTTTTTCTTATCTACTATTCCGCCATGCGTATCTCCTTTTAAAAGATAAAGATAATCTGCCTTGCCATCCTTGGCTGTCTTGCCGATATTTTTTCCTGATTTTACTTCAATTGCATAGTCTTTATCATTTTCAACACTTCTAACAAAAAAGTCAATTTCCCCACCTTTATATACACCAAATGCCGGAGATGTCCCCGCAAGTTTTCTCTCGCGAATTAAGCGTTCCAAATAAAAATAGACAAAGTTTTCATTGATGATACCTTCTACGGTAGCCTGATCTGCACCTGCTATACGCAAGAAATGCCTTGCCACTCCTATATCTCGAAAATAGAATCGGCTATGATAAGACACATCCATAAGATTGCATTCGCTTATTCTGTCACAATATCCAATGATATGAGAACGATACAACCATGCAATCGCCTGATTCACGCTCTTTTTAGTGATTCTATCGCTTTCATCCTTAAATATGATTTTAGACAACTCCGATATCCGGTCACTGGAACCCTTGCTTTCCTTAATCATACTTTGTGCAATCGACGGGAAAAGCTGTTCAAATAAATTCACTTCCAAAACATCATTAAAATACCGTTCGGACTCATTCACAAAGATACGAATAATATTTGCAAGTTCTTCTTTGCACTTCTCCATATCTTTTGTTTCCAAATAGCACTTTACAACTGCTGGATAACCACCGATTTGAATATAAATGTCATACCATTTCTTTAATTCTTCATACTCCTCTTGTTTTCCCTGCCCATATAAATCAAGATTATCATAAACATTTCGCAAACCAACAGTTCCAAGAAATTCTTCATAAGAGAGCGTATCCAAAACCATAGTATCAATATCCCCCGCTGGCAAAAAATATTCCTTGCTCAATGTTTTTCCAAGATAACTTCCAGTCACAACAAAATGACAAGAAAAATCTCTGGCAAACTGTCTTATCATAGAATATACCTCTGCCGATTCCTGAATTTCATCAATGACTACAATTGTATTTTTATCATCTGCAAATGTCTCATCAAACAATTCAAATGTCTTCTGTAAAGGTCTTTCAATACGTTTCTCTCCAGGCTTCCAACTGGTAGCAGCATAATAGCACTCTACAAACTCCTTTCCGGAAGTCTGCATCATATTGATATAAAAATATCTTTTGTAATTCTCACGAGCAAACTTATCTAAAATAAAGGTCTTTCCAACCTGACGTGCGCCATTTAATTCTAATACTTTCCCGGAATCTTGTTTTTTCCATTCTATGAGCTTTTCATAAATATCACGTTTTAGTTCCAACATGCCATCACATTCCCATCTCCATATTTGTATCTATTATAACTTAGAGGCAGACAACATCATCTGCCTCTGTATAAAATAGTTTTACTTCACATCAAAAATCATATTTTCCAATACAATAAATCGGTATTGTATGAACGTTATCCTTTATCCCACCATGTGTATTACCTTTCGCATAAACCACATAATCCGCCTTCTCTTTTTCCAAAATCATCTGGACTGTTTTACTGTTCTTTTTTCCTGCTTTCACTTCTATTGCATAGGTTTTCTGTGTTTTCAGAGATTTCACATAAAAGTCAATCTCTCCCTGCCCCAATGTTGCAAAAGCAGGTGTTTCCAAAGCAATCTCCGCCGGAGGAACCAGACGTTTTTTCAAATCAAGATATACAAAGTTCTCATTCACAATCCCTGCAATATCACCCTCATTACAGCCAATGTGTTTCAGGAAATAACTTGTCAATCCAATATCCATAAAGTAACATCTTGATTTTGCTTTAAAATCTAAGATGTTGCAATCTTTTATTTTTCCTGCAAATCCTATAATTCCCGAACTATATAGCCAGTCTATTGCTCTATTTACAGACGCCTTACTGATATTACTGGAATAATCCTTTACTACAATACTCTGTAATTCTTCACTAAAACTATCCTTTTCAAAACCTTTTTTCTCTTTTACAAGAACTCTTGCAACCCCTGAAAAAATGTTATCATATACCTCATGGTCTAAAATATCCTCGAAATAACGCTTACTTTCATTCGTGAATAATTTAATGATTTTTAATAATTCTCCATTTGCCTGTTCGATAGAATGAGAATTTAAATATCTCAAAACTACTGCCGGATAACCACCAATCCGTATATAGACTTGGTATAATTCCGATAGTTTTTGATATTCCTCTTCTGTACTGCCTCCATAAAGGTCTAATTCTTTATACAGAGTTTCTTCTCCACAAGCCTTCAAAAACTCTTCAAAATCCAATGTATGAATTTCTAAGGAATCCAAATCACCTGCCGAATATTTAAACTCCTTATTCAAAATCCGCCCTAAGTAACTTCCTGTAATAATAAAATCACTTTTTAATTCTCTAGTAAATTCGCGAATTCTGTTATAAATATCTGCGGATTCCTGGATTTCATCAATAATCACTACAGTATCTGAAGAATCTACAAAATTTGGATAAGCTCTTTTAATCAACTCATATACTGGATTTGCACATTGCAATCCATGCAGAATTTCATTCCGCAGTTCTTTGTAGCGTTCCAAAAATAATTCCCCTGTAAAATCAAGAAGATTAATATATATCTTATGCTGATACTGTTCATCGGCAAATTTATTTACAATATAGGTCTTTCCAACCTGACGTGCCCCTGAAACTTCTAATGTTGCATGATGTTCTCTTTTCTTCCACAAAAGCAGGTTCTCATACGCATTCCGTTTCAAATATTTATCCATACTTATTCACTCCAGTCAACTTTCCTAATTATTTCATATTATAACCGATTTTTGTTTCTTTTCCTATCCCTATTTGCCATCTGCTTATATTTATCCGTATTTACTCTGTTCGTAAATACAAAAGGCAGACTGTTTCATCTGCCTCTTATATTTCCTAATATGATTTTCATTTTACACTGTCTGAGTAATCTCTTTCTCTAACATCTCAACCTCATCTAAAGTCAGATCAAAATAATTCGCAATTTCTTCTTTTTTCAACTTTCCATCTCTTAGCATTTTTAAAGCGATTTCTTTTTTCTCTTCACTGATTAAATCTTCTACAATCTTACACATAGTTGCTACTCCTTTCTCATTTTCCTTAAAATAATTTCTGAAATCAGTCTTCTATTAGCGTCCGCGCCTCATCACAACACAATTCTTCGTCTGTGTATATCTGTTTTGTCCCCCAATCAAAATAGTACACATGATCCGCAAGTCTTTCTTCAGGCGCTACTTGTTCTTCATTGACTATTTTTACCATACCATTTAGCATTTCTTTATCAATTGTACCACTATCCACAACTAAAATCAGTTCGTGAATACTTGACGGTAAAATATAGAAATTCTTTCTTCCCACTATCTCTTGAAACATTTCGGCACACAAAAAGATTCCGGCTGCACCGCAATATTTTTCTTGATTTGTCAAAACGTACATAAACTCACATTCTTCAGAATCTTCTTCCTCTTCTGTATCTTCTACGACTTCAGGGAAACACTCTTTCACAACACTCTTAAGATCGCATACTTGATAGCCATCCTCTTTCAAATTTTCAAATGCTTGACGATATATTTCATCTTCGCAAATCTTCCAAGATTTTACCATTTGCCTTGTGATTTTGACACTTCCAATCCCTACTTCTGTAACACGAATCATATAGAGAACAAGAAAATCCAAATATTCCTGATAGAGATACTTCTCTTTCAAATCCTCATTTTCCTTCGCTGAAACAATCATCGGATATATCTTATTCTGAACTCTCTCCCAACTTTTTATATTTTCAATACTTTTTAACTCTTCCTTAATCTTTTTCTCATTCTCTTTTTGTTTTTTATATACTTCACAGATTTCTTCCACACACTCCGCAAATCCCCCATCCTGCAAATACCGCTCAAAACATTCTTCCAGATAAAGCACAGGAACCACTTGCGGCGGTTCCTGCGTTCTACTGATAGAAAGACCTGTTTTTTCTGTTCCATTGAGTTTTGGATTTGTAATAATCTGCACCTCATAATCCTGTCCTAAATTCGCTTGTACCTGTTCTTTCATATTTTCTACAAATGTTCTATAATCCATTGTGTTCTTCTCCTTTTGTACTATTTTTTCTCTTATTTACGCTGTCTTTTCCTGATACTCCACATCCCAAATCTCTTCTCCATGAATATCACTCATATCATCCGACAGTTCCGTCTTAATTGTTTCATCATTTGACAATGCTTTACGAAAATCTGTCTTTAATGGTGCATATTTCAAAGCCTGCTTAATAACTGTTTTCTTAGCCATGCCAATATAGTTGCTCTTCCAAGGACTGAAGGAAGAGTCAAACGCTTTTGAATATTCCTTTGCATATTCATCCATTGCTGTTTTACTCATCACTTCAAACCCAAATCCCCCATTTACCAGTTTGAAAAATCCATAAAACAATCGTACTTCTCCCCGCTCTCCTAAAGTCGGACAATGTTCCAGTTTCGGATTCAACCCTAATTCATACGAAAAGTCATCATTTTCATAAACTGCCTGTGCAGATATGATCTGCATCTGCGGATTCCGATAGCTTAAATCAATCAGTCCTTTATAGCCAATCTGAAACTGACATTCCATCACGCCTTTATTGTTGTAGGGAATCAGATACGCCTGCCCCAATGGTGTATTCGGTTCCAATCCAAGCTGAGCTGCATTCATCAACGCCGCAAGGAAACTCATCTGCGTACACTCTCTTAATTTGGGTGTCGTGTTTAACGCAGACAACGCCATTCTTGTGAACCTCTCCGGCGTAATAACTTCCGGCAACGCCTTTTTGATTTCCGGCTCCATTGCCTTAATCAAGTCTGCAATACTCATAGATTTTGTTAATTTTGTTTCACCTTTTGTACTTTCTGCCTTTTTGGCTAATTCTTCTTTTACTCCTGCCATTTTCTTTGCCTCCTAAAAACATACAAAAATAAGAGGCAGATTGTTATATCCACCTCTTAATCTCTGTTTCCTATATTCCTTATTGAAATATGCAATCACTCCCGAATGTTTTGAAGAATCAAAACCTTTTAAAATATTCATGGCTCTCATTGCGTGAAAGATTGCATAATAAGAACGGTTTAAAGAGGTCTTATACTGACCAATCTCTAAGTTTCCCTCCGCTGCTGAAAGCATTTCTTTTGCCCGTTCCATACGGTATCATGCTAATTCTCTTAAGCTCCTTTCCACAAAACAACACCCTCTTCTCTGATATTTTTATAGAAAGGTAAGATGTCTCCCCATTTTTCCAACTGTTCTTCCTGAATATCAACGATTGAAAACACCTTGTTGTATTGGATATCCATTTCAGCAGACCAGCAGAGAAATTGTTCCTTCTCAGCTTCTTCCATATCTTTTTTCATAATGATTGCAATATCAATATCACTTTCTTCTGTTGCTTCATTCCTTGCAACAGAACCATATAAGATAATCGTCTGAATAGCATTACCAAAAATCAACCTCAATCCACAAATCAAATCTTCTTTCATTTTTTCAGACAACATCCATCTCACCTCTTTCCATGATGATCGCTTTTCACTCAGACAGTATTTCCATATGTCTACATTTTATCATAACCCGCTATACGAAACAATCCAAATCCTCTAATTTAGGTTCATCAATAAAAAGGACTTACCACTTACGCTGCTTTTACCGTAAATCTCCGGCTCAACACGGATTTTTTATATTTCGCATAGATTTCCGGCTGTTCTTCTTTCAGGCGTTTTTCATCCAAACGGTTACTCTCTACTGCTTTCCAAGACACACGGTACTGCTCATTCTCTGCAATCTCAGCCTCTCCGAGATACAGTTTCAGTTCCTGCTCAATCTGTCTTTTCTCCGTATCCATCTTCCCGATGATTTCTGAAACTTCCTGACGTCGTTTTATTTTCTCATTAAATCCCGTCAAAGGAATGGTTTCTGCGACAGTCTGTTTATAATATTCTGCAATGACACTATCTGCAAGTTTAGAACCGTCAGGACTTGGTATCTGTCTTTTTAACACATGGTTCTCCCAAAAATCCTGCTCAATCCGAATCAAATCTGCAATCATCTCTTCATCACGTTCCAGTTTATAATAGCGAAATCCTTTCCCGAAAATCACTACGGCAATGTACCACGCGTCTGCCCCACAGACAGTCATATAGTGATAGCACTGGATTTGATAAGACAATGGAATCTTTCCATTCTCCCACTTATCTGCCATATACGGGCTTGCTGTCTTACATTCCAATCCTGCATTTTCTCCTACAACCATACGGTCTACATCTGCAAGCATAAACGGATACTTCTCATGATAAAATATCGCATTTGCACGCCTGACCTTTTTCCCTGTTGCTTCCATAAACCGTTTTGCCACATAATCTTCAAATTCTCTGCCCTGACGCATAGCCTCATTATCAAGTTCTTCTATCTCTTCAGAAATCTTATCCTGATATACCTGTATGGCAGTACGGTACGGGTTCAGTCCACAGACTGCCCCCGCATCAGAACCGCCGATTCCTTTTTTTCGATAGGTGAGCCATTCCTTTTTTTCTAATTTCAACGTAGATACTAATTTTTTCATGCTGCGATTTCCTCCATTTCTTCCGCTTTCACTTTCTGATATTTCTCCTGAAGTTCATCCACATTTTTATCAAGAGAACATTGCAATTCTTCTATGTGGGAATCCTCCGCTTTTATCCATCGGTCGTAAAGAAAAACCAAAAGATTTGGAAACACAAGAAGAGTTTTTAACACTTCTGCTTCCATCTTTTGGCTCATCTCCATCAGTAATTCATATAAATTGAGCATTGTATCAATCTGATATGCCCGTTCAAATAACACTTCCGCACTTTGCTTTAACATTCTCTTTTTAAATCGGCTGTTCTCCAATCCAATCTTGATACAGAACAACTCTCTTAATTCCTCTTCCATCTTTTCTCTCCTTATGCTGCTTTCATCATTTGATACGCTTTATCAATCAGTGGATTTCCTTCTACCGTTCTTGTGAACAGATTTTCCTTATAGTTTGCTGTCCTGCGTAACGGTTCTGCATGGGTGGCAAAATCGCTCACCGCATTGACAAAAGCATACGCATTTTTCCCTACATCTTTCAAATCCGGTGCATCAAAATATCGCATCTTCATATCTTCCCGAAGACGTTTCATATTTTTTATCTGCTGTGGAGTGGAATCTTCTTCCAGTGGCAACAGAATTTCAATGTAATCTAACACCTGTTGGTCGGTCAGTTTCTTTTTGCGAAGCGTTTCAAACTCTTTGCCAAGATTATCCATATATTTCTCTGCCATGAATAAAGTATCTTTTGCCTCCTGCATTTTTCCTTTGATATCTCCAGTATGAATCATGGACCAGGAACGTTTTGCTGTTGACAAAGCTAAATTTAAGGTATTCTGACACACAACCCGAATCGGTGTGATTGCTGCTTTGATTGCCCCTGAACCGTCATGGGAATTGAAAAATACTAGATACGGACTGATTCTCTCGCCGGAAATAATGTATTCATGCGGAAGATGTGCCAACAGCCACACTTTTCTTCCACCCTGTAAACTACCTGCAGTTTCGTATCGGACACCTTCGCCCAACAATTCGTCTGTAAAGGCAAATGCCTCTTGATTCTGTACAATCTTATAGCGGTCAGTGACAACACCCAATACCTGACGGTCTGTATCGCGGACATTTGCCTTATATCCCTCAATCAATTCCTCTGTCTCCGTATAAATCGGTTCCTGAATGACATTCCAGTCTAATCCCGCCGCTGTCAGTGCTTCTTCGGAATTTAATGCCTCATTTACCCTTGTTCCCAATCCGTGCCACGGTGTTTCTCGCACATAAAACATACTTTCTACATTTGCTGCCATTTTTGTTTCCTCCTTCATTTTCCTAATCTTTTCTTATGCTATTTTACTCTTTGTATCTTTCCAACTTTCCCATTCCAGCGTATTTGCAATGCTGTGGAACTCCTCATCTCCCAACACAATATGGTCTAACACCTCAATATCCAATAATTCCCCTGCTTGCCTTAGTTTTTTACTGATTTGAAAATCACTACTGCTCGGGCGGCAATCTCCTGATGGGTGGTTGTGAAAAACTATGATCGATACCGCATTGCTTAAAATGGCATTTTTAAATACTTCTCGCATTCCCACCAAACATTGATTGACCATGCCCATTGCAACTACTTCCATACTGACTGGCTGTAACTTTCCATCCAAACAGCACACTAACAGATATTCCTTGTCCGCATTTTCAAACAAAGGCTTCGCAAACTCTGCCGCATCCCATGCACTGCGAAAGCAAACACCTTCATTCCAATACGATTTCTCACGAACTGCGATTGTCCGTATGACTGAAACTCCGTTATGCTCCAGTTCTTCTACACTTTGTGCTTTCTCTTTGACCATAATCCCTTTAATCCTCCTTGGAAATTTCCTCGATTGCTACTGCAATCACTCCTAAAATTGCTACTAAGATTCTCCCCATGCCATACCTCCTTTTTCTGTGCATAGAAATAGAGCAGAATCCCGAAAGATTCTGCTCTGTCAGATATTGTTTCACTGTTATAATATGTAATTATTTTTTTGATGTTTTACGACAAATCCTTATTACTCTATATGTCACATATGAAATTATTATAATAATAGATATCCATTGAGATGTTGAAAAGCATATCCATATTCCTCTCAGTTCATCTCCACGCCAAAATTCGATTATAAAACGAAAAGTTGCGTATCCTATTAAGTATATCTCAAATATATTACCTTTTCCTTTTTTCTCTAAGATAAGTAAAAACAAAGTCATACTTAGCAAAAATATTGCCTCTATTAGCTGTACAGGAATCCTTAATATTTCAGGTTCGTTCCACAAAGGAAATCCCCATGTAGACACTTTCCCATAACAGCACCCTGCAAAAAAGCACCCTATTCTTCCACATGCATGGAAACTGGAATATCCTGGTGAAACAAAATTCAACATATCTCTAACATTATATTTAAACAATTTTGAAAAAATCACACATCCTAAAATTGCACCGAAAAGTCCTCCATAAAAGACAAATCCACTTGTGATAATCTTATTTATCATGTATTTTATCAAAAAACTTACTAAATTTCTGATTATCTTTTCATAAGTTGGTAAATGCCGATATATCCCGTATTTTAGGGCTTTATCGGTATTTTCTTTTTGGAAGATACCTTGCATAAGCTGGCATTTACCAGCATGAAAATGCAACCAAAAGTAGTAAATGAGTAGTAAATATAAGCTCCGATATTAACAAGCCAGTCTTTCCAGTTCCGCTTTTGCAGATTGAAATGTACCGTGTGCGTAATAGCCAAGTGTCATGGTTATGTTAGCGTGTCCCATGAGATATTGCAGGGTGTTTGGGTTCATTCCTCTATTTGCCATATTCGTACAATAAGTATGCCTGAATGAATGTGGTGTGATGTTCGGTAACTTATCCGTGTGATACTTGTTATATTTCTTAATCAATCCTCGCACCATACCCTCATAGTTTCCTGCAACTTTAGGCAAGCCCTCACGGTTTAAGAATAGGAAATTGCTGTAACCACCTACAATCAGCGGTTGTGCCTTTCCTCTGTTCTTTAGTATTCTTTGGATTGCTTGATAAGCCCGTTCTGTCAATGGAAGTTCTCGTTTTCCGTTTTTGGTCTTTGGCGTTTCAATATAGTAGCCGATTTCGCTGTCTTTCAATAACTGGTGGTCTATATTGAGTATTCTGTTCTGCATATCAATATGCGTCGTCAGTCCGCAAAATTCAGAAATACGAAGTCCCGTTTCCAGCAGAAGCACAA
>OGJN01001021.1_pt1 | contig 13022 bp, 10 predicted proteins | sample 1572221 | NCBI WGS metagenome assembly OGJN01 (sample SAMEA2582148, study PRJEB24529) | metagenome | biome: Human gut stool | place: China | collected 2011 | reverse complement strand
GCATAAGGTCGAACATTCTTGAGAAAAAAGTGTAAACCAATATTGACAATATCATTCCTGCTTTGTATGTGATAAGATTGAAAGCACATTTCAAAATTATTTAGGAACAATTTTCTATCTTTACAAGAAAGAAGAGTTTCGCAAATTGTTTCAATCATCAAAAGGATTTTGTACGAAGCATTATGGAATGTTGTATGAGATGGCGCCGGAACGACTGCGAGGAGAGATGCTAGAGTCTTTTATAGCGGAATTGAACCGAATGTATCTGGAAAATATGAAACGTGTACATGAAGACTTAGGTTGGTTTATCGATAAATTTGATTATCGATTTAAAGATGAGCCTTGGAAGAATGCGAAAGATGCATTGCCAAGAACGATGACAAAATTGAATAGTATTTTGTAAAGGGAGAGAGCAGCACGCTCTCTCTTTGTGTATGAAAAAATAATCTTCATGCAACACTTTGCAATTTTTGGTACTCTATATTTATAACCGGTGGAAGGAGGGGGATGGAATGTACGATTATGATACATGTTCAGAATCTGTTTTATCAAATGCCTGCAAAAAGAAATTGAAAATGAGAAACAGGAGAGAAACATTTGAAGAATTAAAAGGAAACTAAAAACTCATTGCAAGTGAAAGAATTCAATGTTATGATGAAAAAAAGCATTCTATTTTCTATTTATCTAGCCGGTTTTGGCCGGCATCTAATACATTTCATATAGCGGATTTTAAGAGAATCCGTCCTTTCAGAAAATTCATGCTTTCAAATTACAAATTTACAAGCAGGAGTTTTCGAAGAAGGGAATCTCCTGAACAATTTCATAAGAGGAGGTTTTATATGAGTAAGACAAAAGAGAAGACGCAGAAAGAAGAGTATCTGCAATGGCACCCTGCGTTTTATGCGACGGCTCAGATTGAACTGCAGGAGGAAGCAAAATATCTGATCTTTGAGGATGAGCATCAGCTTTCGACAAAACCAATGTCGATTGATGTGCTTGTAATCAAAAACGAGCAGAAACATAAGGTTCAGAAAAATATCGGACGTATTTTTCAAAAGTACAATCTGGTGGAATATAAAAGTCCGACAGATTATATCAGTATAGATACCTTTTATAAGATATACGGATATGCGTGTTTTTATAAGTCGGACACCGGTACAACTGACGAGATACCAATCAGTGAAGTGACAATCACGTTATTTGGGTTAGGATATCCAAGAAAATTGATCAAGCATTTGAGAGAAGTCAGAGGATATCAGGTGGAGAAGCAGGAAGACGGAATTTATTATGTGCGCGGTGATTTTATTCCGATTCAAATTGTGGTCGGAAGTCAATTATCACCAAAAGAAAATCTTTGGCTGCGTGGTTTGACAAACAAATTAGAAAGTCAAGAGATGCTGGAAGATTTGGTGAAGGATTACAGAAAACACAGCGAGAATACATGGTATCAGTCGGCGATGAATATTATCGTGCGAGCAAATGAAGAGAAATTTATGGAGGATGATAGTATGGTATGTGATGCATTGATGGAAATTATGGGGGACAAGTTGGAGCAGAGAATTGAGGAAAAAGTGCAGACAGAAGTGGAGAAGAGAGTACAGGCAAGAGTAGAAGAAAAAGTGCAGGCGGAAGTGGAGAAGAGAGTACAGGAAGAAGTAGAGAAGAGAGTACAGGAAGAAGTAGAGAAGAGAGTACAGGAAATAGAAGGAATCAACGCTCTATATGCTAAATTAATACAACTTGGAAGACAAGAGGAGATTATGAAAGCAACAACTGATGAAAATTACCGGAAAAAATTATTGGAAGAATTTAATATCGGATAAAGAAATTCGGCGTTTGTTATGCATGGGGCTGTGATAGAATTGGATGGGAAAAGAGATTGGAGGACAAAAAGATGAGAGCAAAAAAAGGATTTTTAAAACGTCAAGTTGGAGATCGTGCAGTTGTTGTACCGGTTGGAGAGGCTGCGAAAGCATTTCATGGAATGATTAATTTAATGGAAATGTATGAAATTGAATACGAACAGGCAAAGAAAAGTTTGGATACCTTTTTGGCTAAATTAAGAGAAGCGGGAGTTTTGGAAGAATAAAGATGGAAAAGAAAAAAATATCCTCTCTTCAATGGATATATAGTTATAGTAGGAGTTCGTTAGGATGGATTCTTTTGTTGGCAGTATTTAGCGGACTGATTGCGGGAAGTTTCATTTTGCTTGCGCTGGTGTCAAGCTGCCTTCTTGATATTGCAACCGGAAGCAGAGAAGGAAGTGTGTGGCTTCAAGTGCTTTTTCTTGTTATGCTGATTTTATTGCAGGCAGTTCTGAACATTGCAAGCAGTAATCTGAGAATTCGTGTCACTACTAAAATTGAGATGCGTATCAAACAAGGTGTTTTTTCTATGATTTTGAAAAAACAATATCAGGAAGTCAGTAAAATCCATTCCGGGGAGATACTTAATCGATTGACAAGTGATGTAGATATTGTGGTCGGTGGAGTTGTGTCATTGATTCCGCAAGCTATTTCTATGCTGACGAAAATTGCGGCGGGCTTATTTGTTTTGTTTTCTATTGATGCGCGTTTTACAGGATTGGTGCTTTTGATTGGCGGGCTTGTCTGTGTATTCAGCAGAATTTACAGCAGACATTTCAAGTATTTGCATAAAGAAGTGCAAAGGACGAATGGCATTGTGCGTTCCTATATGCAGGAGTGTTTGGAGAACTTGATTGTTATTAAATCTTTTGTGAATGAGCATGCTGTTGGTGGTAAATTGGATGAATTTCAAAAGGATAATTATAAAGTGCGGATTAAAAGAAATACAATCAGTAATCTGGCAAATACGATGGTATATGTGTTGTTCACAGCAGGGTATTATGCAGCGCTTGCGTGGGGAGCATTGCAGATTTCTGTGGGAGCCATGACATTTGGTACGTTGACTGCGTTTTTACAGATTATTCAACAGATCAAAGCACCATTTCGAAACGTTTCCGGCTTAATACCTCAATATTACAGTATGCAGGCTTCAGCAGAACGACTTATGGAGTTGGAAGCGATGACAGATGAGCAGGCGGAGTCCAAAATTTTGGATGCCCAAAAGTTCTACAAGGAGTTTCATGCGATTGTGGCAGAGAAAGTTACTTTTTCATATGCGGGTGGTGAACCTGTTCTCGAAAATACGTTTCTGCGTGTGCAGAAAGGAGATTTGATTGCAATCGTAGGCGAGTCGGGGATTGGAAAAAGCACGCTTATGAAGCTGCTTTTGCATCTGATGCCTTGCGACAGTGGTAAGTTGTATTTTGAAACTGAATGCGGCAAAGTGGAGATTGATGCGGGAACGCGAACTGTATTCTCTTATGTTCCGCAAGGGAATATGATTATGTCAGGAACAATACGGGAAAATATTACATTCTGTAATCCGAAAGTGACGGATGAAGAAATTCAAAGAGCTGCAAGGGCAGCTTGCATATGGGATTATATTGAAACATTGCCAAATGGACTGGATACTGTTTTATCGGAGCGTGGAGAAGGTCTTTCTATGGGACAGATTCAACGGATTGCGATAGCACGTGCGATTTTGGATGATGCCCCAATTCTTTTGTTGGATGAGTGCACTGCATCTTTGGATAAAGAGACAGAATGGAATGTACTGCAGAATTTGAAAAAGATGAATACAAAGACAATTATTTGTATTTCTCACACTGCGGCTGGAGTACAGTGCTGTGATCGGGCAGTGCGGATTGAAAATAGAAAGTTTAAAGAGGTGGATTATGAGTAGAGCAGAAGCGTGCAGATACCTGTTTGAAATTATACGATATAGTCTTGCCGGAGTGGAAGTGCCAACGATACATGAGGGCGTGGACTGGGAAAAGCTATATCGAATTTGTAAATTTCACAAGATTGAGGCGGTTGTGGCTCATGGAATAGATAAGATTTCGGGAAAGGAACAAATTCCTCAGGAGGTTCGAAAAAAGTATGAGCAGGCATGGCAGATGGAAACTGCAAGAGATACGGTACAACATTTTTCTTTAGAGGAGCTTTTGCAGGCTTTTGAGGCGAATGGTATTTATTGTATTCCCTTGAAAGGAATTTTTTTAAAGCAATGTTATCCAAAGACAGATCTGCGAATGATGGCGGATCTTGATCTTTTGTTTCGACTGGAGCAGGAAAAGGAAGTAGAAGAGATTCTGCAGCAACTTGGATATTATTGTGATCATCGGGACGATCACCATCATGTGTATTTCCGAAAGCCGTTTATGAATATTGAGATGCACTATTGTCTGGTGGGACAGAACAGCCAGTTTGCTTCGTATTATAAAAATCCTTGGGAGAAAGCAAAACCAGAGAAAGGGAAAAAATATATACAGCAATACAGCTGGGAGGATTTTTATGTCTATGTGATTGTTCATATGGGCAAACATTTTCAAAATGGCGGAAGTGGAATTCGCTCCATTGTTGATATTTGGCAGTTTGAGAAGAAAATGAAAGATCAGATGGATTGGGATTATGTTGAAACGGAACTTGCTAAAGTAGGTCTGAAAGCGTTTTTACATCATATGGAGAAACTTGCGAATATTTGGTTTGAAAAAGGGCAAAGCGATGCGTTCTATGACCAGCTGACAGAATTGATGGTTGATAGCGGAATTTATGGGACTATGGAAAACTATTGGATTCAAAATGTGGCGTCTTCCGATAAAAAAGTGTGGATAGGACAGGTGAAGGTATGGCTTACTGCGATTTTTCTTCCGTATGAAACGATTAAATTGCAGTATAAATATTTAGAAAAGTATCCGATATTCCTTCCGGTTGCGTGGATACAAAGAATTTTCAGAACCTGTTTCAAAAGAAAAGGGAGAGCAGGGAAGGTACTGGCAGAACAAAAAACAGATTTTTCGAAGGTACGCAAGAGACAGGATGTGTTTGAAAAGCTTGGTTTATGAGTGTATATTTTCTTGAAAATATAAAATATTCAGATAATTAAATGGTGCATATGTAAAAATGAAAAAATATAAATGTTTTAGAAAAATAGTATTGACAAATAAAGACTGTGGTGTTATTATAAACTCAACAAAACAAAAGAGATTCAGAAAACAAAAAGGTTTCTAAAAGAAGAATTTCTGAAAGTAAAATTTAATATTCTCAAGTAAGAAAGAATTTTGAAATCCGTTTTATATCTGACGAGAAAGGAAATAAAAAGAGGGGTGAAAAGAGAATCTGAAATGGGAATTAGGATTTTTAAGTAAGAAAGCTTGAAAGAAACAGATTTTCTGAAAATAGGAGAAAGAAGGAGGCTTAGTCCAATGGATAGTTCGGAATTTACAATTCAATATGTTGGTGGTATGGCAAATGTAAGAACCTGTGATGAAAGCCTTTACCATAGAGTATAATCCAGAGAAAGAGAGCAAGTAGAAGAATTTATTCGGAGAGTAGAACATCTGGAGCAGAAGATTAAATATTTGCAGACATATTGAAAAGAGGAATACCACATAGCTTCAAAGCAGTTATAAGATGTGTAAAGAAACATCAGAAAAACAGATTAGGATTAGAGAATAAGAATAATCGAAACTTTGAGTTATAAATTGCATATAAAGTGAAAAAAGGCAACAGGTTTTATAATTGATATATTCCTCCGAAATAATAAATAAAAAAATAACAATAAAATACAGAATAAGGTTATCTTATAGAAGTTTAAGATAACCTTATTTTTATTACGTTTTTGTTACATCTTTTTGACATTGGTTATCTCCTGTGATAAAATAAAACAGAATATAGAAAGCTAAAATTCGACTAGATAGAAAGGTCATAGAAATAATAATAGGGGTGAATACTTTGGATAAATACGAATATCGAGTAAGAACAGAGCAGATGCTTGAGTATATGGAACAAAAATCATATAAAAAAGCGATGGAGATAGCAGACAGTATCGATTGGCGTAAGGCTAAGAATGCAGCGATGCTTTGTACAGCAAGTGAGATTTATGAGTATAATGGAGAATATGAGAAGAGTAGGGAGATTTTATTTATAGCATATGACAGAGCTCCGGGAAGCAGAAAGATTGTATATCGTCTTGGAACACTGGCATTAAAATTGAACGATGTAAGAGAGGCAACAGACTGTTATGAAGAGTTTATTGCCATGGCTCCAAAAGATCCGAATCAATATATTTTGAGATATAAGATTTTGAAAAGCCAAAATGCACCGTTATCACAGCAGATTGAAGCGTTGGAAGAGTTTAAAAAAGCCGAGTATGTGGAAAAATGGGCATATGAATTGGCGAAATTGTACCACGAAGCGGGTATGGTGGCGGAATGCCTGGAAGAATGTGATGATTTAATTCTATGGTTCAGTGAAGGAAAGTATGTATATCAGGCTATGGAATTAAAGATGAAATATAAACCTTTGACACCTTTGCAGCAGGAGAAATATAATCATAGAAATGATGAAAAGAAACCAGTAAAAAAGGTGGAGCCAGTTGCCGAAAAGAAAGAAGAGAAAGTTGAAAATGTGGAAGAACCGACTGTGGAAATGAAAGTTGATGAAGTGAATGCAGCGATTTCACTAGAGAATACAACGAAAGTGGAAGCAGTTTCTGCAGAAGAAGCAGAAAAAATAGAAGAGACACCGGTAGCAGAAGAAGAGTCAGTTGAGGAAGAGGCAGAGACTATCGAGGAGGCTCCAGCAGAGGAAGAGGCAGAGACTATCGAGGAAGCCCCAGCAGAGGAAGAGGCAGAGACTATCGAAGAAACTCCAGCAGAGGAAGAGACAGAGATTATCGAAGAAGCTCCAGCAGAGGAAGAGGCAGAGACTATCGAGGAAGCCCCAGCAGAGGAAGAGACAGACATTATCGAGGAAGTACCAGCAGAGGAAGAGGCGGAAGCAAGCGAGGAGCCACAAGTGCTGGATGAAACAGAAGATGAAGATGTGAGCAAAGAAATTTTTTCTCAAAGTTCTAAAATGAGCGTGGAAGAGATTCTACAGAATTGGGAAGAGAAACAAAAAGAAAATGCTCAATTAATTCAAGAAGAACAAGAAAGAGCAAGACGGGACAAAGAGAAACTGGAATCTCAAAAAGTGGAAGAAGAAAGTATTCTTCCAGATGATATCAGACAGTTGATGGAAGAACTGGAAGCTGAAGCGGCTGAGATTAAGCAGAATAAGGCAAGGCGCGAGAAAGTGGAAGTGCCGGAGGAAGAAGCTGTTGAACCATTGGAAACAATGGAGGAAGAAACAGTCGAAACAGTGGAAACGAAGGAAGAGGAACCAATCGAGGAATCGGCAGAAGAATCAGTTCAGGAAGAAGAGAAAGCAGAACCAGAAGAAGTAGAGGAAGATCCGTTTGATGAAGAAAGTTTTGACGAGGAAGCTTTTGAAGAAGTAGAATCAGAAGATTTTGAAGAGATTGAAGAAATCGAAGAGATTGAGGAATCAGAAGGAATTAAGCTTGGAGACACACAAGCGATTGCAATTTCTGCCAAAGCTTTGATGAATGACACAGTAGTAGAGGAGCCTTTGGAAAAAGAAGAACAGAGACGTCCGGAGCCGTCTTCACCATTTGATACTGCTTTTATCGTGCAGGGACGCTATGATCTGGAAGCGCAAAGTGAGATTGGAATTAAAGCGGGTCTGACAGAAGAACAGAAAAAATTATTCTCTTATTTTGTTCCTGTTCACGGCATGAGTGAGCAGATTGTAGATGTATTGGAGAACGACAAGAGATGCAGAACGAGATATGGAACATCTCGAACAGCCAACTTGCTTGTTGTAGGGCGCAAAGGCTCTGGAAAGACAGTTTTGGCGGTAGACATTGTGAAGGCAATTCAAAAGAACAGAAAGCTGAAACAAGGGAAAGTTGGAATTGTCACAGCGGAATCATTGAATAAGAAAGATGTTTCACATATTATTGAGAAGCTGCATGGTGGAGCGATTATCATTGAGCGTGCATCGAAACTGAATAAAAAGACAGTTTTAGAGCTGAATGATCTTATGGAAGAACAGACTGGAGAATTACTTGTAGTTTTAGAGGAAGAGCGCAGACCACTTGATAAGATGTTGGCATTATATCCGGACTTTAAGAAAAAATTTACGTCCAGATTGGAACTGCCGGTATTTATCAATGATGAGCTGGTAACATTCGCTCAGACTTATGCAAAAGAAAATGGATATAAGATTGATGAGATGGGAATTTTGGCATTATATAGCAGGATTGATCTTATGCAAAGAGAAGAGAGCATTGTTACAGTTGCGGATGTAAAAGAAATCATGGATGATGCGATTGCACATTCTCAGAAAATGACATTTAAACGTTTCCTAAAGAAATTATTTGGTAAGAAGAAAAACAAGTCTTCAAGAATTGTTTTGCAGGAACAGGATTTTAGATAATAAGAAGAAAGAGTTTTGGTGACAAAACTCTTTCTTTTTATGTGTGGCTAAAGTATAATAGACGTATATACCAAATAAACTGGGAAGGTGAAAGTATGGCGGAAAAAAATAAAACAAAAGCATACGAAATCGGAGAATTAGACCATTATTTGTTTGGTCAGGGAACTCATTATGAGATTTATAAAAAACTAGGAGCTCACATTGTAAATGATGGTGAAAAACAGGGTGTTTATTTTGCAGTATGGGCGCCACATGCGGAGAAAGTCTCGGTAGTTGGCGAATTTAATGATTGGGATGCCGACAAGAACCCGATGAAGAGGGAAGAGCCACTTGGTATTTATACATGTTTTGTTCCTGATGTGCAGGAGGGAGCGCTGTATAAGTATTGTATTCAAACATACAAAGGGGATCATATTTATAAAGCGGACCCATTTGCCAATTATGCAGAACTCAGACCGGGGAATGCATCAAAAGTGACGGATATCAGTGCTCTTAGATGGACAGACAGCAAGTGGATGGAGCGGAGATTAACTTGGGATCATCATAAAGAGCCGATGTCAATTTACGAGGCGCATATCGGTTCATGGAAGCGGCATCCGGGCAGAGAGGATGACGGATTCTATACATATAGAGAGTTTGCCAAAGCAGCTACAGAGTATATCAAAGAGATGGGATATACACATATTGAGCTGATGGGTATTGCTGAGTATCCTTTTGACGGATCTTGGGGATATCAGGTGACAGGATATTATGCCCCGACTTCAAGATACGGGACACCGGAAGATTTTGCGTATATGATTGATTATTTCCATAAGAATAAGATTGGAGTAATTCTTGACTGGGTGCCGGCGCATTTTCCGAAAGATGCACATGGACTGGCTGATTTTGATGGAACACCGACCTTTGAGTATGCAGATCCGAGAAAGGGAGAACATCCTGATTGGGGAACAAAGGTTTTTGACTATGGAAAGTCAGAAGTTCAAAATTTCCTGATTGCAAATGCGCTGTTTTGGATAGAGCATTATCATGTAGATGGCTTGCGAGTAGATGCAGTTGCATCTATGCTGTACTTGGACTATGGAAAAGAAAAAGGTCAGTGGGTTCCAAATAAATACGGCAGCAATGAAAATCTTGAAGCAATCGAATTTTTTAAACATTTGAATTCAGTGGTTCTTGGAAGAAATCCGGGAGTTGTCATGATTGCCGAGGAATCTACAGCTTGGCCAAAAGTAACAGCGCCAGCGGAATATGATGGACTTGGATTTAGTTTAAAATGGAACATGGGTTGGATGCATGATTTTACAGAGTATATGAAACTGGATCCTTATTTTAGAAAAGGGTGCCACAATCAGATGACATTTGCCATGAGTTATGCGTATAGCGAAAAATATGTTCTTGTATTGTCGCATGATGAAGTGGTGCATCTGAAGTGCTCTATGCTAAATAAGATGCCTGGGCTTGGATTTGATAAATTTGCCAACCTGAAAGTCGGATATGCGTTTATGATGGGACATGTTGGTAAAAAACTGTTGTTTATGGGACAGGATTTTGCTCAGCTTCAGGAATGGAGTGAAGCGCGTGAATTAGACTGGTTTCTTCTTGCAGAAGACTGGCATAGACAGTTGCAGGAATTTACAAAAGATTTGCTTCATTTGTATAAAAAGAATAAGGCGATGTATGAATTAGACTGTTCACCGGAAGGATTTGAATGGGTGAATGCAGATGATGCGGAGAGAAGTATCTACAGCTTTATCAGACATTCTAAAGACGGCAAGAAGAATCTTTTGTTTGTATGTAATTTTACTCCGATGGAAAGAACGGAATATCGTGTTGGCGTTCCAAGGAGAAAGCAGTATAAGCTGATTTTGGACAGTGATGAAAAGAAATATGGTGGAGAGGGAAAAGTACGTCCTGAGATTTATAAGAGTGTGAAAAAAGAATGTGACGGAAGACCATTTTCATTTGCTTATGATTTACCGCCATATGGTGTTGCAGTGTTTGAGTTTTAAGTTGAAAAAGTGAGAGATTATGGAAAAGCAACCGATTTTATTGCGGGCACATCATGGAATGTGCCTTGCATTTTTTCAAGGAGAAGGATATAGTGATTTGTTTGTGGCGCATATGGGAAAGATTTTAGAACAGATGCAAGAGAATCCTTCTTTGCAAATTGTTACGTGCGCAGATGTTATCTGCGAGAAATGCCCCAATTTAGAAAATGGAAGCTGTAATACGCCGGATCTTGTTCGGGCATATGATCAGAAAGTACTTTCGTTTTGCGGTCTGGAAGAAGGTGTAGTTTTGACTTGGGATACTTTTTCTAAGCTGGTATCAGAACAAATCTTACTTCCGGGGAAGCGAAAAGAAATATGCGGAACATGCAAATGGAGTGAACTTTGTGAATAGAAAGTTCACTCCATTTTTGAATAGAATAGTGTATTCCATTATATTTTCCGCTGTTTTATCACTTTTAATCGTGTGAATTCTTCACGTTCTTTTTCCTCCAAAGCATTGGAAATGGAAGATACTAAAGTGGTATAGGTCGGAATTGTAATATTTTTCAGAGCGTTTGCACGCTTTTGTGTTTTTTTAATATTGGTCGCAAGCCGGTAGGCTGCATTCTCAATCATGGATAATTTGATCGTAAGCTCTTTTACTTTGCGAAATGCTTCGCGTGCACGGTCGATTGACTCATCAGTTGTACTGAAAGAGTAAGTCGGCTGATTCTCATCCGGAGTGTAATCCACAAGTGGAATTTCCGTTCCCATAATGCTTCGGCTTTTAATCTTGATAGAATCCTCAATCGGGACGGTATAGGCAAGTTGGGATACGAGACTGATACCGTGTTCAATATTGGCGTGCTGCAGGCATTTATATGCATGTGTGAAGGTGGAATCAATCTGTTCCTGAATGTCCTTTGCCTGATCGATCAGTTCCATCAGTTCGCGGATCAGAATGTTTCTTTTCTTATCCATAAGTTCGTACCCCTGATTGGCAAGAGCCAGAGAATTCTTTGCAAGAATCAGATTTCCTTTTGTGGGAAATGTGCGAGGATCCATAAGAACGCCCCCTTTCTATGAGTCTGAACGATTATCATAAAATTGTTCCAAAATCTTTGTGTCAATACGATCTAATTCTTCTCTTGGAAGCATTTTTAAAAGTTCCCATCCAAGGTCAAGTGTCTCTTCGATTGTACGGTTTTCCTCCAGCCCCTGACCGATATAGCGTTCTTCGAATTCCTTTCCGAAGGCAAGGTATTTTTTGTCGATCGGGGAGAGTTCATCTTCACCGATGACAGAGGCAAGGTTTCTCGCTTCTCCTACTTTGGCGTAGGATGAAAAGAGCTGGTTGGCAAGATCTTGATGGTCCGCGCGAGTGTATCCCTCTCCGATACCGTCTTTCATCAGACGGGAAAGGGACGGTAAAATATTGATTGGCGGGTAGATGGACTGTCCATGGAGTGCACGGTCGAGTACAATCTGTCCTTCGGTAATATATCCTGTCAAGTCAGGAATCGGGTGTGTGATATCGTCGTTTGGCATTGTCAGAATCGGCAGCTGTGTCACGGAGCCATTGACGCCTGCGACAATTCCTGCGCGTTCATAGATTGTCGCAAGTTCACTATAAAGATATCCCGGGAATCCTTTTCGGCTTGGAATCTCGCCTTTGGAGGAGGATACTTCACGCATCGCCTCCGCAAAGGATGTCATATCTGTGAGAATGACAAGGATATGTTTGTTCTGCTCAAATGCCAGATATTCTGCGACGGTGAGCGCTACTTTTGGTGTGATAAGACGCTCCACGACCGGATCGTTTGCCAGATTCAGGAACATGACTACGTGGTCGGATACACCGCTTTCTTCAAATGTGCGCTGGAAAAATTCCGCAACGTCATGTTTGACACCCATTGCAGCAAATACAATAGCAAATTCTTCATCGGAATCATCTCCGAGAGAAGCCTGTTTTACAATTTGAGCGGCAAGCTGGTCGTGTGGAAGACCGTTTCCGGAAAAAATCGGAAGCTTCTGTCCTCGAATCAGTGTGGTCAGACCGTCGATTGCAGAAATACCGGTATGGATATAGTTTCTTGGGTATTTACGGGTAACCGGGTTCAGCGGCAGGCCGTTGACGTTTCTTTTTACTTCAGCATCAATCGGTCCCATGCGGTCGATCGGTTTTCCGATACCGTCGAAGGTACGTCCCAGAATTTCCTCGGAAAGTCCGATCTCCATAGGATGTCCGGTCAGACGGGTATGGGTATTGGTAAGAGACATGCTCGAAGTTCCCTCAAATACCTGAATAACGGCTTTATCTTCGTATACAGCAACGATACGTCCCAGTTTTTTCTCATTGCCGTCTACGGTAAATTCTACGATTTCCTCGTAGGAAGCATTTTTTACACCTTCCAGAACAACCAGAGGGCCATTGACCTCACTAAGGCCTAAATATTCAATTGCCATGATGAATTCCCTCCTTAACCATTCTTCTCGAGTACCTTATCGTAGAAGGTGTCGATATCTTTTTTGTATGTGTCAAACAGATCCAGACGGTCATTCGGTACATCGTATTTAATAGAAACGACGCGGTCGAAGATCTTGTCCTCTTTCAGTACGGACATTGGCATGCCCATCGTCACAAGCGCTTTGGATTTCTTGT